>OBLI01001560.1_pt1 | contig 21882 bp, 8 predicted proteins | sample 1519701 | NCBI WGS metagenome assembly OBLI01 (sample SAMEA3663005, study PRJEB22513) | pig gut metagenome | biome: pig gut; feature: pig-associated habitat; material: faeces | place: France | collected 2012
AATCAGTAACTGAAACCATAACTGAAGACATGCCTATAAGCAGTGACCTCTACCAATGGGGTAAAAGAGATGGTAGGGTCCAAGGTACTGTTGAACAGGCTAAACGAGACGAGAAAAAGTTCAATGACCTTCATGCAAAACATGAATCAGACAGAAAACGATGGAAAGATATTGACAAGGAAAAAGACAATTTAATAGATGAGCTTACAAAAATGATTAAATAAAATGTTATGACACATACAGATGATATTCAAACAGAAGAAGGCTATACACCATTCTCTATATTGATATTGGGGAATGGATTCGACAAAGACTTGGGCATGAAAACTGCATACAGAGATTTTGCCGAAAGCACTTTTTGGCCATTTACAAATCTATCAAATAAAGACCAGGGGTCACTAGCCTGCTTTTTAAATGAAAGAAAAGAAGAAGTCAATACATGGTTTGACCTTGAAGAGTTGTTGGCAGAATTTGCACAAAATATCAATAAAACTATTGAGCAAGCTGAAAAAGATTTTCAAGATTTAGATAAAGTGATAAAAAGTCTAAAAGAATATCTCCAAGCACAAGAGGATGAGTTTTGCAAAAAAATGGATACTACAACGCATGCTAAAAGAGATACACCAGCTCGTAATGTGCTACAAAAAATTATAAGGAATAAAAAGGAGTATAAAATTTACACCTTCAACTATACAAATGTATATCGCATTGCAAGAAAGATAATACTCGAAGCAGAAGGTAAAATCTTTTATCATATCCATGGATCCATAAGAGATAATAATATAATTTTAGGAACAGGTGACCAACGCGAGATTAACCCTGCATATTTTGGATTTTACAAAAGTGCAAATAGTTCATATGCAAGTTCCAACTTGGTTGAAGACTTAGCTGAAGCCGATGAAGTTTACATTTTTGGGCACTCCTTAGGAACAAATGATCATGATTATTTTTATGATTTTTTCCAGGATTGCATACACTATCACAAAGAAAATAATTGTAAAAGAAAAATTAGAATTTTCACATATGATGTAAATTCAGAGCTAGAAATCAAAAAGCAACTCATGAAATTGACAAATAAACATCTCATAGGGTTATACGCTCATTGTGACGTTAAAATATTAAAAACTTGCCGAGAATATCAAGATTCATGGATGCTAAAAGATGACTTTTAACATTCCTTTGTTTGGAGATGGTATAAAGCTATCTCCAAACAAAGGAATGAATATAAACTTCAAAGAAATTAAAGGGTTTTCTCTTACAATAAATCCTCTATTGTTTCAAGAACTTCTCTTATCTCATCACTATCAATACTTCCATTCTCATGATCTATCGTTGTGAAAAGATTGGTGCCTTCTTCAAAACCGATAGACTTGTAAAAAGCAAGCTTTTTATCCCATGATTCCTTGTAGGCAGGATTGGAAAGCATTCCCAAATGCTCCCAAATGATAGGATCACCAGCAGCATCCTCAAAAGTGAAATCCGGCAAGAATCTCTTTCCTTTCTCTTCCAGGAATTTCTCATATTCAAAGTCAATATTTGCTTCATATAACATGTTAGCAATAATAACTTCGGATTTACTTCTAACAAGTAAGCCATCCTTCAATGTCTTGTGTATCAATCCTTCGATGTGTGGAACATCAACTTTGGATTCACGAACAGAATACTTAAAGAGATTCGTATTGCGATGAGCCATGACAGAATATTGAGGCTTGGTATACTCCAACATCCACTGAGGAGAATCCTCTACCAAGAGAATCAGCTTCTTCTTGGCACGTGTCAAAGCTGTATAGATAAGCTCGCGAGACAATATCTGCCCACTTTTTGGAAGAACAACAAGCACTGTATCAAAATCACTTCCCTGACTCTTGTGAATGGTTATTGCATAGGCAAGCTCTAGCTGCACGGAAGCTTCATCATTTGATAGAGGATTATAACTAAAGCTCTCATTTGGAATGCCATTGAATACGATATTCGCATACTTATTTTTACCACTTACATAACTTGCAAAACCTATCTGACCATTGGACAATTGGAATTTAAGTTTTGATGGATAGGATACACGCTTCTCATTTTGAAGCTGTATCACCTTGTCTCCATGATAGATATATTCAGGAGCTACCTCTATGGCAAACTTTACATTAGTGTTACCCAGCCATTCCTGAAAATACTTATTAAGTTGCAGACTACCCCATACAGGATTCTTTACTGGAGTCAAGACTTGAAAGCCTTCCACTGTTTCAGGATGTTCCATGGCAAAATAAGTATCATCCATACCAATGGACTTTCTAATTCTTTCTGGTATGGATAGTTCTGGGAAAGGAAGTTCCTTTTCCAACACATTCAGAAGACATTGCTTCAGTTCATCTGCCGTATCCCATGAATAGACCTTTAAATCACTATCCAAAGAACCCTTGCGCATCTTCTCAAAGATCTCATCAGCATCCTTGGCAACCTGATTTCCTGAAAACCATGAAGCTAAAGTAAGAATATCAGACTGTCCACCCTGGTGAATTGTCCTTACTATGGTATGTAGATGAGCTATGGAAGTGGTTCTCAACTCTCTGTCATTATCCAGGAAACTACAAAGATCAAAGAAAGGTCTTCCCTCTCCTATCGGTGGCAACTGATATGGGTCACCTATGAGAATGATTCTATTTACAGTCTTCAGATCAATTGCGTTCAACAAAACGTAAAAATCAGAAAGAGTGAGCATTGAACATTCATCAATGACAATATTCTTTGCACCCGCATATTTTCTTTGTTTATCTTTTGCAGGTATGTAAGCACTCATTGTACTCCCATCAAAGAACCCCTGTTTTGTCAAGAATTGCGCCACAGTTAAAGCCTGCGTATTAGATGCCATACTTCCCAAACGAACTCTAGCCTTTCCTGTTGGAGCCAATAGCAATACACCTTCTTCTATTACTTCTCTTGAAGACAAGAACGCCTTTACCACAGTTGTCTTTCCTGTGCCGGCAGGACCAGTAAGCACAGAAAGTCGCCTAGAACTTATTATCTCCAATGCCTTGGTTTGGTCTTTGACGGCCATAACACTTTGAGGATTGGAAGCATCATAGGCTATGGAATTCTTCACCAATGAAGCCCAATCTTCAGATAATGGCTCCTTCACATCCTTCGCAGCACGGGCAGACAAACGTTTTTGTAACCATCTTTCCATGTCAGTGAATTCCCTCAACTGAATGGCTACGGAGTCCTCGGTCTTGATATACTCTAATTTTTCCTGCATGAAAGAACCTACTTTCAGTAAGTAATCAGGAGGAAGCAGCATCTTGTCTTTATCCAATTCTTCCTTCAGAAAACTATCAAGTTCTCTCATAGAAAGAAGAGTGTCCCCTAAATCTGCCTGAAATCTAAGTTTCTCTATCACCAGGGAACGAATTCTTCTTTGGTCAATAAGGGTATCTACACAAGATGGAGCTTCAGGAATCCAGTCTCCCTGTATCTGTACATCAGGAATCACTCCATAGTCAACCATCTGGGTTGATATAGACATATCACCTTCTTCACAGATCAAGTAAGGATTTGCCAACAAATCATCATAGCTCTCAGGTCTTTCTACCCAATATTTGATTTGAGTAGAATCAAGCTCAAAACGCGACAAAAGCATCAAAACCTGTTTCTGCTTATCTGCTGTAGCATGCCAATATGCCTTATAATATCCCAGTTCAGAATTATAAGCAACACCAGAAATCTGAATCTTACCCGATAACAAATCAGAATAAGCCATCCATGGATTACCTTTTGGAGTCAGATGCTTGCTAATACGAAGATCATGTTCAATCAAATAAGCATAATTAACTCCTATCGCACGAAGCGCTTCTGCAAATCCTGGGAATGGACCAGAAGCCTTCTTGATGTTACCAATTTGCAGATCTATCCAACGTAACTGACGTTTCCAATCCCCACCGACCAATCCATGTCTGATGATAGCTTCTACTGAATCTCTGGCTGCAGAAAGAATAATCAACATACTATGATGACTAACCTTATCACAACCATAAGAAAGTTCATTAAAAATCTTCTGGCTATTCTCTACTTTATCAAGTGTCAACTTAATTTCCGCAATAGCAGCAGACTTTGAAATATGAAGTTTATCTCTAAACACCTGTTCATCAATGTCCAAATATTCCTTATAAGGCAGGAGAAAACCTTTTGACTCTTTCAAATTTGGCCGAATAGAATGCTCCATCAGCAGATCCCATGCAGGATACGTATAATCCGCAGATGAGTCAAATTCAAGAATATCATGTACACGATTTACTTCACCTAAACCAACTATCAAGCGAGTAGAATCTTCATCAATGGGATTACCACTCTTACAATAGAATACCATTAAAGATTCATGATCCACTATATCCTGTAAAAACCAATGGAGAATATCTCTTTGGCGCTCAGCTCCAAAAATCCAAGGAGTAGGAAAAGGAGCATCCTTGTCGCCTGCCAAATTAGGAAACCTGGTGTCCATATCTTCCTGTGAATTCTTGGACAAATAGCGAAAAGGTATACCAAAAGCTGAAAATGGAGGCACATCTATTGTTGTTGGTTTCAACTTACCATGAGGTAAGCTGTTATTGTAAGCATATACATGAACGAAGGTACGCTTGTACGTATCTTCATTCATGAATCCACCATTTTCTCCCTTGCAGGCTGGAAGCTGATCTGGCTCAAGCTCATTCCATTTTTTTGAAGCATACCTATCTTCATCAAGATTATTCTTACGCTCCAAAATATTATGCAATGTCAGGCAAAACGGATTAGCCGCTGGTGAACAGCAAACAGCTCCATTCCAATTATTATCATGCCAAGGCACACGAATTGACAAATGTTTCATATATTTTCGTCTTATTTATTACTACTATGTATTTGAATATCAATGGCATTATCATCCCAACGAACATCATACTCACTATTTGAGTTATAATAGACATTTACAGGTAAATGACAAGTCACTTCTGTATTTTCCTCAATATAATGCTCGTCTCCAAACATCAACTTCTCCATCTGAGCACATGGCAATACGCTCCTGTCTTGAGAATTGACAATCTTACCAAGTTTATTCTTGATATGATAGCCATCAATCTGTCCTTCAGGAATGACAAAGAACAAATAATCTCTTGCTCTACTCATAGCCACGTTGATGATATTCTGGTTATTTACATGACTGCCGGAATAGCTGCTAGCTGGTGGATTAAGCACAACGAACATAATATCGCACTCATCTCCCTGGAAGCTATGCACCGTACCACAGGTAATAGAGCAATTTGGCTGGTCAATTGGTCTGCTTTCAATCATCTGCTTGATTGCATCAGCCTCTGCTCCATATGGACAAACCACACCTATGCTATACTGAGAAGAAGGATGGTTCTGGTGGATTTGTCTTGCTACATATCCAACCATGTTGTAGGTGAATATAGCAGAATACAAATGCAAAGGACTCTTACCCACAGTACCCAACTCAAAGAGCTGCGAGAACTCCCTAACCTCAAAAGGGAAGAAATTAACTGTGTTTATATCCATGCCATCACAATGAAGCAGTTTCTGAGGAGCACGTTGCATAAACGTTTTAACCATGCCATTATAAGCAAACTGACTCACTATATCACCAATCACAGGAATTGACCTGTACTGGGTAGTAAGAGCTTCCAATGGGTAACGGTCAAAACTATTCAAGGCTGTTTTCAGCTCGTCAATTCCAACCATCTGATAAATGTTCTCCACCTCAATTTCATTTCTTGGAACCGGGCGTATCTGCATAGGATCTCCCGCTATGATAAATCTGGACCCCTCACCTTTATATAATATATAGGTAATGGTAACCAAATCCATCATGGAGGCTTCGTCAATGATAATGTAATCCCAATCAAAGTCACATATAGGTGTATCGTCAGGATTCACTGTATCATAGGAATACCTTGCACCCGTTGTAACCACAATGTTGACAGAAGAAGCATCCATATCCATGGTATCACGAGTTGTGACAACTCCCTCCTCAATCAAATCGGCATCCTCTGTAGTTCCGAACCTGCTTAAGTAATTATAACACAGATTATCTGCTACCAAACGCTCTGCAATGACATCTGCAGCCTTGTTGGTTGGAGTCATCACCAGAATGTTGAGGTTTTCACCACTGGTTTCTACCAGCTGATGAATCTTCTCCACTACTCTTGTTGTCTTACCAGTTCCTGGAGGGCCATATATAAAGCTAATATCAGCAGGTAAGTTTTCCTGCATATTAAACTCATCCGGCAATGAAAGCTGCAAAAATCTTGTCTGCAATGAATCCAAGATATTGTTACTGTTCTCCGCCTTCAAACGGATTAGAGTAGCCTGACGGCATAAATCAAGCGTCTCGTCACTCATCTCATCAACCAACAGATCTACAGAAGTTTCATCCACACGAACAAGACTGACATCTCTCAAGATTTTAGAGTTATCCTTATAGAATACCACCACTTGAAGATTGTCAGCATTGTCCAACCAAGAAGGCAAGACCTTGGAAGGAACCTGGAGACGAAGAATCCTATCATAAGACAGGAACTCCTTGACATAGAAGTCAACCTGTATCTTACTTGTTGACAAGCTACTCTTGTCTGAATAGATCAACTCCATCAGATACTTGAACCACAGATAGCTGTATTTTGGCGTATCATTCAGAAAATGATTAACCTGCAATTGCTCGTCTGCATATTCAGCAGCATTCTGTGCCTCCGTATTCTTTCTCTTAAGATTCTGCTCCATACGAGAAGCAGTGTCCCCACGCTGATGGAAATCGTAATTATCCTCACCAAACAATTCCCCAGGGTTACTTGAAGAAGACTCCTCAGAAGAGAATTCTGGCACATCACCAGCATTTCTCGAAGAAGAATAAGGTCGATGCAATTCCTTATTTGCCTTCTGCTCCCACTTATGCTGAAGAGCTTGTTGTAAATCCTCTTTCTGCTCATCACAACTATCAAAGACTTCCTCATTACGATTAACTGTTCTTCTTGGAGCATGATGCTTACCCTTGTCACTTCTTTCCTTACGCTCCTTAGGTTGGCTGACCTCATCTTTTGATGATTCAAAAGAGTTCATACCTTCGCCATAATCATCAAAAGATGAGTCTGACTCGGATAAGTCTGCAGGTGCATTTGAATGGTCCACCTCTAAATTAACCAAACTTGTATCCAAGGAAGCATCAGAAGTATCTGTTTCAACCCATTCAGCAACCTCTTCATTATCAGAAGCCTTCAACCCTTGACGTGAAGTTTCATCAAGAAGCCCTAAAAACTCCGGATCCAAATCCACTTCGTTAGCCAACAGATATTTGTTGAAATCAGCAGCAAAAAGACTCTCCAGGTAATTATTGTCCTGTTTCAATGAGAAGACACGCTTGATCCAACTCAAAACATTGATGAACATCTTACCACCCCAAGATCCAACATACCATAGCTTGTCATCATCTTCTATGAAAGACAGACGTGTTGTGGAAATATTTTCATCATAGAAATAGTCAATCTGTTCACAACTACAAATATCACAAGCATCCAGAAATGATGCATTCTTCTGATAAGTCTCTTTCCAATCTCCACCAGCTTTATATGCAAGGTATAGTAAACGCTTCTTTATCTCTTCTTTGGCTTCCGTATCTTCATAACATTCACCAGTTTTTCTCTTCTGAAAATCTGAGTTTGATATGATCTTAATACCTAAGATGTGACACAAGCGCTCAAAATCCTGCCTAAATTCAGGCATAAATGAAGGATTGCACACATGCAAATTCGTACCAAAGCTATCACTCAAAGTTGAATTCTTCCAATCCAATGCAACCAATGAAGACAAAGGTTCCCAAGTTTTCGTACCAGCATACCAACTTGCATTTTCACGGAACTCCACTATTTCTCGCTTATAGCGATGAATAGTCTCGTCACGTGTTTCCACAATCCAGTCGTAAACTTTCCTACGATAATCATTAGTCTTCAAAAGCAAATAGTCCAAACAATCCGTAAAGGTCAATCTGCTTCGGAATCCAATATAACCTAACCATGAAGGCAACTCAATGTTAGGAAGTTTGTTACTTCCATCAGGTAGCGAATTGACTATTTTCTGCAACTGTCCTTCTCTGTAATCATACAAATCAACAGGACGCTTTAATCCCGTAGGTGAAGGGATACAAGGCAACATTCTAAGATGTTCCTCATCACAAATATATTGTAATTGTACCGCTTTATGAGGAGCATAATCCCCCCAAAAGTACTTTGCAAACTTAGGATTTGTCAAAAGCTGAAGATTAACCTCCTTGAAAGTCTGCCCGACCTGGAAATAGCCCAAGAAGGCATTTCTGTAAGAAGCCTCAATAACTCCTCTGTAATCTTCACTCAAATAAGATAAAGTCTGGATGTCACAACTCTCATAATCACAATCCGGGTGATAGCAAGAACCCAAATATAACTGAGAACTAGGACGTAAATCCTGATTCTTATCATAAAGCTTGATACTGGTAGCTTTGACTATTTCCTTGAAATCTTCCTTCTCCTCATCAAATATGGTAGCCATTTCAGCAATAATCCTAAGATGTGCCTCATAAGCATAACTCTCTTGATGAGAAACAAAATAGCGTAATTTCTCGTTTCGCAATGCTGTCAAGGAAAGACATTTTTTCTGGCAATCCATCACAGCTTCCAGGAAACGCTTGATTCGTTCAGCCACTTCCGGTTTGTCATCATAGCCATCAAGATACTTGGCAGAAACAAGATTAGGGATGCGTACATCGGCTAATGGATCGACAGAGATATTGAGGTATCCTCCAGACAAGAAGGCATCAGAAGGATGACGATAATGTTCATCATCACAAAGAAGCCAAAGCTTAGATAGCAAGGTTCTCATCCTAGTATTTTCTTCATTGGCCAATATTCCACGAATTTCCCGTTCATGTTCTGCCAATACACCAATAATCTCCATTCTACCAAAGTAAGCATCAAGATTTGGCAAAATCTTCTCAAAGACAATAGCATGAGTATCCACCATGACACCCACAGCTTTGAACAGATTCAACCAATCCTTCTTGGAATCTCCACTTCTAAGATAACAAGATGATACGAAAGCTGGAGTATCCGTAAACTCCTTGACTACCTTTTCTATATCAAAGTTAGCATACTCATTTGACAAGAATAATTCTTCTGGAGTAAATATCTTCTTTTCTGAAGTGGAACTACTGTAACCCAGCACAGGAAATTTCGACAGCTCTCCTTTTACTTCACCCGAGAGTTTTGCATCCAAAACCCACCTCCAAAAGCGCACATTTCTGTCCTCATCCAGGAGATAGTCATAAACCTCTTTAAGATTATCCTCACCAGAAATATAACTAACGAATCTCTCAGAAGTAAGCTCAACATTATTCAAGGACTCAAGGTAATATCTGCGCTCTTCCTCACAAGTGACATAATCATGATGAATAGTATCAAGCAAACTCGCAGGAACCAGATCTGCCTTTACAATACCAGTCAATGCCTCTGATGGCAAGTAATGGTTATTGGAACAGGACATAAGAATACCATCCTCCACAGAAGGAGACTCTATGAAAATTGGCACAATCTGTACCTTCTTGAAATCGTCAGAAGACAATGCCTCCCGATTACGGAAAACATATTGATGGAATGCCAGATTGGCCTTTCTATCCTTCAAACTATCTCTGAATCTATCGATAACTGCCAATACATGCCTACGGAAGAAATCAATGGTATCGAAAGACTTAAAGCCAAGCTTCTTATAGAATTCTTTTCTCTCCTGACCATCAAACAAAGAAGTATAGTACTCATCACAGATATGCATGGAACCTTTAACAAACCATTCCTGCCCATACAAGTCATCCAATGCAGGAGAGTGATAGTAGGTCATTCCACCCCAATCCTTACAGGATTTCAGCTGTTCCTCACCATCCCATTTGACTGGAATATAGCAGAACTTGGCGTCTATAACCTCATCCTCTTTAAATAAAATATTTTTATTGGCAAAAAGAAAATTCAAGAAATCTTTACTATCCTCTTTGGTCTTGATGTGATTACATATGGAGGTTAGAAATCTTTCCTGCTTTAATAAATTACAAAAAGAGGGAGCAGTAAACATGTAGGCCAAAGACAACGTCTTGAAGTAGGATATTATGTCATCACCTTCAGCACTATCCATACCATAGCAAGAAGAAAGAACCAGACACAATTCCTTAGGAAGCCATTTGTTCTTGATGACTTCCTCCCAATAATCACTCTTGAAATATACATAGGCTGCAATCGGTACAAGTACCTCAATCTCACCATCTGTCGCAAATAAAGTAAGAGTACGACGCATGTTTGGCGTGAACTTATACTTCAAAGAGCCAAAGTGTGAGGAAAGGAAACGATAAAAGCTTATATTCGTATCCTTATCCTCAATCTGTTCAGCAATACTAGCCAGATAGAGATCATTGGAGATAAATTCTTGAAAGAGATCCATTTCTCCTACCCTAACAATGCCTTGACTTTCAAAAAATATCTTCAATACATCATGATCAATTTCAAAATAAGAACTATCCACAAAATTCAACCAATCATCTCCAACCCAATTTTGTGACGCAAACTCCTTGCCTAAGCCATTTGGCAAATATAAGTTTTTATAGCTATCTAACCAATTGCCACTGTCGGTAAAAACAGGATAATGAAGATCGCTTAATCGAACACCATACCCACTCTTAGCCAAGAAACGTAATAAATGGACATTATTATCCTTATCTATCACTCTTTCGCGAATTTCAGAAAATGAACTCACTATTTTCTGAGCAAAACGATAATCGCTAAACTGGACAAACTTGCTAGTAACCAGATTCCATTTATTCAACTTTTCCAAAGAAACTCTCACCTCTGGATCCAAACGACAAATCTTATCACTTAGGAAAGAAAGGTCATCCATGTATCTGTCAACATCAAGATACAGCTGCCCCATTCTCTTCAATTCTCCTTCCGCATCAAGAAAAATTGGCAGGTTATCTACAACAGACAAGTAATCATTGTCTATCAGAAATTGATTAAAGCGGATATTGTTCTCTTTGAAAGAAAGCCATTTTGTGAAAGCCTCATTACGGAAAAGAGAAACAAGTTTTTCGTTGTCGAATCTGTCACACACTCCAGGAATCGTTTCATCCAACAATTCTTTCAAGCTATTACTATTACGAACGTTCTTATGTGGAAGATATTTACCAGTACCCACAAATGAATAAAACTCTTCATCCGTAAACAAAGGATTAGGTCCACTTACAAGCCCTATCTCATCCAAAATGACATCATGAATCTTGCTCAAGAAATAGTTGCCATTGATTTCTACCGGGATGCATGGTGTCTCCATCATTCCTTCATAAAAACCATTAAAGAACTGAGATGCATAATGGTTGGAAGAACCGAAATCCGGTAACAATGAGAAAACAGAGTCCATATCCCAGGCATCGCAATTTTCCAGGAATCCGGTCCACCATCCTACAAACTTTCGACCACACTCTTCCATTACAACATCATTCCATTTCACTTCATGCAAGCCGCTGCGTGAACCATTTGGAATAAAGTCAGCATTGAGCAAGAAGCCAAAATCAAGGCGTAATTCTGTAGGAAGATAATTGTAAACACGGGCATTCTTGATAGGAATCAGCTTGTTGCCATCTTTAGAAACTGCAAAAGAAATACCAATAGAATCTATATCCTTGAATTTCTCAGGAATCTTGCTGGCACCGGAATTAGCATTTTTTCTCACCCATTCCTTTAAATCATCGGGAAGCTTATAACGGAAACTATCAACAATCCACTTGTTCCTATCCTTGATGACATCATACTTTCTTGTACCGTCAATATACACCTCAGCCTTAGACACATGAGGAATGAACAGGAGAATTTGATCATCACTGAAAACCTTGTCCAACTGAGGAATATTTTCCCTAGCATCACGCTTATGACGCAAGGCAAACTGAACCCTGTAAGACGAAGGTATGCAGGCTAAAGCTTCTTTCAACTCCCTATCAAGTTCTTCATTTGCCGTAGGAATCGGCATGATTGTCCAAGGAGAAGATCCATGACTCTTCTCATCAGCATATGATTCGTCAAAACGCAATTTCCACTCACCAGAATGCAAATACACATAATCATTGTTAACGAAAACTGTCTTGAAACCGATACCCTTATAACCTATGGTGTCCTTGTTCGCACGTTTTTCACCCTGGTTAAAAGAACAAATTCCAATGATATTGCGCAAGTTAAACTGAGCACCAGTATGCAAGAACAACAAATAATGCTCTGTAAGAACAAACTTCACTGCCACATCATTGTCCTCACCAGAATGAGGATAGTCATTAGCGTTTTGAAGAAGTTCATAAATATATGTATGCTCTGCACCGGTTACCTCACTCAAGATAGTTTCCTGAGTACGCACTTCATCCTCTATCTTCTTGCCTCTGGAATCTGAATAGATTTTAAACAAACGGTTCAACAAAGCAGTCTTGTCAATAGGACTAACCTCACCATCAACAGCAAGAGTCAATGGACTAGAAGCAACTAAATGCCACTTAAATTTATAAAACTCATGCTCAACCAACCCATTATTATCATATCTGATTTCAACTTTATCTCCACTCTCATAAAAAGTACGAACCACCTCACCCTCGGAACCTCGAAGATCTATAAAGTGGCCATATCCTCCTTCTGTGGTGTAACATCCAATAAGTTCATCGGAATGTCTCTCTTTTAAGTCATATTCATTAATTTCCATATCATTCGGTTTTGATTAATGTGCAAAATTAGATTGCAGTTGTGCGTTGTATCTGCATTTCAAATACAAATATAACTGCAAAAGTAATCATTTTATTAAGAAAACGGCATATAAAACATATTTTTTTAGGGCAGAACTAAAAAAAACATGTTTTTGTGCACATATATCGCACAGAATTTGTATCTTTGCCACTGATAATAATATAAACTTATAGCGTATGCCAACTAACAAGAACGCTTCAATCAGATACCAGGCATTGGACAAATGCTTTCAAAGAACAAACAAAAAGTATTTTATAGAAGACCTCATCGAAGCATGTAATGAGGCCCTCTACGAGTTCAACGGTCTAAGAAGGAATACAAAGGAAAAATCTTCTGTTAAAAGAAGACAGATATTTGATGACATCAAATACATGGAAAGTGAAGCGGGATGGCAGATACCCCTTGAAAGGAAGAAAGAAGGTAAACGCACCTATTATCATTATAGTGATCCAAACTTCAGCATCAAGATGCAGCCGCTTACCCAAAGAGAGGCTGAGCAGCTTAATACTGCCATTCAAGCCATCAGCAGATATCGAAATCTGCCTAGCTATGGATGGGTGGAAGAGATTATAGCCAATCTTGAAAACCGCTTCGACATCAAGGACAAGAAAACGAACGTTGTGGGCTTCGAGAAAAACGACCGTCTCAAAGGTATATGGAATCTCACAAAAATCCTCGATGCAGTTTCAAGCCGTCTTGTACTGAATATCAAATACCACTCATACAATGAGCATAGCCAGGAGATAGATATTATTTTCCATCCTTACTATGTCAAGCAATACAACAACAGATGGTTTGTATTCGGCCTTAGAGAGGACAATAATAAAATATCCAATTTAGCCCTTGACAGAATCATTGATTTCGAGAAGAATGGAGAATTGACATACAAGAAGAATCATGAAATAGACTTCGAACACTATTTCGATGATATCGTAGGAGTAACCCATCCAACAGGAAAGGAAAAGGAACATATAATTCTTAGGGCAACCAAGAACAGATTCCCCTACATCGTTTCAAAACCAATACATCCTTCTCAAAAGGTGACCAATGAGATAGAATATGAACTTAGTCTCGATGTTATACCCAACAAGGAGCTAGACCAGCAGATTCTATCATTCGGTCCAGACCTGGAAGTGGTATCACCAGAATGGTTTAGGGAACATATTGGCAACATAATAAAAGAAAATTTCGAGAAATATTTTCCTGTGCAGATAGAACGCACAGAAAATAAATAACTTTGCAGACAAAAGTAACAAGAAACAAAAAATAACACTAGATATGACAGTATATGACATGACACAAAGTGCACAAATTCAAGACATTATGCACTATGAAAGTAAAATTTGGGAGGTTGCTGACCTCCTGATTTCTGCAGGAATCAAGCAAAGCGACTTCCCTGCATACATGATGCCTTTCTTTGCCCTCGTCATGGTTGAAGGTAGAATGATCAATACCATCAAGCGTGTAGAGAATGATTATGGAATCACAGCAAAAGATGACTTAGAGGCATTCAAGGCATTATACGATGCAGAAGAATGTGGCTACAATGAGTATATTGTGCTGCAAGATAAGACCTTAGGAGCCATCTGTAAGAACGACAATACCTTTGAGCAGGATTTCTCAGTATATCTCAAAGCTTTTGACGATGTTCTGAAACAGTTACTTGGTATTGATCGCGAGAAGACAGACCAGAAGTTCTTGAATATGGACGGTATTGTAGCTGAACTGCGCAAGAAAAATATTCTTCTTGAAGTGGCTTCTGCATGGGCTCAGATTGACCTCGCTCCATATGACAATTCTGCCATCACAACACTCGAGGAACATATCAAACGCCGTTGGGCTGACATCTCAGCAAGTACAGCCGGAGAACAGTATACTCCAGAAGACATCATAGAACTCATCGCACGCATTGTTGCATTAAAAGTAAATAAGCCAAAAGACCAATTGCTTCATGGCTATGACCCAACGTGCGGTGGAGCGAACCTGCTCTATGGTGTATCAGACCGTCTTAAACAACAGGGATATAAACACATCAAGACTTATGGCTGTGAACTCAACGATGCTCTATACGCACTTGCAGCAATCGAAGCTCGTTTCCGTGATATGTCCACTATCAAATGTGGCAACACTCTCACAACTGTTCCTTTTGCTGACATGGAAGATAGTTTTGATTTCATCGTGGCTAATCCTCCTTATGGCACAAAATGGAAAGGCTATGAGAAAGAAGTCAAGAATGATAGACTAGGACAGTTCCCTGCGGGTTATCCAGAAATCAAAGATGGTCAGCTGCTCTTTATGCAACACATTCTGTGGCAGCTTGCTGATTCAGGTATTGCAGTAGAAGTTCATAATGGCTCTACTCTTTTCAGTGGCGATGCAGGAAGTGGGGAGAGCAATATTCGCAAATATATCTTTGACAAGGATTGGGTGGAAGCAATCATCCAGATGCCACAACAGGAGTTTTTCAACACAGGCATCTACACCTACCTTTGGATAATGAACAAGAACAAGCCACAAGAGCGTAAAGGAAAAGTGGCTCTCATTGATGGAAGCAATGATTGGGCACCAGAGAAACCTAGCAAAGGTGACAAGCGTCGCCGTATGCTCTCTGAGCATATGGATAAAATTGTAGAAGCATTATCTTCATTCGAGCCTTCTGATATCTGTAAGATTTTTGATAACGAATATTTCTACTACAATAAGCAATCGCTTACTCTCACCGAGATTTCAGACGATGGCAGATATGTAGGGGAAACAATTTGTGCTGATAGTAATTCTTTCGAAATACAGAATCCTACAGCAGTAAGTGTTGGCGAGATACGTTATGATAAACTCCAAGAGCTTTCAAGCGAAGAAATTAAGAGCATTGCCAAACTAGTTAAAGAAGCTAAGCAAGATCTATCCATTTCTATTGAAACAGAAAAGGATGGCATTTACGCCTTTAATCCAGACTTATGCACTATTCTTCATACAAAGGAGGATGGAACAATAATGGATCTAGGTTGTGGAACTTTTGTTTTCAAAGCTTCAACTGGCAAAAAGAGCTCTAATCATAAAGTTACTATAGCTCCATGCACAACGGGCGACTACGAGATTATCCCTCATCACAAAGACGCTACTGCAAATAGAAAGGAGATAAATGACTTTATGAAGAAATATGTATTCAAGCCTTATATATTAGGCAACAATACAGTTGGAGTAGAAATAAACTTCAACAAGGAGTTTTATGTGCCTGAGAAATTGGAGAAGGTGGAAGATATTCTTGGCGAAATCAAGGTTTTAGATACGGAAAATAAAATTGTAGAGCTATGAGAATGAGAATTAAAGATGTTGTCACACTTAGAAATGAAAAGACAAAACTAAAAGACAATTATATAGGATTAGAGAACATCATTAGCTGGGATGCAAAATACATACCTTCAGATATTGAACCTGAGGGCACTAATGCTGTGTTCAAATCTGGTGACATTCTATTTGGGAAATTACGACCATATCTAGCAAAAGGGTTTATTCCAAACTACTCAGGAGTATGTTCAACGGAATTCCTAGTCATGGCGGCAAAAAAAACGTGTCTCAATAAGTTTCTCCTTTACACATTTCTTTCACCAAAATATATTGGCGATATAAAAAACAAAGTAAAAGGAGTAAAAATGCCAAGAACAAGCTGGTATGAATTTTCAAGTATGGAGATAGAAATACCATCTATAAAAAAGCAAGAGCAAATAGTAAAGTATCTGGACTCAAAACTTTCAGAGATAGACTCTCAAGTTAATCTCCTCACCTCCAAGCGGGATGCATATCTTCGCCTGAAGAAAAGCATCATCAACCATGCCGTAACCCAAGGTCTCAATCCAGAGGTAAAAATGAAGGCCTCTGGAGTTGATTGGATTGGTGAGATACCTGGACATTGGGAAAGAAAACGATTAAAGGACATAGCTTACTTATATAGTGGACTAACAGGGAAAGCGGGAGATGACTTTAGATGTGATGATATAAGTAAAACAAAACCTTATATTCCATTCACAAATATCTTAAACAATTTAAAGATTGACGCTAAAAAACTCCCTAGAGTTGTTATGTCTGCTGGCGAAAATCAAAACAAAGTAAGACAGAACGATCTTCTCTTTCTCATGAGTTCTGAAGATTATGAAAGTATTGCTAAATCTGCCGTCGTGATGGAGGATATGGGTGAAGTGTACTTAAATAGTTTCTGCCGCGGTTTACATTTTACTTCAAATAAAATATACGCAAATTTTATTAACTATCAGCTGCAAGCTCAAAACTATAGAGATGCACTGCGTTTCGAAGCACGCGGTTTTACCAGAATCAATATAAAGGTTGATAGAATTTCGAGTATGTATGTGTCACTTCCGCCCTTATCTGAGCAACAAGCCATCGCCACATATCTCGATGAGAAATGCTCAAAGATAGACAAGATAGTTGCAAACTTAGAGAAGCAAATCAGCTTGTACACTGACATGAAACGCTCTTTAATAGACGAAGTAATCACAGGTAAACGAGCAGTATAACCAAACATTAAACAAGAAATCAAATGGATGAAAGAAAGATACAGAAAGACTATGTGATGAACTTTTTCTGCCGTCGTGAAGACGACGGCGGACTAGGTTATCGCAATGTTACTCCAAACATTGTGGAGAATGGCATGTTCATTCCATCTGTGCTGTCAGAATTTATCAGCACAAGTCAGCCAGAGGAATGGAATCGTCTGCTGCATAAATACAACAACGACAAAAGAGCCTTGGAGGATGCACTCATAGAGACTATGAGAACCAAGGTCGTTGACAAGCAGAATATTGCCATCTTTTTTAACACAAACAAAACTATCACCTTTCAGGGAGAAAAGCTCACTTTGTTCTATGTACCAGGAACAGAATTACGAGGTGACCTGGATTTTGTAAAGAACATTTTCTGTGCAGTAGAAGAAGCACCCTACAAGCAGAAGTATCAAGGAGGAATGATTACATCATTTCGCCCAGATATCACATTCTATCTAAACGGCATATTCTTTGGCTACATGGAGCTGAAGTGTGTATCTATGGGTCAGAACGCAATGGAACATGGTAGAGGAAAGGTTGCCAAAGATTATCTTTCTGCTATTCAAGCCATCGTGAAGAAGGAACAAACAGATAGCAAGATAGGCAAAGAGAAGAAATCACTTCTTGCCATGTACGAAAAGGCTATACACATCATAGCTTCTGACATAAATGAAACCTATGTCATGCGCAATATAACGCAGATGTATGACATGGCACATGCTGAATTCACAGAAAAGCCATCATCATCAACCGTTAATAAACTCGTACCTGAAGTTTGTAAAGTGTTTAAGCCCTACCCTGTCAGTTCTCCTCTATTGACCGAAAAGGAAAAATTTGAGGAGATCGCCCAGGCGCTGTACTCAAAGAATGCCATTAAAAATGAGATTCTCTATTATAATTTCATAGAATACAAATATGTAAGAAAAGGCAAAACTAGAGTAAGAACTTCCAATAGTGGACGCCTTATTTCTCCACGCCCAAAACAGAAGTTTGGCTGTGACAAGATAATGAAAAAAATCAAGGAAATGCTTGATAATGAAAGCAATCCTAATTATTATACTGAAAAACTTCGCAAAGAACTCTATGCCCTTGGTATTCCTCAGGCAAAAACAGAAGAAATCATTTTAAAAAGAGAGAAATTCTGCAATAACAAGTATGTATATTCTCTCCTAATGCAATATGCTGCAGGCTTTGGCAAGAGTAACATTATCGGTTGGACAGCTCTACAATTAAAGGATTATCGCTATAACGGTGAGTATGCTTACGATAAAATAATGCTCGTAGTGGACAGATTACAGCTACGTGGACAGCTGGATGAGCGTATGTTCAACATGAACATCGACAAATCGATGTTTGTTGAAGCAACAGATAAAAAGACCTTTATCGAGGCTCTGGATGACCAGCGCCGAATAATTGTTGTAAACATTCAAAAGTTCTTGGATCTGCAAGCAGCACTTGATGAAGCTAACAAAAAGCTGAACAAAATGCGTGTAGCATTCCTCATTGATGAGATTCACCGTTCGAACTCTGGAGAAAACAACAAGGAGATGATAAATCTCTTTGAACGCCTGCAAGACTCTTTCAACAATGGGAAGAAAAAAATTATCAAGAAGAACTTACTTATCGGTTTCACCGCAACACCAAGCGATGAGACCTTAAGCCGTTTTGGAGAGTTCCGTAGTGCAACGACAGTTCCACTTTGGGTTCCATTTGATACCTATTCAATGAAAGAAGCTATAGCTGATGGATATATTCTCGACCCGACAAAGCATATTATACCATACAATGTGCCAGTAGGTTTTGAATTACCACCGGACATTGAGATAGATGAAGAAGATAATATTACAAACATAAAACAAGTGAAACAAAAGGTATATGAGTTTGAACCACGAATGCGCAAGATAGCAGAATTTGTGGTTGACCGACTTGTATCACTTGTCTTTGGTAAAATACGTGGTGAAGGTAAGGCTATGCTTGCTGTCACATCAATTCCTATTGCCATACGTTACACTAGAATTATACGCGAACTTTTTGCAGAAAAATGCAAAGAGAAGCAGTATGCCAAGTATGCAGAAGCTCCTATATCAGTGGTATATAGTGACAGCCAGAAATATGAGTCTTGTGCCTCAGTAAACAACGATGTGCCTGAAGAACTGGTAATTGAAAATTTCAAGAATGCCAAAAATGGACTCATCATTGTGGTTGACAAACTGCAAACAGGTTTTGATGAGCCTAAATTGCATACTTTATTCCTCGACAAGGAGATAAAGGACATCAACGCAATACAGACCATTAGTCGTGTAAACCGTACTTGCAAATACAAGAAAGAATGTCATGTCATTGATTGTTCATGGAAGACTGTTAACACCAAGAACATCAAACAGGCATTCAAGAAATATTGTGATATGGTTATTTCACAGTTTAACCCAGAGGAAGAAGCAAAACAGATAGCTGGGTACTATAAGGAAATGTGCGCAAGCGAACCTTACTTGAATTGGTTCAAAGGGTTTACTCAAAAAAAGGAAGATGCTGACTTTATCCTTGATATGGAAAGCGGTATCAGAGATTGGATAAATATCTGTTTTGTCAGAGAAGAAGAGATACGAAAACAGAATGAAGAGCTTAAATTAAAGCCAGGTGACAAAGGGTATATATTGCCTGAAAATGCAGCAAAAATGTTACGTTTTAAAGTAGGGCTTTATGCATCAGCCTTAATGTCTCTGAAAAATATTTATGACATTCCTGACAAATATAATGAAGAAACGTTTAAAGATTTTTGGAAAATCTTCTGTAAAATCTACAGAGATGCTACCAAGAAAGAAGACGATAAAAGTTATAGCTTTAAGGTCGTAGATAGTGACGAGATACCAGGCATTACCGATGTAGATGATGGAGATGAAGAAGAACCAAACCCTGGCAAACCTAAAAAGCCAAAGATGCCAAAAGTGCAAAAGCCCAAAAAGATATCTTTAGAAAAGATTCTTAAACTATTAAGTCAACTCAACGAGCAGGAATTAATCAATGCACGTGAGGCTCAGAAATGGCTCGCCGAGATTGGAATTATGTTTGAGGATCTCAGAAAAAAGGAGAAGTTGTGTGTAATTCTTAATGATGATAAAACTCCCGAAGAGGAGAAATTCAAAGAATACAAGAAGTACCAGAATATTTACAAGTTAGTGGACTTAAAAAAGCGTGAAGATTTAGTCAAAGTTGAAACTTTCAAGAAGATGCTCGATGATAACGTAGAGCAATTCTTCTCTATTTTCATGAAGCAACTGAAACATGTAGAAAATGGAGAAGACGACTTTGATTACGACACCACTGAATCAGGAAACCCTATTCCTGACAATATGTCCATGGAACAGTTGATTGAAATGGTTCGCAATAAGATCCGGCCTCAATACGACGAAGAAGTCTTAAAAGAACAAATGTGTAACGTTTATGCGCCACATTTTGAAAAAATTGCTGGCAAAATCCGCCCGATAAAGGAAGTAGTAAACAACTTATTTGGAGTTCTTAGCACGACATCTTTGAGTCACCTGGATGGTATTGACACAATTGTGAAAGATTCGCTGAACGTGTTGTGTATTGCAAAAGACATAAGTGCCAATGAGAAGAGAATGTATCTTAATCAACTGTTGATGAAGTATGAAGTCTTCTTGAAGAAACTCTACTATCTCATTAACAATAAAGAGATTGAGAACAAGAAACCGGGTAAGGGAGCAACTTTATCCAATGCAATATTCGGTATTCCTTCTCTTAAATCGCTGAAACATAGCGAGGATCCTGACATTAAGGAATTCAGCGATAAACTTGATATACTGAGACAGTTACGAAATGACGAAGCACATGAAAGTGCAGACGCTTCCGAACAAGAGATTAATGCGGCAATAGAAATTGTCATTGATATGTATCTCTATTCAGTAGGAACCAATATTACAGAGTTAGAAAGCAATGGATATGATTTCCAAACGGAGATTCAAACTTCAACTACTAAGCAAGGAGATGGAAGTTAACACATTGGCAAGGAAGTAAAAATGATATGGTACAGTAAAACCATATGCTGAATAAACTTCCGTTTCAATGGTAATATGAAATAACATAAATTACTCTGGGGCTTGACTTTCTTTATCAGAAAACATCCCCAGAGTATTTTAAGTAGCAATAACCAATATAAAAGCAAGCTTATGCGCGACGCTACAAGAATAACAGATTATTTCAATGGTTCAAGGACATTGTTCATCATTCCCTTGTACCAGAGAAAGTATGCCTGGCAACAGAAGCACTGTTCCAGATTGTTCGAGGATTTGAAAAAGATTCATCGAGATAAAATCTACAGCCATTTCTTTGGCAGTATTGTCTCCACGAAAGCAGATGAATACGAAGATGACCTTCTTATCATTGATGGACAGCAACGACTCACAACACTTTCCTTACTTATCCTAGCAGGCATCAATGCCGTAGAGAACGGAGACATGCAAGAAGGAGATGAAGACATCAATAAG
>OBLI01001561.1_pt1 | contig 21854 bp, 26 predicted proteins | sample 1519701 | NCBI WGS metagenome assembly OBLI01 (sample SAMEA3663005, study PRJEB22513) | pig gut metagenome | biome: pig gut; feature: pig-associated habitat; material: faeces | place: France | collected 2012
CTGCATTAGACCTGATTGCAGAATTTGGTCTGGATGCAAAAGGAATTGCAGAAAAAGTTGAAAGATTTGTAAAATAGGAGGTATTTGATCGTGTATGATGTAGCGATTATCGGTGCTGGGATCACAGGATGTTCTTTAGCATATGAATTAGGAAAATACAACGTAAAAGCGATTGTAATCGAGAAAGAAAATGATGTATCTGTAGGAACAACAAAAGCAAACAGTGCCATTGTTCATGGTGGATATGACCCTGAAACAGGTACATTAATGGCAAAATACAACGTAGCTGGTAATGAAAGAATCAAAGAATTATGCGGAAAACTAGATGTTCCATATAAACAGATTGGTGCTTTGGTTTGTGCATTCAGCGAAGAAGAAGTAAAACACGTAGAAGCATTAAAAGAAAGAGGAATTGCCAATGGCGTTCCAGGACTTGAAGTTTGGGATCAGGCAAAAGTAAGAGAAGAAGAACCAAACATCTCCGATGAAGTAGTAGCAGCTTTATATTCCCCAACAACAGGAATCGTAAGCCCTTGGGAATTAGCCATTGCTTTAGCTGAAACAGCAGCTACCAATGGAGTAGAATTCATGCTGAATGCAGAAGTAACCAACATCACAAAAGCTGGAGATGTTTATACCGTAGAAACTCCTGCAGGCAATGTAGAAGCAAAATACATCTGCAACGCAGCTGGCGTATACGCAGATAAAGTAAATGAATATGTATGTAAAAAATCATTTACCATCTTACCAAACAAAGGTGAATATTACTTATTAGACAAGAGCCAGGGAAGCTTAGTAAATCATGTTATCTTCCAGTGTCCAAATGAAAAAGGAAAAGGTGTATTAGTTTCTCCTACGGTGCATGGCAACTTGATCGTTGGTCCAGACTCTCAGCCATCTGCAGCAGATGACTTATCAACAACTACAGACGGATTAAACTTCGTTCGTACAACAGCATTAAAATCTGTTCCAACTATCAACTACAGAGAATCTATCCGTAACTTCGCGGGTGTTCGTGCAAGAACTGCAGTACACGATTTCTTTATTTTTGAAGATGAAGAACAGAAAGGTTTCTTCAATATTTCCGGTATGGCTTCTCCTGGATTGACATCTGCTCCAGCAATCGCCGTAGACCTTGTAAAAATGCTTGGAGAATCTGGATTAGAATTAGTAGAAAAAGAAAATGTTGTAGATACAAGAAAAGTAAACAGATTTAAACATATGAGCCACGAAGAACGTGCAGCATTGATCAAAGAAAATCCATTATACGGTAAAATCATCTGTCGTTGTGAAACTGTAACAGAAGGTGAAATCGTTGATGCATTACATAGACCGATCGTTCCAACTTCTATCGATGGAATTAAGAGAAGATGTAATGCTGGTATGGGACGCTGCCAGGGTGGATTCTGTGGACCAAGAGTACAGGAAATCATTGCAAGAGAACTGAATATGCCTTTAGAAGACGTATATCAGGATCGTGTAGGAACCGTTATTATCACAGGTGAAACCAAAGAAGGAGGGGCTAAATAATGTTATATGATGTAATCGTAGTAGGTGGAGGCCCTGCAGGTTTAGCAGCTGCCATCGAAGCTAAGAAAAATGGTGCAGAGAAAATTTTAGTAATCGAACGTGATGCTGAATTAGGCGGTATTTTAAATCAGTGTATCCATAATGGATTCGGTCTTCATACGTTTAAAGAAGAATTAACAGGTCCTGAATATGCAGACAGATATATTAAGATGCTTCCAGGAACAGGAATTGAAGTAATGTTAAATACTATGGTATTGGATATTACAGAAGACAAAACCGTTCATGCAATGAACAAAGAACAGGGATATATGCAGATTGCCGGCAAATCCATCATTTTAGGTATGGGATGTCGTGAAAGAACAAGAGGTGCGATCGCTGTTCCTGGTGACAGACCAGCAGGTGTCTTCTCTGCAGGTGCTGCACAGAGATATGTAAATATCGAGGGCTACATGGTAGGTAAGAAAGTATTGATCTTAGGTTCTGGTGACATCGGATTGATCATGGCCCGTCGTATGAGCTTAGAGGGTGCAGAAGTTGTTGCCTGTGTAGAATTATGTCCATATTCTAACGGATTAAACCGTAATATCGTACAGTGCTTAAATGACTACAATATTCCATTATACTTATCTCATACCATTACAAACATCAAAGGTAAGGAAAGAGTAGAAGAAGTTACAATCCAGAAAGTAAATGACGATACAAAGCAGCCAATTCCTGGAACAGAAATCAAATTCGACGTTGATACCGTATTATTATCTGTTGGATTAATTCCTGAAAACGAATTATCCAGAGGTGTTGGACTGGAAATGGACCCAAGAACAAGCGGACCTGTTGTATATGAAAACATGGAAACTTCTATTGAAGGTATTTTCGCAAGTGGTAACGTACTTCACGTACATGACTTAGTAGACTTTGTATCTGCAGAAAGTGCAAAAGCTGGTAAGAGTGCTGCAGAATATGTAAAGAATGGGGAACCAAGTGCAGAAGGAACCATCAATGTAAAAGCAGGAAACTGTGCAAATGCCATCGTACCACAGAAGATCCGTCCTGCAAACGTAGACAAATTAGTTGAAGTATTCTTCCGTCCAACTAACGTATTCGGAACTTCAGCAATCAAGGTAATGTCTGGAGACACTGTATTATCTACATTCAAGAGAGAACATATGGTACCAGCCGAAATGGAAAAGATCGTAATTCCAAAAGCATTCCTTGATAAAGTTGAAAACAATGAAATTACAATCTCTATCGAAGCTTAGTTAGAAAGGAAAGGTGAAAACAATGACAGAACTGATTTGTATCGTATGCCCAAAAGGTTGTCATTTAAAAGTTGATGAAGAAAATGGATATAAAGTAACCGGTAATGGCTGCCCTCGTGGAGCTGCTTACGGTGAAAAAGAACTGGTAAATCCAACTCGTACTATTACTTCTACTGTCCGCATTAACGGAAAAACAGCGAGAAGAGTACCAGTTAAGACAAGTGCAGATTTTCCAAAAGGAAAGATCTTTGATGTTATGGCGGAATTAGATAAAGTTGATGCACAGGCTCCAGTAAAAGTTGGCGATGTAATCATCAAAGACGTTTGTGGACTTGGCGTTGATATTGTAGCAGCAAAGGATATTGATTAATTCATAAGGGATTTATCCCACTTAGAACACGTTGGTGTTCAACATAAATGTGCCCACATATATGATGGCCGGGCTATAAGCGGGCCTGGTCATCCTTAAAATTAAAATTGATGAAACATGTATGAAAATTAGGAGGATAATAGCATGAGCGTAATTACATTTATTTGTGCAGGTCAGATGAACTCTGCAATCACATTCCCAGCATTTGAAAATGGACATGAAGTTCGTTTAGTAGGATCTCCATTGGATAGAGATATCATCGATGGATTAAGAAAAGATAACTATCACATCACATTAAAAAGAACCTTACATGATGGGATCAAATATTATCAGATTGAAGAATTAGGAGAAGCTTTAGAAGGAGCAGACTTAATTCTTGGTGGAGTAAGTAGTTTTGGTCTTGACTGGTTCTGCGATGAAATCTTACCAGTGATTCCAGACGGAGTACCTCTGTTAACAGTAACAAAAGGTATGGTAGATTTAGAAGATGGTACTTTAGTTCCTTACCCAACGATCTTTGCTCAAAGACAGCCAGAAGGTAAGAACATTGACTTAAACGCGATTGGTGGACCATGTACAAGCTACGAATTAGCAGACCATGATGACAGCCACGTAGCATTCTGTGGTAAAAACATGGAAACATTAAAGAAATTCAAAGCTGCTTTAGCAACAGATTACTATCACATCAGCTTATCTACAGATGTTGTAGGTGTTGAATGTGCAGTAGCTATGAAAAACGCTTATGCTTTAGGTGTATCCTTAGCAGTAGGTTTAGCTGAAAAACGTGATGGAAAAATCGGAGCTGTTCATTACAACTCTCAGGCAGCTTTATTTGGACAGGGCTTAAAAGAAATGATCAAATTATTAGACTTGATCGGTGGTGGCCCAGAAAACATCATTCACGGTGGCGGAGACCTTTACGTAACCGTATTTGGAGGAAGAACACGTAAGATCGGTACCTTATTAGGACGTGGATTATCTTTTGATCAGGCTATGGAAGAATTAGCTGGTGTAACATTAGAGTCTATCGTAATCGCTACACGTACAGCAAGAGCCGTTCGCAAATTAGCAGAAAGAGGCGTAGTATCCATCGATGATTTCCCATTATTAATGCATGTAGATGATATCATCAACAACGGTGCAGAAGTAAACATCCCTTGGGAAAAATTCACAACAATTGTAGAATAAACGCGTAAGCAACGAGAAGATTCATTTTGCAAAGAAAGCCACAAGAGCAGAAATGTTCTTGTGGCTTTTTATTGCAAAAAAAGCGGCGACTGCCGCGAGTACAAAAATACGAAGTATTTTTGTAGGATTCTCGTTGCGAATAAATAGGGCGTGAGTACATTGACGAAGTCAATGGGCACGGATCAAAAAAAGCGGCGACTGCCGCGAGTACAAAAATACGGAGTATTTTTGTAAGATTCTCGTTGCGAATAAATAGGGCGTGAGTACGGATTAGAGAAGAATTTCAGGACAGATTTCACATAATAAATCTGCGGTTGCTTCATCTGTCACTAAAATATTAACGAGATTTCCTCTCAATGCCCCGAGAATGCTATATACTTTATCTTCTCCCACCGCTACTCCGATGCGAGTGTCTATATTTTTTAGTGTTTTCAAAGGAACAGCTACTGTTCTGGCATCCATCTGGGGAACGCATAGATTTCCCTCCTTATCAATGAGATGCGTACAAATATCCCCAACAACCCCCTGAGTGGTCAATTGCTTCACTTCACTTTCTGATAGGTAGCCAACTCTCGCCATGGCACACTGCGTGTCAAATTTTCCCATAGTGATAATGCAGATATTTGCTTTGGAAGCATAAGATAGTACATCCTGCATGGAACGTTCATGATACAGAGTATCTTTTATGTGAAACGAATCAACGATTGCAGGAAATGGCAGTAAATATCCAGTGCTATTCAACTTGTGAGAAAATTCTGTTGAAATTTCAGAAACATATACATTTTTATTTGTGTTGCTTACGCCGCCACAGAGCTGTACGGTTACAATGTTTTTTAATGCTTCCTGAACGGAAAGTGCTTTCGCACATTCATAGATCGTTTCACCCCAGGAATAACCGATGATATCTCCATCGCAGAGAATACTCTCTAAATATAATGCCGTAGCTTCTCCGACGAGTGTAAGCGGTAATTGAGAGTCAGATTTTGGTGCAATGATGACCTTATTCAGGTTAAAAAATTCCCGTATCTGTTTTTCTTTTTTACTCTCTGTATCCACATCATCTTTAATGGTTATTTGCACAATTCCAGTTTCTTTCGCCTCTAACAATAATTTTGATATATAAGGACGAGAAAGGTTCACAATTTTTGCAATTTCATTTTGATTGTAATTTTGTTCATAATATAAACGTGCTACTTGCACTAAGAGAGAACGTTTCTGTCTATCTTTTTTTGTTTTGTTCATAATATACCCCAGTTTAGTTACATTTGATACTATTATATGATATTTATTATGATACCAGGGTCAAAAGGTCATGCTGTTCATGCTTGCATGAAAAAGCATGACTTTGGGACCCGCAAAACATGAGAAAGTAGCCATTTTTCGTAGAAAAATGAGCGGATTTCGAATGTTTTTAGGATTTCGTGAGCGTGAAACGCGGAGAAATCCGTAGGTATCAGGGGGCAAAGACTTTTGACCCTAACATCTTATTATATTACTATGGACAGAAAGTAGCAAATGAAATATAATATAAGTATCAAATGATAATAATAAATTATCAAATGTTCATAATGGGAGGGTTTTTATGAAAGCGATTCAAATGACAGCAATCAAAGAATTAAATTATGTGGAAGTAGCGACACCAGAACCGAAGGAGGATGAGGTTTTATTAGAGATCAAGGCAGTTGGTATCTGTGGATCGGATATCCCTCGTATCTTAAAATCAGGTCCTCATACATTGCCGATCATTCCGGGGCATGAATTTGCAGGGAAAGTGGTAGGGATAGGAAGGAAGGTTAAGAACTGGGAAATAGGGGATAAAGCCAGTGCAGCTCCCATGATTCCTTGTTTTGAATGTGAATGGTGTAAAAAAGGAATTTATTCCCTTTGTGAAGACTATCAATATTATGGTTCCCGTAACGATGGTGCCTTTGCCCAATATCTTGCGGTGAAAGAAACATGCCTTCTTCCAATTGGTAAAGATACTCCATATGCATGGGGAGCAACCATCGATCCTGCTGCAAATGCGATTCATGCTTATCTAAGAGCAAACGGAAATGGCAATGATACTGTGTGTGTATTTGGCCTTGGTGCCATTGGCCTATTCGCCATCCAGTATGCAAAAGTCCTTGGATGTAAAAAGATCGTGGCCGTAGACATCGACGATGGGAAATTGGAAACAGCGAAAGCTTGTGGGGCTACGATGACAGTAAATTCTTTAAAAGAAGATCCTGTTAAAAAAATTTTAGATGATACGGATCATAGAGGAGTTACGCTTTCCTTGGAAATGTCAGGAGCTCCCATCTGCCAGCATCAGGCAATTTTAAGTACGGGAAGAATGGGAAGGGTTGTTTATCTTGGTATTTCCCATGCACCTCTGCATTTATCCGAAAAGGCAGTGGATCAGATTGAAAGATATCAATTAAGTATTATTGGAAGCTGGAATTCTTTTTCTGCACCATATCCTGGAAAAGAATGGGCAGAAGCAGCCAAACGAATGGACGAGAAAAAATTTGATCCAGATCTTCTGATTTCCCATAGATTAGGTTTAGAAGAATGTCCGGATATTTTTCGTCAGATTGATGAAAAAAAGCTTGTATATAATAAAATCATGTTCTTTCCAAATGGAATGAATGAATTAAAATAATGAAAAAGGAGAAATGAATCATGAATAAAACAACCATTGCAAAATATTTGGACGATACGTTATTAAAAGCGGATGCAACACCGGAACAGGTGAGAAGTGTTTGTAAGGAAGCAATGAAATATCAGACAGCCTCTGTCTGTGTCAACACATCTTATGTTTCCTTTGTAGCTGGTGAATTACAAGGATCAAAGGTAAAAACATGCTGTGTGATCGGATTCCCTCTGGGTGCATGTACGACGGAAACAAAAGTGGCTGAAACCATGGATGCAATCGAAAAAGGGGCAGAGGAAGTGGATATGGTCATTCATGTAGGTGCGGCAAAGGCAGGAAACTGGGACTATGTGAAAAAAGATATTTCTCAAGTTGTTTGTGCAGCAAAGAAAAAGGCTTTGGTAAAAGTCATTATCGAAACTTGTCTTTTATCTGATGAGGAAAAAAGAAAAGTATGTATGCTTGCCCAAGAAGCTGGGGCAGATTTTGTAAAAACATCTACAGGATTTTCTACTGGAGGTGCAACAATAGAGGATATTAAACTAATGAGAGAAACGGTCGGTCCGGATATGGGAGTGAAGGCCTCAGGTGGAATCAGAGATTACGAAACAGCCGTAGCAATGATCCAAGCTGGGGCAACCAGAATTGGAACCAGCAGTGCTGCAAAAATCATGGAAGGGTAGGATAAAGAACGAAAGTTATATTTCTGAAGCGGATGCTCCAGTAGATGAAATATCTACGTTTGCATCCGCTCCTATGTTATCTTTATGATTTAGCTACTTACATTAACTTACGGAATAATTCCAGTACCTGTTCTTTGGTAGCTTCTCTTGGGTTGCCAGGATAGCATGCATCTGCTAACGCGTCTTCTGCCAACTGATCTAAATCTTCTTCTTTGATGCGTTCGTTCTTTTCTGGAATTCCAACATCCTTAGAAAGCTGCTTTACTGCTTCAATAGCTGCGTTGCGATATTCTTCCTGAGTCATATCGTCTACGCCTTCTACACCCATTGCTTTTGCGATCGCTTTGTATTTTTCTCCGGTGTATTCCTTATTAAATTCCATGGAGATTGGAAGCAGCTGAGCACAAGCCATACCATGAGGAGTGTCATAGTATGCACTTAAAGTGTGAGCCATAGCATGGTCAATTCCAAGACCTACGTTAGAGAATCCCATACCTGCAATGTACTGACCAAGAGCCATGCCTTCGCGGCCTTCTTTTGTATTAGCAACAGCGCCACGTAAATTTTCAGCAATGAGACGAATGGCTTCGATATGGAACATATCCGTCATCTCCCATGCGCCTTTGGTTGTGTAACCTTCGATGGCATGTGTAAGAGCGTCCATACCGGTACTAGCAGTTAATCCTTTTGGCATAGAAGCCATCATTTCAGGATCGACAATAGCTACCATTGGCATATCGTGTGGGTCTACACATACGAACTTTCTCTTCTTTTCCACATCAGTAATAACATAGTTGATCGTAACTTCTGCAGCAGTACCTGCAGTTGTAGGAACTGCGATGGTTGGTACACAAGGGTTCTTAGTAGGAGCCATTCCTTCTAAGCTTCTAACATCTGCAAATTCAGGGTTGGTAATGATGATTCCGATTGCCTTGGAAGTATCCATGGAAGAACCGCCACCAATTGCAATAATGTAATCTGCTCCAGATTCTTTAAAAGCTTCTACACCATGCTGTACATTTTCAATGGTAGGATTTGGCTTGATATCAGAATAGATTTCATAAGGAAGTCCCTCCTGATCTAATAAATCCGTTACTTTTGCAGTAACACCGAACTTGATAAGGTCTGGATCGGAAGTAACGAATGCTTTTTTGAATCCGTGCATCTTGATTTCTGTAATGATTTCGTTAATTGCTCCAGGTCCATGATAAGAAGTTCCGTTTAAAGAAATTTTGTTAGCCATGATATCTTCTCCTTTACTTAAAATTTATATGATTGTCTATGTTTGACTTTCTTTTAACAATTAAATTTTACAACACTCTGCACAAAAAGAGAAGTTACATTTTCGTAAATTTGTCACTTATTTATCAAAATTTTAGGCTAAGATGTCCAATTCTTCAAATAATTTTCCAAGCTTTGGAGGCATGGCTTCTATCATCAGCTCGGCTAATTCTTCTGGGGTCTGTGGGGTATTATGTAAGACCCATTTTACCGTCATATAAATGGATGCCTGACAATACATTTCCAGAAGATCTCCATACTCTTTTTCAGGAAAACTTCCTTTTTTACTGGTGATCAGATTTTTATAAAATTCAAATATCATTTTGAAATCATGATCCTTTAAATTGTTTTGCGCATCACTTTTAAAAGCCGCTGCAAAAAATTTCTGTTCCTGGCGGATGTATTCAAACTTATGGACCAAAGAGTCATAAACCCGCTGTCCATATCCCATATGTTCGAAGGATTTGATGAGAAGCTGGTCAAAATACCAGTTGATCAGATCGTATTTATCCAGAAAATTTCGATAGAATGTCTGTCTGGAGACACCGCAGATGTCGGTGATCTGCTTTACGGTAATTGCTTCAACGGGAGTTGTCTGCATACACGTTCCGATGGCCTGTGCCAGACGATATTTAATTTTTTCTCCTTTTTTCGCAGCCATAACTTCACCCCTCCTAATGTCAGAAGCCTTAAAAGGTCAATCGCATCTGGTTCCATGAGACACCCCCATGCCTGGATTTATCACTGATTCCTTCATTAACAAAGCCAAATGTGGCATAGTAATCTACCAAGGCATCTTTACAGGTCAGCACAAGTCCTGTGCGATTCTGTTCTTTTGCATCTTGAATAGCCTGACGAATCAATGCTCCGGCATAGCCATGTCTGCGATAAGATGGAAGAGTGTTGACCCCGAAGATCATCTGCCATTCTCCGTTTTCATTGTGCAGCTGTGCATTTTCGTACATGTCATCTGTCAGGTCTGGCTCATTAGTAACAAATCCATCAACAAAGGCGATCAGTTTTTCCTTATCGAACATGAGCCAGAAATGAGTGCCATAATACCGTAATCTCTGTTCGAATTCCTCTTTTGTTGCTGCTTCAGCAGGCGGAAAGCATTCTGCCTCAACTGCAGAAATTGCTTCCAGATCATCCAGCGTAGCTGTTCTAATTAACATTGTTGATCCTCCCATACATACAAATTCTTTCGATGCTTTATCATACCATAGAAATCTTAGAAGGAAAAGAAATATGTAAATTTATCGAAATTATGTGGAATTGAGCGTAGTTTGTTACAAAAATATATTTATGGACAGCGTATACCCAATCATGCACACACTGTCCTGAAGAAGGCAGTCCTGTAGTGTTTAGTATTTTTACGTGGTAAAGGCACTGGAGGATTATATGTATATTATTTGCCCGACAGTGAGTGGGTGTTGACGGAAATGGAAACCATGGATTATATTCAGCAGTCTGTGGATGAGTTAAAAGAACAAATAGATAGAAACAAAGCAAAAAGGGATTGACGAACAAACTAAATTTTAGTTTGGGTGCAATCCCTTTATTGTTGCATAATGAATGAGAAGGGAACTATTTTTACCTAGGCAACATAGTTGATAAAATCGTTTATATATCCGATCACAACATTGATTTGATTTTTTAATGCCTGGTATTCATCGTGAGTGAGAGAAGTTTCAAAAAAACTTTTTGATTTAATTTCTGCAGGCAGAGAGGCGTTTTTTAAGTGTTCTGCCAATTCGTCCGGTAATGAATAAGAAGATAAAGTCGCAACCAGATCATGGAGCTGTTCCTCTGCAGAATGAATGGTAATCTGGGCTAAACGGTATTTTGTGTCGTTTACCGTTCCCCGGATGATGGTAAGGAATGGAGTGATGGAAGAAAGGTCTTCGTTGCCCCAGCGTTCTGCACTGTCAAGGGTACGAATGGCTTCGTTTAAAGATTCAATGATTTTATTTGCAGTTTCTAATGGCTGAGTTGTTGTTGTCATATAGATTCCTCCTTTTGAAATAATTTCCGATTCAATATTTTGTATAATATTATATTAGCATATTAATTATAAAAAATGATTATAATTTTGAATAGAACAATTCTTTTTTTCTATAGATTGTTTGGCGCATTTTTATAATTTAGTGAAAGATATCTCGTGCTGGGTTTCTGTAAAGCGTTGATTTAAAAGAAAAGTAAAACGTAAAATAGGAATTGAAGATAGGGGGTCTATACGTTATACTTAAGTGAGAATAACGTTAGGAGGAAGGTATCACATGGAACTAATTAAGGATTTACCAGAGGTATTTGAGGATTTTGCAGAACAGAGAAAGAATTCATTTTTAGCAGTGAAGAGGATTAAGGAAGCTGGGAAGCCAGTTGTAGGTGTATTTTGTACCTACCTTCCACAGGAACTTCCAGCTGCGATGGGAGCAGCAGTTGTAGGACTTTGTTCCACTTCTGATGAGACCGTAGCAGATGCGGAAAAGGATTTGCCAAGAAACCTGTGTCCACTGATCAAATCCAGTTATGGATTTGCCAAAACCGATAAATGCCCATTTTTCTATTTTTCAGATCTGATCGTAGGAGAAACCACCTGTGATGGCAAGAAAAAGATGTATGAATATTTGGGTGAATTTAAGCCGGTATATGTGATGCAGTTGCCGAATACGCAGAATGAAGATGGATATGAGATGTATCGCAAGGAAATCATTCGGTTCAAGGAGAAGTTAGAAGAGCATTTTCAGGTTGAGATTACGGAGGAAGCCATCCGGGAAGCGATTCATCAAAAGAATGAAGAGAGAAAGGCCTTAAAGGGTTTATATCAATTGATGCGGTTAGACCCACTTCCAATGAAAGGAAGTGATCTGTTCCATGTACTTTATGGTTCCACATTCAAATTTGACAAGGAACAGACAATTGCAGAGTTAAAAGCGATCAAACAGAAGGTGGAGAAGGAATATGCAGAGGGTAAACATTTGGAAAAGGCCCCTAGAATTCTGATTACAGGTTCTCCAATTGGAGGAGGGGCATTCAAGGTTGTTAATCTGATTGAGGAGAATGGAGGAGCTGTTGTAGCATTTGAAAACTGTACTGGAGCAAAATCCACAGAAGAGCTGGTGGATGAGGAAGAACCAGATGTATACAAGGCTTTGGCAGAAAGATATTTGAATATCGGATGCTCCTGCATGTCTCCAAATCCAAATCGTTTTGAGCTGTTGGGAAAAATGATCGAAGAGTATAAAGCGGATGCAGTAATTGAGGTTGTATTGACGGCATGTCATACTTATAACGTGGAGACATTTGGTGTGAAGAGGTTTGTAACAGAGCAGCATGGAATCCCATATATGGCAGTGGAGACCGATTATTCTAATGGAGATGTGGGACAGCTGAATACAAGAATTGCTGCATTTTTGGAGATGCTATAGGAGAAAATGATGAAATATAGTATTGGAATTGACTCGGGGTCAACTACCACCAAAGGGATTTTATATGATGGCAATGAAGTCGTAAAGCAAGTGATGATTCCCACTTCAGCCAGACCGCGGCAAAGCATTCATCAGGTGTATGAGGAATTGTACATGGATCAGGTAAAAAGTGTCATTACCACCGGATATGGAAGAAAGTTGCTTCCGGAGGCGGATAAAGCGATTACGGAGATTACCTGCCATGGTATAGGTGCTGCATGGTTAAATCCTGAGATTGATAGTGTAATCGATATTGGTGGACAGGATTGTAAGGCCATTGTTTTAAATGAACAAAAGCAGGTGGCAGATTTTCTTATGAATGATAAATGTGCCGCAGGTACGGGAAGATTTGTAGAGATGATGATGAGACTTTTGGAACAGCCAATGGATCAGCTGGATGCCTTCGTAGAAGGTAAAGAGATGATTCCGATTAACAGCATGTGTACTGTTTTTGCGGAAAGTGAGATCATCAGTCTTTTGGCGGAGGAGAAGGATCCGGGAAGCATTGCTATGGGAGTGCTGCATTCTATCTGTAAGCGAACTGCCTTTTTTGCCCAGAAGCTGAATATAAGTGGAACGGTATTTTTTACCGGAGGGCTGACCAGGAGTAAGGTATTTACACAAATTTTGAGTGAGTATCTGAATCAGCCGGTGGTCACCGATGACCGGGCTCCTTTTGCTGGAGCAATCGGCGCAGCAGTATATGGATATAACAGAGGTGAATGTATATGAGAAAAAAGGAATTGTCATGTATCTTTTCTTTTGAAACAACGACACAGGCCATGGCTATGGAGAATGCCTGTAAGAAGAAACAGATACCAGGAAGAATCATTCCATTGCCCAAGGAGATTTCTGCGGGCTGTGGACTGGCATGGTGGGCACCAGCAAAGGAGAAGGAAAGAATCCTGGCTTTTATGGCATCAGAGCAGCTGGTCTATGAACAATGCGATGAAATCTTGTTTTAATAATAGAAAAGAGTGAAAAAATTGAAATCATTTACCTATAAGATGAGCCTTCGGATTTTCCGGGAGGAAAAGGCATTTGGACCTGGAATTTATGAGCTGCTTCTAAATATTCAGGAGACGGGCTCTCTTCAAAAGGCGGCGGAGAAGATGGATATGGCATATTCAAAGGCCTGGAAGATTTTAAAGGCAAGCGAAGAACAGTGTGGATATCCACTGACCGTTCGTGCAACGGGCGGAAAGGGTGGAGGTGGCTCCACCATATCGCCAGAAGGGGAGAGGCTGATGGAGCGATACGAAGGATTTCGAAATGAATTAGAGGAAGCAGCCAGCGAGGCATTTGTCCGCTGGTTTGCAGATATGGAGTGAGAAGATGGCTGAGGAAATTGTTTTTTGTAAAGGTGGCGGCTGTACCGCCAAGTTAGGACCGGCGGCACTGGGAAGCGTGCTTTCAAAGCTGCCGAAATTTGAAGACCCCAACCTGTTGGTGGGATTTGATCATTCCGATGATGCAGCAGTATATAAGCTGACCGATGAGCTGGCTATGGTTCAGACGCTGGATTTCTTTCCACCCATGGTGGAGGATCCTTATCTGTTTGGCAAGATCGCAGCGGCCAATGCATTAAGCGATATTTATGCTATGGGTGGTGACGTGAAGACGGCACTGAATATTGTATGTTTCCCAGAGAAGATGGATCTTAATATTCTTGGGAAGATCCTTCAGGGAGGCAGTGAGAAGGTAAGAGAAGCCGGAGGGGTTCTTGCTGGAGGGCATTCCATTGCCGATGCGGATGTAAAATATGGATTATCGGTAACTGGAACGATTCATCCGGATAAGATTTTTGAAAATAACGGAGCCCTGCCGGGAGACTGCCTGATCCTTACCAAGCCATTGGGCGTAGGAATTGTCTGTACAGCGGCCAGAGTAGGTGGAGCAACAGAAGGAGCATTAAAGAAAGCTACGGATTCCATGGAAACTCTGAATAAATATGCCTCTGAGATCGTCAGAAAGTACCGGGTACATGGATGTACAGATGTAACAGGATTTGGGCTTCTGGCACATTTACAGGAGATGTTAGATGACAAAGTGTCTGCAGTCATAGAAGCCTCACAGGTCCCTTATATCAAAGAATGTGAGGAGTATGTGGAGGAATTCTACATTACGGCGGCCGGACAGAGGAATCGTAATCATGTGGGTGAGCAGGTGGTGTTTGAGAATTGTTCCTTTGCGATGGAGGAAATCTTGTTTGATCCACAGACATCCGGGGGACTTTTGGTCAGCATGCCTGTGGAAGATGGCAGAAAAGCTGTGGATGAATTAAAAGAATTAGGGCTTCCATGTGGAATCATTGGAAGGATTGTTGAAAGAAAAGAACCATTTATTACCGTGAAAGGATAGAAGAGTATGATAGAAGTAAATGCTATGGGTAAGCAATGCCCATTACCAGTTATTGAAACAAAGAAGACCATTGAGGAGTTAACACAGGATGATACGGTACAGGTACGAGTAGACAATGAAATTGCCGTACAAAATGTAATGAAGATGGCAAAGCATAAAGGATTAGAAGCTTCTTCACAAAAGATCAGCAAGGATGAATTTCTTGTTCAGATCGAAGTGACTGGAATCGGAGAAAAGAAAGCAGCAGAAGAAGGCATTCAGTGTCAGCCAGACCGTAGAGGGAATGGAACAGTAGTGGTATTGTCTTCTGATTGTATGGGAACAGGGGACGAAAGTCTTGGGAAGCAGCTCATGAAGGGATTTGTATTTGCTCTGACCAAGCAGGATCAGTTGCCGGCAAAGGTGATTATGTATAATAGAGGAGCATTTTTATCCAGTGAAAATGAAGATACCATTCAGGATTTAAAGACATTAGAGGCACAGGGGGTGGAGATTCTTACCTGTGGAACCTGCTTAAATCATTATGGGCTTGCGGATAAGCTTGCGGTAGGAAGTGTTACCAACATGTATGAGATTGCAGAATCCATGACAACTGCCACATTGATCGTAAAGCCTTAAGGGGGCAGGAACATGCTTTATTTTGATTATGCTGCCACCAGTTTGCGAAAACCCGATGGAGTTGCCAAGGCGGTGGCAGATGCGATTCTCTCCATGGGAAATGGAGCCAGAGGGACTCATGCGGCATCCTTAGCCTCATCGAGAATGATTTATGAGACAAGGGAGATGTTAGCACGACTATTTGGAGCAGAAGAGGCCTGTCAGATAGCTTTTACGATGAATTCTACCATGGCGTTAAATATTGCCATTAAGGGAATGATCCAGCCAGGGGATCATGTGATCACAACGGCCATGGAGCACAATAGTGTGTTGAGGCCACTCTATGAGCTGGAGAAGCAGGGAACAGTGCTTACGATTCTTCCCTGTGATGCTTTGGGAAGGATCTCTTATAAAGAGATGGAGGAAAGCTTTCGGGAAAATACAAAGGCGGTCGTCTGTACCCATGTGTCCAATGTAACAGGAAATGTGAATGATATTAGAAGAATCGGACAGATGTGCAGGGAACATCAGGCATATTTTATTCTGGATGCTTCTCAGTCTGCAGGGACATTTCCCATTCATATGCAGGAAGATCAGGTGGATGTAATCTGCTTTACTGGACATAAAGGTCTTTTGGGGCCTCAGGGAACCGGAGGTTTGTGTGTGAAGAAGGGAGTGGCGATTCGGCCATTGTTATCTGGGGGAAGCGGAATTCATTCTTTCTCGAAGGAACAGCCAGAACAGATGCCTACCCGATTAGAAGCTGGCACCCTGAATGCTCATGGAATTGCAGGGCTGCATGCTTCCCTTCAATATCTGCAGGAGTATGGCATTGACCGGATCCGTGAGGAAGAGCAAAAGCTGGCATCCTACTTTTATGAGCAGCTAAGGAAGGAAGAATCCATAACCTTTTATGGAGATTTGGATAATCCGGTGCATGGGGCGATTGTGACTTTTAATATTGGCGATTACGATTCTGCCCAGGTAAGCGATGAGCTGGCACAGAGATTTTCTATCTGTACCAGACCAGGAGCTCATTGTGCACCCCTGATGCATGAGACTTTTGGAACAGAAAGGCAGGGAGCAGTCAGGTTCAGCTTTTCCCATTTTCACACAATGGAAGAAGTAAGGACAGCAGTGGAAGCAATCCATACATTGATTCACGAATAAAATCAGAAAATCCTTCCAATACTAAGAAAAGAAAGAAAAAGGGAGGATGAAGGATTTGATCTCAGTATGGGAAGCTGGTATAGACGAGCGGGAACCGCGAAGCTTAAAGAAGGATCAGTCCTGTCAGGTACTCATCTTAGGAGGAAATCTGGCAGGACTTTTTGCTGCTCTTTTTTGCATGGAAAAAGGTTATCAGGTCATCGTGATCGAGGAGGGGGTATTAGAAGAACGAGCGCTGGAAATTTCCTTTTTTGATAAAATCACCAATCTGAAAACATGGGCCTATAGTATCTGGTATCCGTGGCTGGCCGCCAAATATGGGTTTAAATGCAGTTTCAAAAGAATACCAGCTTATTATTACTGTCTTTCTCAAAAGCCTACAGCAAGAATGCCAAAGCAACCGGTTTTTCATCCCGTCCGGTGGATGAGGGAGGTATCCCAACAGGTGGATATTTATGAAGGGGTGAAAATCATAAAAGCAAAGGAGAAACAGCTGGATACCAGTCGTGCAGTGGTTCATTTCGAAATGTTGCTTGATGCCAGAAAGCAGCCGGGAGAGGAAAAGGAGCTTTGGACAGCCATGGAAGGGGTTTCTCTGGATCAGGGCATTTATCTGTGCATGGATGGTACGGCGGATTTTCTCATGTGGAAGGAATGGCTGATCATGAGGGATTCTTATCGATTCTTATTTCCCAAAGGGCAGATGGCTTATCGGTGGGAAATCGATGGAAAACGGAAGGAAGGGATTTATGAAAGTATGGAACGGGCCCGAAGGCTGCTAAAAGAAAGCGGCCTGTAAGCTTATGGGTGGTGTTCTCGTTCGTAGTCGATGAACATGAGTAAGAATGCAAGAAAAAGAAGCATAGAACAGCACAGGATGGCTTTCTCATGTAAAAGATGAATAAAAAAATTTCCAATGACGGCACCGGTGACAAAGCAAAGGATAATTCCATAATATAAGGTGGACTTTCTTAGGAAAGCCGAATCTTTCGTATGGAAGAAATGAAAAAGGTTCTCTGTGCCGGTTCTCATATTTCCAATGCACATAGTTGTGGCAATTCCATTGCCGCGGATCTTTCGAAACGTTTCTACTTGAATGCCACAGGCAAAAGAGGTCAGGACATTGGCCGGCAGGTTCATGGTCAACGGAAAAAAAGCAACTGCGATCAGGATGATACTTTCTATGAGAACGGCCATCTGCCTCCAGTGCAGCATCTCTTTGATTCTGGTACGGATCCATTCTGCCAATACAATGCCAAGGGCAAAGGCAAAAACCGGGAAGAAGTATTGCATGGCCACCGGAAGATTCCCTTCGGATAAATGTACCCCAAACAATAGCATATTGCCGGTCTGTGCATTGGCAAACACATGATCTCTTTGAATGTAAGAATAAGCGTCCATAAAGCCGCCGGATATGGCAAGTAAGATCCCAAGACGGATGGACTCGGACATTTGCTTTGATTGTATCATTTTGGACCTCCTTTTTCGTCGGTAGTGTTGTTGAAATGATTATAGGACGGTTCTGTGGGAAGGTCAAGGAATTCTAAAACAATCACAATTCTCTCAAATTTCTTTCACAAAATATACAAAGTTTTTCCGTATTCTTAAATAAAGTAAAAAAATACCAGGAAAAGGAGAATTATATGTATGTGATTAAGAATGCGTGGAAGAATGTAATCCGGTCAAAAGGGAGAAGTATCCTGATCGGGTTGATCGTATTGGTAGTTTCCATTTCAGCTTGTATCTCTCTGTCTATACGGCAGGCGGCCGAAAGTGCACAGGAGGATGGGCTGGAGAATGTTGAGATTACTGGTCAGATTACTGTGGACCGTCAATCCATGATGCAGTCTATGGGAGAAGCGGGAGCGGATTGTTCCCAAATGAAAGAGAAGATGGCCGATATGGAAGAGTTATCCGTAGAGGATCTGAAGAAATATGCCAAGTCTTCTTCCGTTAAGAACTTTTATTATACCCTGACTACTTCCTTAGATGGTAGTAACATCGAAGAAGTCAGTACCAGCGATACGGCCTCTTCTGACAGCGATATGCAAGGACCAGGAGATGAGAGCAGAAAAGGCATGAATCAGGGAGCGTTTTCTCTGGTTGGCTATAGCAGCGAAGATGCCATGACAGATTTTATCAATGGTACTTGCAAGATTACCGATGGAGAGATGTTCGAAGAAGGGACCACGAAGAAGAATTGTATCATCAGCAGCGAGCTTGCTACATACAATTCACTGAAAGTGGGAGATACGATTAAGCTCGTAAATCCAGATGATGATTCTGAGACGCTATCATTAAAGGTAGTGGGAATTTATAGCAACAGCAGTTCCACCGCTGGAGAAAATGGAATCTCCACGCAATTTCAGCCGGGAGCAGATCCGGCAAATCAGATTTATATAAGCTATGCTGCTCTGGCAGATGCGGTAGAGGGAATGGATTCTATCCGCACACAGACCAACGGCACTTATGTGTTTGCCGATCAGGATGCTTATGAGCAGTTTAAGAAAGATGTAGAAGAAATAGGACTGGATGACACCTATACGGTTACTTCTCAGGATATTACAAGCTATGAACAAAGCCTGATTCCATTGCAGAATTTAAGCAAATTTGCTACTTGCTTTTTTGTAGTCGTACTGATCATCGGAGCCATTGTACTGGTGGTGATCAATATCTTTAATATTCGGGAACGAAAATATGAGATTGGCGTATTGACTGCCATTGGAATGAAAAAGAGTAAAGTATGTATGCAGTTTGTCACAGAATTATTTATCGTGACGATTTTTGCCATGGTGATCGGACTGGCGGCAGGAAGTGCAGCATCCGTTCCTGTATCGAATCAGCTGTTGCAATCTCAGATTGAAAGCCAGCAGGAGCAGCTTAGTAATCAGGAAATGAACTTTGGCCGTGGTAATATGGAAAATGGCGGTGGCAATAGACAAAATCAAAACATAACAAAGGGCGGATTTATGGCGCAGACCGTAGATTATATGTCCGATATATCTGCAAGCGTCAATATGACAGTCATCATCGAGCTATTCGGAGTGGGAATCCTACTTACGATTCTATCTAGTATGACGGCGGTGATTTTTGTCATGCGTTATGAACCATTGAAGATTTTAAGCAACCGCAGTTAGTATCAGGCAAGGAGGACGTTATGAATATATTAACACTTCAGGATGTGGCATATTCCTATGAAGGAAGCAAGAAAAAGGTATTTGAGCATTTATCTTATGAATTTGAGGAAGGAAAGATTTATGCGATCGTAGGGCGGTCTGGTGCTGGAAAGACGACATTATTATCCTTGCTTTCCGGGTTGGACAGTCCGACGGAAGGAAGTATTCTTTTTAAAGACAAGGATATCCGCAGGATTGACCGTTATCAGTATCGAAGCAAATACGTGGGCATCATTTTTCAGAGTTTTAATCTGCTTCCTCATTTGACTGCTGTGGAAAATGTGATTCTGTCCATGGATGTATCAGGGATGAAATACAAAAATAAAAAAGAAAAGGCCATGGAGCTGCTCGGAAAAGTAGGATTAAGCGAAGATGAGGCAAGGCGCAGGGTATTAAAATTGTCAGGTGGCCAGCAGCAGAGGGTAGCCATTGCAAGGACTTTATCTTACGAACCGGAAGTCATTCTGGCAGATGAGCCAACGGGAAATCTGGATAAAGAGACAGAAGATGAGATTATGGGCATTTTTCACACGCTTGCACAAGAAGGAAAATGCATCATCATTGTTACACACTCTCAGGAAGTGGCGCAGCAGGCGGATGAAGTGAAAAAGCTGTCTTGCAAATAACCGTCCCGCCGTTTAAAATAGTCCTATAGAAACAAGGAGGACGACAGTATGGATTTGCATGTAGGTGATATTATAAAGATGAAAAAACAGCATCCCTGCGGAACCAATGAGTGGAAGATCCTTCGTACGGGAATCGACTTTCGCTTAGAGTGTATGGGATGTGGCAGACAGGTCATGGTGACACGAAAGCTAGTGGAGAAAAACTTTCGTGGCATGCTCAAAAAGGCAGAAGAAAAGTAAGAAAATACTTGCGAAGCGTTGCAAAGTATGATAAAATACGAAATTGTGATAATATATTAATCCTTGCTCTTTCGTAAGGGGAAGGGCCAAAGACCAGAAGGAGGTGCAAGCAACAATGAGTAAATATGAATTAGCATTAGTTGTGAATGCAAAGATCGAAGACGACGCTAGAACAGAAGTAATCGAAAAAATCAAAGCTATGCTTGAAGGATTCGGCGCTACTATTACTAACGTTGATGAATGGGGTAAGAAAAAATTAGCTTACGAAATTCAGAAGATGAAAGAAGGATATTACTACTTCATCCAATTCGACGCATCTACAGAAGTTCCAGCTGAAGCAGAACAGAGACTTCGTATTATGGAACCTGTAATGAGATTCTTATGCGTGAAACAAGATGCATAACGAATAGGAGGAATCCAAATGAATAAAGTCGTGTTAATGGGTCGATTAACAAGAAATCCTGATGTGAGATATTCACAGGGAGAAAGACCTATGGCAGTTGCCAGATATACTCTGGCAGTGAACAGACGATTCAAAAGAGATGGCGAGCCAGATGCAGATTTTATTAATTGTGTGGCGTTTGGAAGACAGGGTGAATTTGCGGAAAAATATTTAAAGCAGGGCACTAAGATCGTTATTTCAGGTAGAATTCAGACAGGTAGCTATGTCAATAAAGATGGAAACAGAGTTTATACAACGGATGTTGTCGTAGAGGAACAGGATTTCTGTGAAAGCAAGGCTGCTCAGAGTGAGTACCAGGCTTCTCAGGGAAATAATTCTTTCGGCGGGGGATTTGAACCGGCAGGAAGACCTGCACCAAGCGCAGCAGCAGGAGATGGATTCATGAGCATTCCAGATGGTATTGAAGAAGAGTTACCATTCAGTTAAGATTTTAGGAGGTAATATCATGGCTTATAATAGAGGCGATCGCGACGGAGCTCCAATGAGAAGACGTGGCGGAAGAAGAAGAAAAAAAGTCTGCGTATTTTGTGTAGATAAGAACGCAGTAATCGATTACAAAGACATTAACAAATTAAAAAGATACGTATCTGAAAGAGGTAAAATCTTACCTAGAAGAATCACAGGAAACTGTGCTAAGCATCAGAGAGCTTTAACAGTAGCTATTAAGAGAGCTAGACACTTGAGTATGATGCCTTACGTATCAGAATAAGAGTAAGAGAAATAAGGAAGGCCTAAGTTCGAAATGAGCTTAGGTCTTTTTGTTTGCGCGCCATGGGCGCGCTCTAACGGGTGAAAGTCCCGAACACGC
>OBLI01001562.1_pt1 | contig 21827 bp, 20 predicted proteins | sample 1519701 | NCBI WGS metagenome assembly OBLI01 (sample SAMEA3663005, study PRJEB22513) | pig gut metagenome | biome: pig gut; feature: pig-associated habitat; material: faeces | place: France | collected 2012
TATGGTGGCAGTGTTAATCCCGAGAACATTGGCCAAATTATGAGTAAACCAAACGTTGATGGGGCACTAATCGGTCGTGCAAGTCTCGAGATTGAAAGCTTTTTACAAATGATCAATTATATCGAATTAGCGAGCAAGCAAAAGTTACAGGTAATTTAGGAGGAAGAATGATGGCTTACTTTGATAACGGAAACAAACTTTTTGATGACGCACGGAAGAATCAATATGCAATTGGAGCATATAATATTAATAATCTTGAATGGACCCGGGCAATCTTGCGGGCGGCAGCAGAGACTAACACCCCAGTACTGATCCAAGCTTCAATGGGAGCTGCCAAGTATATGGGTGGTTATAAATTTGTTAAAGATATGGTTGAAGACCAGATGGACGCAATGGAAATTAAAGTTCCGGTTATTCTAAATCTTGACCATGGTGACTATGATGCAGCAATTGAATGCATTAACTTAGGATATTCGTCAGTCATGTTTGACGGCCATAAGTTACCAATTGAAGAAAATTACGCCCAAACCAAAGAGATTGTCCAATTAGCGCATTCACGCGGCATTGCGGTTGAAGCCGAAATCGGTAAAGTAGGCGAAAACCAGGATACTAGCAGTGGGGAACTTGCTGACGTTGAAGATGCAATGGCGTTTGCAGCGATGGGGGTTGACCGCCTTGCTTGTGGGATTGGTAATATTCACGGCATTTATCCTGCTAACTGGCCAGGGTTAGACTTTGACCGCCTTCAAGAAATTGCGAATGCGATTGATATTCCGCTCGTGCTTCATGGTGGTTCAGGGATTCCTAGATAACAGGTTCAAAAAGCAATTTCAATGGGGATTGCAAAGGTGAATATCAATACTGAATTCCAGTTAGCGTTCCAAGATGCAACCCGGAAGTATATTGAAAATGAATTAGACCTCAATAAAGAACAAAAAGGATATGATCCACGGAAATTATTACTTCCCGGAACAGATGCAATAACTGCTAAAATGAAAGATATGATTGAATGGTTAGGCACGCCAGCAGTTGCCTAATTATAATGGAGGTTATGGAATGGCAATCACAGTTTACTTTGTCCGGCATGGTGAGACCTACTTTAACCGGTTTGCCCGCTTGCAAGGATGGTCAGATACCCCGCTTACAGAAAAAGGCAAGATGAATGCTAAAAAGATTGGGCAAGTTTTAGCTGATTTAAGGATCGATTATCTTTTCTCCAGTGATTTAAAACGCGCGGTTGACACTGCACGGCTTTTAATTGCGGATCACCCAACTGCGACGATGAAGGAACCAATTCAAAAGGAGTTCTTCCGCGAGGTATTTTATGGGTCTTTTGAAGGTCATAGTAATGAGGAAGGAGCCATCTGGGCAAGCTATCTTGAAGGCAAGCGATTTCGGCGCATTGGTGAATTAGTTGATGAATTTGGTGTTGAAAAAGCGCATGACTTACTGAAAGCCGCCGATCCTGCCCATCTTGCAGAAGATAGTAATGAACTAAATACTCGTGTAGAGCAGGCAATTGCCTTTTTGCAAAGCTTACCTGACGAGAGTAATGTGGTTGTAGTAGCTCATGGATCGATCATCCAATATATTGCGGGGATGTATGGCGAATCTGGATATAAGTATGAAAACTTACATAACGGCGCGCTGATGAAGGTCCAGCTAACAGCTAGAGACGTTGAAATTACCGGATACAATCAATTTAAACTATAAAAAGAGGCAAGGAATTTTTTCCAAACCTCTTTTTTATTATGATAATTCTTTAGTAATCTTATCCAGCCATAATGGCAATGTCTCGTTTAGGCTATTGTAAGTATCTTCAAAACGGTGGGTATACCAAGGATCAGGAATTTCTTGATCCTCTTTGCCGGGAATTACTTCATATGCTAAGTGGACTTTATCACGATCTTGTGCTGGTGCAATGCGTTGCAAGTTGTACTTGTTCATATTATCCATGCAGATAATGTAATCAGCCCACTCGAAGTCTTGCCGTGTAATTGGGCGTGAGATTAAGTCGTCTGTTGATAGCCCGTGTGCGTGCATTGTCTTTGCGGCACCGGGGTGGGGGCCATTTCCTTCTTCTTCGTTGCTTGTTCCAGCAGAATCAACATTGATTTTGCCATTTAATCCTGCCTCATCAACCATTTGCTTAAACATTGCCTCAGCCATTGGTGACCGACAAATGTTTCCTAAGCAGACAAATAAAACGTTCATATAATCACCTCATTTATACTTCTATCATACCGAAAAAGATAATATTTTGCTAAAATATTCGGTAATCCTAACACTATCCTTAAGTTTTTGGTAAAATTAAGGACAAATATTTTTTAGAGGAGGAACAAAAATGACCCTTATTATTGTAATTGTTGTCATTGTCTTGTTGATTGCTATTTATGCAGGACTTTACAACAGTTTGATTCAATTGCGGACACACGCACAAGAATCATGGAGTCAAATTGATGTTCAATTACAACGACGTAACGACTTGATCCCTAACTTAATTTCAACAGTTAAGGGCTATAGCAAGTATGAAGCTGGGACCTTGGAAAAGGTAACAAAGCTACGGACGGAATTAAATAGTATTCCAGACAGCGATCATGCTAAAAAAATGGAAGTTTCCAATGAATTAACGGGAACTTTACGGACATTGTTTGCCGTCGCTGAAAATTATCCAGACTTAAAAGCAAGTGCTGAATACCAAAAATTAATGGAAGAATTAACCAATACTGAAAATAAGATTGCTTATTCCCGGCAACTTTACAACAGTACTGTGGCGGCTTTAGATGCTAAGATCCAATCATTCCCAAGCAATATTGTGGCTAAAATTCATCACTTCCAACAAATGGATTACTTACAAGTGCCAGAAGAAGCCAAGGCTGTGCCAAAAGTTTCATTTGATGATTTAGGTGATTAAGCATGTTATATCAGCAAATTGCCCGTAATAAACGAAAAACAATTTTGGTGATGTTTGGGTTCTTTGTATTGCTTGCTTTAATTGGGGCCGCGATTGGCTATTTATTTGCGCGGACAGCGATTGGCGGCATGATCATTGCGGCGATTATTGCGGTGATCTATATGTCCGTGATCATTGGTCAATCGACTGATGTAGTGATGCGGATGAATAACGCGACAGAGGTACGATCAGCGAGTGATGCGCCAGAACTTTGGCATATTGTTGAAGATATGGCCTTAGTTGCACGGGTACCGATGCCTAAAGTCTATATCATCCATGACCCAAGTCCCAATGCTTTTGCGACTGGTAATGATCCTGAGCATGCTGCTGTGGCCGCTACTACTGGTTTGATGGAAAAAATGAATCGTGAAGAACTAGAAGGGGTAATGGCCCATGAAATGACTCACGTTCGTAACTATGATATCCGTTTGCAAACAATTGCGTTAGCCTTAGCATCCGCAATCGCAATGCTTGTCAATTTTGCTGGAAATTTCTGGTGGATTGGTGGTCGGAGCAGCAGTGATGATCGAGATAATCCATCAAGTGTTTTCGCAATCCTTGGTTCGATTCTCTTTATTATCTTAGCGCCATTGGCAGCAACCATTGCGCAGATGGCCCTTTCACGTAATCGGGAATACTTAGCCGATGCAGGTGCTGTTGAATTAACACGTAATCCACAAGGGATGATCAGTGCATTAGAAAAGCTAAAAACTGCCGTGCCAATGAAACATGTGGACCCAAGCAGTTCAGCTTTATATATTAGTGATCCAGAAAAGAACGCTAAGCACCATCCTTTTTCAAATCTATTTGACACCCACCCACCGCTAGATAAGCGAATTGAACGGTTGCGTCAAATGTAATAAGTTTATAGTGAGACAAGACTGAGAAAAAACTTTTGCTTTTTCTCAGTCTTTGCTATTTTTACTCACGACTTATCGTTTTTAATCGCCTTATACTAGTGAGGGTGATATAATTAAAAAGCTAGACCAAAGTATCAAAAGAAGAGGTATCTTTTTCATGAAAATGAAATTAGCGGAAATTGCCAAGGCGATCAACGCACAAAATGACATTGAACAATGGAAAGACGTAGAAGTGACTAGTGTGTCATTTGACAGTCGACACTTAGATCAAGGGAGCTTATTTGTTCCGTTGCAAGGTGCCCAAGACGGCCACCAATACGTACCGAGTGCTTTTACCAATGGTGCAGTAGCTAGTTTATGGGCTAGTGACCATGAGATAACGGATCAGACGCACCCGTTATTAGTCGTTAATGATCCACTAGCGGCCCTTCAACAACTAGGGAAGTACTACTTGCATAAGATCAATCCGATTGTTGTTGCAGTTACGGGCAGTAATGGTAAGACGACGACTAAAGATATGATTGCGTCAATCTTAAGTACGCAGTTTAATGTCACAAAGACATATGCTAATTTTAATAATGAGATTGGGGTTCCAGTAACGCTTCTTAACATGGAGTCTAATACCGAAGCAGTGGTAGTTGAGATGGGCATGGACCGTTTTGACCAGCTTGACTTCTTAAGTAAGCTTGTAAATCCTGACATTGCCGTTATTACAATGATCGGGGAAGCACATATCGAATTCTTCGGGACTCGTGATAAGATTGCTGATGCAAAGATGGAAATTACCCATGGCCTAAAGGAAGATGGAATGCTAGTATTTAATGGGGATGAACCATTATTAGAGGAACGGGTAAAAGATCTTACCCAACGACAGATGCGCTTTGGTCGGCAACTAAGCAATAATTTGTATGCAACAAGTGTCCACGATGAACCACGACAGCTATCATTTACTGTCAACGAATGGCCAGATGAAGAATTCACTATTCCAATGGTTGGTGAATACAATATTAATAATGCGTTAGCGGCTATGGAAGTGGGTAAGATTCTGCATATTACTCCCGCTCACATGAAGCAAGCATTGGCAAACGTTGAATTAACGGAAAATCGTGCTGAATGGGTTAAAGGAAAGAATGGTGAACAGATCTTAAGTGATGTTTACAATTCAAACCCAACCGCTGCCAAAGAAGTCCTTAAAACAATCGCGGAAACGCCAGTAGATGGTCGCCGAATTGCCGTATTAGGGGACATGCTAGAATTAGGGGATGCTGCGCCAAAGTTGCATGCTAGCTTAGCAGAAGAGATTGACCACCAAAAGATTGCTAGTGTTTACCTTGTAGGCGAACAAATGAAAAATCTTAAAGATAAGTTGATCCAAGAAGGTTACCCAGCTGAAGATATCCATCATTATGCTGCTAGTGACCTTCAACAATTAATTGCCGATCTTACGGCTACTTTGACAGGTGAGGATATTGTTCTATTGAAAGCAAGCCATGGTATTCACCTAGAAGAAGTCTTGACGGCATTAAAAGCAGAATAGTTAATATATTTGCCAGTCGATTACTGATGCTTATATCATGAATCGACTGGTCATTTTTAGGAGGAAAATTTTTGAAGTTTAGTGAATTAGGCTTATCCGATAGCCTATTAAAAGCAATCAAACGGAGCGGATACGAAGAAGCAACACCAATTCAAGAACAAACGATTCCAATGGTTCTTGAGGGTAAGGATGTTATTGGTCAAGCACAGACTGGAACTGGTAAGACGGCTGCTTTTGGGTTGCCAATTATTGAAAACGTTGATACTGAAAATCCCAATATTCAAGCAATTATCATTTCACCAACACGTGAATTAGCGATCCAGACCCAAGAAGAACTTTATCGTCTAGGTAAAGATAAACATGTTCGCGTGCAGGTAGTCTATGGTGGGGCAGATATTCGGCGCCAAATTAAGAGCTTGAAACAACACCCCCAAATTCTCGTGGGGACCCCTGGACGGTTACGTGACCATATTAACCGTCATACAGTTAAACTTGACCACATTAAGACCCTGGTTCTCGATGAAGCAGATGAAATGCTAAACATGGGATTCTTAGAAGATATTGAATCCATCATCAAGGAAACACCAGATGATCGGCAAACTTTGCTCTTCTCAGCAACCATGCCACCAGAAATCAAGCGAATTGGGGTTCAATTTATGTCTGATCCGGAAACTGTGCGGATCAAGGCCAAGGAATTGACTACTGACTTAGTTGATCAGTACTATGTTCGCGCTCGTGACTATGAAAAGTTTGACATCATGACCCGCTTAATTGATGTTCAAGATCCTGACTTAACAATTGTCTTTGGTCGGACAAAGCGGCGGGTAGATGAATTGTCGAAGGGCTTGATTGCGCGTGGCTACAATGCAGCTGGTATCCATGGTGACCTTACTCAGGATAAGCGTTCTAAGATCATGTGGAAGTTTAAGAACAATGAACTTGATATCTTAGTTGCAACAGATGTGGCTGCCCGGGGCTTAGACATTTCGGGGGTTACGCATGTTTATAATTATGATATTCCATCTGACCCAGACAGCTATGTTCACCGGATTGGCCGAACAGGACGGGCCGGACATCACGGGGTATCTTTAACCTTTGTGACTCCAAATGAGATGGATTACCTTCATGAGATTGAAAAATTAACCCGGGTACGGATGTTGCCACTCAAGCCACCAACAGCTGAAGAAGCATTTAAGGGTCAAGTAGCATCGGCCTTTAATGATATCGATGAATTAATCGCGCAGGATTCAACTGATCGTTATGAAGAAGCCGCTGAAAAGCTATTAGAAACTCATAATGCAACTGACCTAGTAGCAGCATTGTTAAATAACATGACGAAGGAAGCAGCGAGTGAGGTTCCCGTTAAGATTACCCCTGAGCGTCCCCTTCCACGGCGTAATAAGCGGAATAACCGTAATGGCAACCGCAATAACTCGCATGGTGGCAACCACTACCGGCGTAAGAATTTCCGTCGTCACCAACATGGCAGTCATCGAAATGATAACCATGGGAAGAGCCATTCCAGTCGTCATTCATTTAATATTCGGCACCGGAAAGAAAATTAATTATGAAGCCTTTGGTTGTGACGTGTACCCTTAAAGTTGGAACTTGTATGTTCTTACTTGTAAATTGAATAATTATTTTTCTTAGGCAACTAAATTCTGCTCGTATTGGAGTGGTGTTTGGTTGCCTAGTTTTGTTTGTATTCGTCGTTCATTATAGAAATGAATCCATTCTTCAATGGCCTGGATTAATTCATCTTGACTTCGATAACTAGTATCCTGGCCAATCTCAGCTTTAGGTTTGCTAAAGACCGTTTCACAAGCAGCGTTATCTAAGCAGATTGCTCGATGAGACATGCTTTGTCGAATGTGTCCTTCACGCAAGAGCTTTCGCCAAGCGTGATGTTGGTAGTGCCATCCTTGATCGGTGTGAAGAGTTAATTGATAACCAGTATATGGTAACTGATCTAGTAACTTTTGCAGCGGTGTCAAGGCAAAATGGAGTGTAGGGCTTTGACCGATGGACCAAGTTAAAATCTGCTTAGTGGCGAGATCTTTAATGACTTCCAGATAGACTTTTTGGCCGTTATACGCCTTAAATTCAGTAATGTCACAGACCGTTTTCTGATATTTACGATTACTCATAAAGCGACGATTAAGCTTGTTCTTGGCCTTCTTACCGTTAGGACCCTTGGAAGAATCGTATTTGCGTCGCCGCTGATTGTATTTAGTACATTTAAGATTCATCTCATGCATGAGGCGTTGGATTCGCTTGTGATTAGGAGCTGTTTTACCGATTAGCTGATAATAAGCGCGCACTTGGGCGCTAAGTCGTCGCACTCCATACTCGGCTTCATAGTAGTTAAATAGCCCTTTGATTACCACCTTAAGCTCAAGTTCATCTTCGTTAGGGTACTTAAACTGTTTCTGCCAGTATTGGTAAGTCGACATCGAAATTGGGAGCGCATCAATCAAGTCCTTAGACGAGGCTAAATCTACTAAGCTTGCCCAAATCGATGAAGCAGGTCACTTAACTGCAGATGAAAAGGCCAACTTAACTCAACAAGTTGATGCGGAATACAATAAGGTCCTTGATAATATTAATAAGGCAACAACCAATGACGATGCTGATAAAGCAAGTGCAGACGGTGTAGAAGCCATTCTTAATATTGCCGTTCCAAGTCTTAATGAAAAGAAGCAAGATAGTATCGATGCTCTTAATGAAGTGCGTGATGCGAAGAAAGAAGAAATCAACAACGCAAACAACTTGAGCCAAGATGAAAAGGACGAGTTGACTAAGCAAGTTGATCAAATTGCTGATAATGCCATTAATGCAATCAATGGAGCAAAGGATGATCAAACAGCTAAGAACGCGGAAAATAAGGGTATTCAAGATATTCTTGATGTTAAAGTGCCAAGCTTAGATGAAGTTAAGACTAATGCTAAGCAAGCAATTGCGGATGCCTTAGAAAGCAAGACTAATGAGATCAATACTGCTTCAAATCTCGATTCTGCCACTAAGCAAGAATTAATTAACCGTGCTAACGCAGAAGCAGATACAGCCATTGAAAAGATTGATCAAGCTACTAGCAATGATCAAGCATTAGCTGCATCTCAAGCAGGTGTTGATAAGATTTTAGGAATTGAAGTGCCAACTCTTGCTGATGCTAAGCAAAGTGCCATTGATGCAATTAATGATGCCTTTAAACAAAAGGAAACAGAAATTAATAACGCCTCACAGCTAACTTCTGATGAGAAGCAAAATCTAATCAATCAGGCAAACAGCATTGCCGATAATGCTAAGGATGCTATTAACAACGCAACTACTAACCAAAGTGTTGAAGAGGCAAAGAATGCTGGGATTGAAAAGATTAATGCTATCAATGTTCCAACAACATCAGCTACTAAAGATGAAGCAATCAAGGCAATTGATGATGCCTTAACTAATAAGATTAACGAAATCAACAATGCTACTAATATTACTGCTGAGGAAAAGGCCAACTTAATTGATGAAGCTAATAACGCGGCTAATACAGCTAAAGATAATATTACGAAGGCAACATCTGATAGTGAGGTTGCAACAGCTACTACAGATGGCATTAACGCGATCGCTAATGTAACGGTACCAAGTCTTGAAACTGCGAAGGACCAAGCAAAGAATATGATTGATGATGTTCTCAACGAAAAGAAGAATGAAATCAATAATGCTGATAACCTTTCAGATAGTCAAAAGCAAGACTCGATTAACCAAGCAACCGAAGAAGCGGATCAAGCGAAGAAGAATATTGATAATGCTACAACCAATAATGATGTTCAGACTGCAGAAGACAATGGTGCTCAAGCAATTGAAAATGTAACTGTTCCGAGTCTTGATGATGCTAAGAAGGCTTCAACTAAGGTAATCGATGAGGTATTGAAAGAAAAGACGGCAGAAATTAATGCTGCAACTAACCTTTCTAATGCTGAAAAAGATACTTTAATTAAGGACGCTACAACTGCGGCTAATACCGCTAAGGATAATATTGCGAAGGCAACAACTAATGACGCAGTTAAGGACACTGAGGCTGATGGTGTTAAGGCAATCCTTGACATTAAGGTTCCTGGCCGAGAAGATCAACAAAAGGATACTATTGCTGCCCTGGATAGAGCATTAGCTGATAAAGTTAGTGAAATTGATAATGCTAATAATCTTTCTGAAACTACTAAGCAAGATCTTAAGCAACAGGCTCAGGCAGCATACACGACCGCTGTTGACAACGTAAATAACGCCCAAACTAGTGCGGAAATTAATACTGCTCGGGATAACGGTGTTCAAGCAATTCTTGATATTACAGTACCAACGTTAACTGATGCTCAAGATGCTTCAATTACAGTAGTTGAACAAGTTCGGGATGCTAAGAAGACCCAAATCGAAGCAGCTAAGAACTTGACTGAGACGCAAAAAGAAGCATTGAAGAACCAAGTAGGCGAGATTGCAGATAAGGCAATTGATAATATTAAGAATGCAACCACTGACGCCACTGTTAAGGATGCGGAAACAGCAGGAATCAACGAAATCTTGAATGTAACCATCCCAACTCTGGATGCAGCAAAGAGTGATGCTAAACAAGCTATTGCCGATGCATTAACAGCTAAGACGGCTGAAATTAACGCTGCTCAAAACTTAACTGATGTTGAAAAGCAAAGCTTAATTGATCAAGCACAAACAGAAGCTGCTGCTGCAAACAAGAATATTGATGCAGCAACAACTAATGATGCGGCTGAACTTGCTGCGAAGAATGGCGTGCAAGCAATCTTAGATATTCAAGTCCCAACTGTCGAAGAGACTCGCGACCAAGCGAAGAAGAACGTTGATAATGCATTGAATTCTAAGAAGGAAGAAATCAATAATTCTAACCTAAGCCCAGCAGCGAAGGACGCATTGATTAATGAAGCTGAACAAGCAGCAGAAAATGCGCGGACAGCGATTGACAATGCTACTACTGCTAGTGCAATTAGTGAAGCAGAGGCAGCTGGAATTGCGGCAATTGAAAATATTAAGGCTTCAAACGCTCCTACTGAATCTGATAATTCTTCTAACCACCAAGCTAATACTGAAACGCCAACTGAAGACAACAGTACTAGCCAAGATAACAATGCAACTCAAGCTCCGGTTCAAGGTAACGATACCCGAGCAGACTTAACGGGAAGTCATGGAACGAACCTTACTACGGGTCAACAGACAGAAAAAGCTACTGATACAAATAGTAAGGAAACATTACCACAAACAGGTAATGAAACAGAACGTGGCTTAAGCATTGCTGGTTTAGCAATTGCCAGTCTATTAGGCTTATTCGGGCTTTCAGGATTAGGTAAGAAACGCGATTATATTAATTAGTCGTTTGATAAACTTAAACTGGTTTAGGATAAATTAAAAATGCCCCGCTCTTATTTAGGAATGTATAAATAAGAGCGGGGCATTCTGTTATCTTTTTATAAAAATATTTATGCTAATTATTTGATTTATTTATAATGGATTTGTTACGATTATTACGATGATTAGTATCTGAGAAGATGAGCTCATATAGATATTCGGCTATTATTTCATCATGCAAATTAAGTGTAAAGGGGGGCTAATTTTTCTTGTTTGGTACTTGAGGAGCTGCAGGGTTATTTATGCCTTGCGTGAGAGAGGTTTTGACGATGCAAAAATTAGAGCAATTGATTGATAAAAACTTTGCTAAAACAGCTCATGGTAAGGTTGCAAACTATATTCCGATATTAGAAATTGTTGATCCGCAGCAATTGGGCATTGCCATTTATGACGTTGACGAGGACGAAATTGGGACCGCTGGAATGGCAGGAACGAGATTTGCAATCGAGAGTATTGCGAAGGTCATAACTTTAATATTAGCGATCAAGAGATTAGGACATAAGCGCGTCTTAGCAGAACTAGAAAATGGTTCGGCAGATTATAGCCTAAGTTCGGTACTATTGGATGATGAGTTAACCGAGCAGGTCCACCGGGTAAATTATCTTAATAATTCCTCCGCCTTGTTAACGACAGCCTTAATTGACCAGTTGATGGGGCAGAATAGTTTTAATGCCCTTCTCGGTTTCTGCCGTGAGATCTGTAATGACCCATGCATTAGCTTGAATGAACGTTTATTTCGGTCAGCAATTATGAATGATAAAGATATTCATGCACTGGCTTACTATATGAAAGATAAGGATATTTTAGAGACTGTTGATCAAACATTGATAACTTACTTTATGCAAAGTTCAATGATGGTGACATCACAGAGTCTTGCTAACTTAGGAGCAGTCTTGGCAAATGATGGAATTAAACCTTGGGATAATGAGCGTCTTATTAGCCATGAAGATAACGAGTTGGTAAAGAAATTGCTAACAACAGTTGGTTCGTTTGAAGAATCAAAAGAATACACAATTAAAATTGAACTCCCTATTAAAAGTGGTACTGGCGGTGGCTTATTGGCTTGTGCCCCGCAAAAATGTGGTATTGGTATTTTTAGTCCAGCTCTTGATCAACATGGCAATAGTTTGGCAGGAATGAGTTTATTACAAGATGTTGTTGATCAATTAGAATTAGTAGTTTAATAAAAGCGAGGCCCGAAGAAAATTCTTCAAGTCTCGCTTTTTGTTAATGTAATTTTTCTTGGAATTTCTGTAAATTACCAGGAGTTGGGGTTAAGTTAGTCCATTCTGGTGAAAGGAACTTACTATTGATTTGGTAATGTGGTTGCGGTTGCTTGTTAGAAATAAAACTATTAGTAGCTTTATCAACTTTTACCCAACCAGCCCAACCGATATGAATAGTATCTTCCATAAATCCAGGCTTATCACCATCATGAGAAAGATCCAAAATGTGATTGAACCCTTGTTGGCGAAGCTGGAATTTGATTTTTTCAACAGATTGGTAATACATATTCATGTCCATTCCCGTGTACTTTTCCCACTTTGAATTAACCGGTGGGATGATAAAGAGGACGTTTGAATTGGTATTCTTAAACTGATTCAAAACTACTTCCAAATCGCCATATTCTGGTGACTTAGTATAATTGAAATTCCGTTGTGATCCCTTTGTTTTCGCTAAGTTTTTCTTCACACGCTGGGTATAGAAGCTGTTTTTGATACCGAAACGGTTGTTATCAGTATCACGTGCGGCTTCGTTCATTGCATCATCATAAAGTTCATTGTAATTGTAACGCGGAGGAAGTTTCTTAACGTTTGGGAGGATATGCTTGCCATAGTTATTATTTAATTGAAAACCTGAGAAAATGGCATCTTCATGAACAAGCATGTTAAGTCGGAAGCGGATAACTCCCATATCGAAACTGCTCAGGGATTTTCCTTCGGCGATTTTTTTAGCATACGAAGAAACAGTCCCATCTTTACCAAGCATTGCAATTAATCGCGTTGCAATGTAGCGATCGTATGGTGATTTAGGATTAGCGTGTTGAAGCCAGTTAAGGTTAGCGAGTTCACCATTGTAGTACTTGAAAGCTGGTGGTTGAACCCCCTGCTTAGTAAACCATTGTGGTGAAATGATATACGGCCTTATTATTTCTCATCTGCGTTTCCATTGAATTAATGTTAAAGAATTGCGGAAGAGATTGGGTACCCCGTGAACCGAAGAGGAAGGGGGTATAGTTATGATAGCGAGCAGCCATTACAGAAGGATGGAAACGATCCATTCGCCGTAATTCACTAGAACCAAAGAATGGAACATAGTGGGTGTGCTTATCACTAAGCGCTTGTTGTTTAATTGATTGATTCTTAAAAACAACAGGGCTTAGCGATACTGCAGCTTTATGTTCAATCGCCGCTGAGTGCTTTTTACTAATCGGCAGTGAAAACAAAAGAACTACTAATAGACAAGCGACAATCAGCGGGCCAAAGATTGACCACAGCTTTTTGCCATTATGCATTTTGGAGCTCCTTTACCCGTTCTTCAATCTTTTCAATAGTGTCCCATTGGCTACGGTCAAATTCTGAAACTGGTACTTGAACGCCAAAAGCATCTTGTAAACCAAGAAGAAGGCTAACAGTTGCCATTGAGTCTAAAAGACCACTTTCAAAAAGATTTTGACTTGCATCACTAAAGTCTGCAGTGTCCCGACCAGTTGCATCAGCTAAAATATTAATAATTTGTTCTTGCATAATTAAAATCCTCCTAAAATTATTTGAATAGATAAGTATCTAAGAACCCACTGAAGATCAAGAAAGTAAACATTACAAAGTTAAATGTGACAAAAATAGCAACTCCAGTAGTGAACTTATTATGTGGTAGCTGTTTTAAGTTTTTGCGCTTGAAACGCAGCCACCAGTCATTAACTACTAGGCCTAGACCTTGGAGAAAACCATAGAGAATATAGTACCAGGTAATTCCATGCCAAAAGCCCATTAGTAACATATTAAGCATATATGCGGTTGATGACAAGGCATTTCGATTCTTAAACCACCGTTTTTTGGTAGCAAGAAAGATGAACCGCATAAAGATATAATCACGGAACCAGAAAGAAAGGCTAATGTGCCAACGGTTCCAGAACTCTTTAAGGTTTTTCGATTTGAAAGGCTGCTTAAAGTTCATTGGGGTCCGCACACCCATAAAGTAACTAATAGCAACTGCAAATAATGAATAACCAGCAAAGTCAAAGAATAAGTAAAGTCCGTAAGTATACATGACACCGACTAAGTTCCAAGAAGGAAATGATGGATCAGCTAAGGCCGCTTTTTCAAAGAAGGGGTAAAAACGCTGACCGAAGAAATAACCGATGACAAACTTGTACAAGAACCCAAGGAATAAGTAGAAAATTCCCGTATTAACAAGATTTAAATATTCCTCACGGGTCGGGACCTTTTTATAATCCTTTTCAAAACGCCGGTAACGATCAATTGGTCCAGAAGTAATGGTTGGCATGAACAGAATGAAACGAATGAACTTCCATGGGGAAATCTCTTTGATCATTCCATCACGCGTTTCAATTACTGTTCCGACTGCCCGGAAAGTTAAATAACTAATTCCTAAGAAACCAAGGAGAGAGTTATAACCAACCATTGCCGGTGAAAGCTTAACAATTACAATCGGCAAAATTGATAAGGCAGCGGTGAAGTAAAAAACACCACTCGAATTATTATTTTGCCGGTAGCGATGATAAGCCATCACAATAATTGTCTGGTAAATAACATAAGCAATTAATGAAATTCCTTGTTGCCAGCTTGAACCATCGAACATTAAGAAGATAAAAATGAAACTAATTAATGCTTCATACCAGCTAAACCTCTTCCCAAAGTAAAGGCCGATTCCCAACGGCAAAATAGCAAGAAGTAAGTAGAAGAAGTATACTGGGATTCCATAAGCACTGAAATTAGGAAGGTTTGAAATCCAATCAATCATTACTTGTTAGCCTCAGCAATCATTTGTTTAACTGCAATCTTGCCATTTGCAGACATTGGGAATGATTCACGGTAAACGAATTGGGTAGGCATCATATATGGCATGATTAAGCCGTCCAAGCTTTCACGAATCTGTTTTGTTAATCCAGCCGTATCTTCAGTCGCTTCGTTTGGAATAACATAAGCAATCAGGTGCGTAACTTTGCCATCTTTATTATATTTCGGAACCGCAACTGCTTGTTTGATTAAAGGACTCTTTTCAAGAGAGGCACGAACTTCATCAAGTTCAATCCGGTAACCATGTAATTTAATTTGGAAATCCATGCGGCCTTTGTGGTGAAGTAAGCCATCGCTGTCAAGAGTTCCCGCATCCCCAGTTCGGTAAGCAGGCACACCATCAATCTTAAAGAATGACTTGGCTGTTTTTTCTGGATTATTCATGTAGCCATGTGCCACACTATTACCACTAATTACAATTTCACCTTGTTCACCAGGAGTAGTGATTTCTTGATTGCCATTCCAAATGGATAATTTGACTCCTGGCTTAGCATAGCCAACTGGTAGGCGATCATTATTTTCAATGATTTCTGGTGTGATTTCGATTCCTGATACGGCAACTGTTGTTTCAGTTGGACCGTAAGTGTTGAAGATTTTAGCATCTGGGAATCGCTGATGTAATCCTTTTGCAGTTTTTACTGTTAATTCTTCACCACAGAAGAGAAAGGTCTTTAAGCTTGGCATTTTTTGTTGGTTAAATGCTGGGCTAAGCATTAACATATCAGCAAATGATGGCGTCCCTACAAAAACTTCAAGATCAAGGTTTGGTAGAGCAGTAAACATCTGACCAAAATTCTCAACAACTTCGTGAGGAAGCGCCTTGATTGTCCCCCCGTTAAGTAATGCCGGTAACCAGTACATATTTGAAAGGTCAAATGAGTATGGTGGTTGACCTAAGAAATTAGCATGTTCTTTGATTTGAAACTCGTCACTTAACATCCAGTCAACAAAGGTCATAAAGTTATCGTGACTAACTTCAACCCCCTTTGGCGAACCAGTAGTTCCAGACGTAAAGAGGACATAAGCTAGTTCGTCACCATTAATCATTGCTGAAGTATCAAAAGTTTGTGGTGTTGCCAAAATTTTTTCAAGCTGTTGATGATCGACAATTGGGGCATCAAACTGGAGATCATTGCTTGGAAAATCATTAACAGCAATAATCATCGCCGGTTTAGCAGTATCCAGAATTGATTGCATCCGTGGAATTGCTGAATCGTTGGACACTGGAATATAAGTATGTCCAGCTTTTAGAGCTGCTAAAAAGCTAATAATCATTTCAACTTGATGATCACCATATACGAGAATCGGACTACGATCAGGCAAAGATTGAGTACTAAGCCATGCCGCTAAAGTATCAACTGCTGAGCTTAAGTCCGCATAGGTGGTCGTTTTGCCCATTTCATCATATGCGATCCGCGTTGAGTTGTCCTTGGCAATTTGCTCAAAGACAGTAATAATATTCTTACTCATATATTATCTATTTCCTCCGCATTAGAATTCGTTGTAGATAAATGGCTCTTGGCCTGCTCCATAATAACCATAAAGGTAGATTAATAAAAGAAGCACTACAAAGTAAAATAATGTTTTTAAGATGAATCGTAATGCAGGATGGCGTTGAATAATCTGAGCCATAGTTCTCCTTCTCTCATCTTTATAAATTTGTAATTGGCATTCATATCAAGAATACCATTAATTATGTATCTCGGCTAATAGGGTGAGTTACTTTCACCTTACTATAAAATCCTTAAGAAAAAATTAATGAAATATTCAAAAAATAAGAATGCTTATTGCCTTACAATTATAACTTTTTTTGAGCTAATTGTAACTAGAAAAACCTAAACTTTATTTATAATTTTATATGACAGGACAATGATGGACTAATGTAACAATAATTGCAAGAAGCGCTCATTTTCGATAAGATTAAGCGGTAGATAATAGTGAGAATTAAGGAGACGAACGCTCGATGATTAAGGGAATTGGAATTGATATAACCGAGATTGAACGAGTTAAGAAAGCTGCGACAGCGCATTCTCAATTCATCCAGCATGTATTGACACCGACTGAATTAGAACAATATAGTCAATTTAGCGGTCAACGATCAGTAGAATATCTTGCTGGTCGGTGGTCATTAAAAGAATCTTTTGCTAAAGCATACGGAACGGGGATTGGCGCTAAACTAGGCTTTCATGATATTGAAATCATTGATAACCAATATGGGGCGCCGATTGTGACTAAATCGCCGTATAATGGTAATGCTCATGCTTCAGTGAGTCATACTGCCACGTTAGTAATGACAGAAGTAATTTTAGAAAGTGAGAATAAATAATGGTTAATGGTCGTTTGCGAGATACATCATTAATAGTGAACTTAGATGCATTACGTCATAATATTCAAGAACAGAAAAAAGTATTGCCCGAAAATAGTAAAATCCTGGCCGTTGTAAAAGCGAATGCTTATGGCAATGGATTGATTCCAGTTGCCCAAACGGCAATGACCAGTGGTGCGAGCGGTTTATGCGTGGCAATCTTAGATGAAGCATTAGAATTACGGGATAACGGGATTGAAGCGATGACGCTTGTCCTTGGAATTACGTCCGTTGAAGATGCGTTGATTGCTGCTCAAGCCGGAGTTTCTTTAACAGTTGGCTCCTTAGATTGGCTTGAACAATATCATCAACTAGCACAAGTTGCCAAGCCTAAGAAACCATTAAAGGTTCACCTTGGGATTGATTCAGGAATGGGCCGGATTGGTTTTACAGAGGTAGCTGCATTTAAGCAAGCTGTTAAGCTGCTTGATAGTCCTGAATTTGAATTCGAAGGAATGTTCACCCATTTTGCAACTGCTGATAGTCCTGATGAAAATTACTTTAATCAGCAGGTCCAACGTTGGCATCAATTTGTTGCCAGCCTTGATGAACTGCCACCGTATGTTCATATGGCAAATTCAGCGACCGGTTTATGGCATCGGGAGACAATCACTGCTAATACAATTCGAATGGGGATTTCAATGTATGGACAAAACCCATCTGGACGTGACTTAAAATTAACGCTTGATTTACAGCCCGTTAGTTCATTAGTTTCATCAATTTCTTTTGTTAAGCAGTTAAAGGCAGGAAGATCTGTCAGCTATGGCGCCACTTATACGGCGGAGCAAGATGAATGGCTAGCCACCTTACCAATTGGTTATGCTGACGGTTATCCACGGTGTATGACTGGTTATAAAGTATTAGTTGACGGTCAATTTTGTGATATTGCCGGACGAGTATGTATGGATCAAATGATGATTCGACTTCCTAAGTATTACCCAGTCGGCACTCCAGTAGTATTGATGGGCAAGTCCGGTGATCAAGAAATTACAGCAACTGATTTAGCTGAGCGGGCCGGTACTATTAACTATGAAATCCTAACTAATATTAGTAATCGGGTTCATCGCATTTATCGCCAAAGTAAATAATTAAGGGAAGCGAAGGTAATGACAAAACGAAAAGTAAAACGGGGTGACATCTATTATGCTGACTTATCCCCGGTAATTGGATCGGAACAGGGTGGCGTTCGTCCAGTTCTGATCCTTCAAAATGACGTGGGAAATCATTATAGTCCAACAGTAATCATTGCTGCGATTACTGCCCAAATGCAAAAAAAGAAGATGCCTACTCATGTCCAACTAAAAGGTAAGTCGTTACCGTTAACTCATGATTCGGTCATTTTGTTGGAGCAATTACGTACGATTGATAAGCAACGATTGAAAGACCGAATTGCTCATTTATCGCCAGAGACAATGGCAAAAGTGGATAAAGCATTAACCATTAGTGTGGGGTTAAATGCTGCCTATGATGAAAATAAATGAGTTTGACAATTTGCGTCAGAACTCGTATACTCACTATTAAATTAATCACGGTTCTTTTAATGTAGCCCAGAGAGACTACAAAAGACAAAATAATATAAGCATAGTAGGCACAAAACTATGCTTCCTCTTTTGTAAAGCTCTAGGATCATTAAAGGGACTAGAGCTTTTTTAGGTCTAAGGAGGATATCTTGTGAAAGAACAAAAGGGGACAACAATTTTTAGTATTCCAATGAAGAACAGAAAGACTAATACTTGGGATATGTTTGCCACATGGGTTGGGGCAAATGCCAATAATGGGACATGGTTTGTCGGCGGAGTGCTCGCCGCTTGTGGATTTTCAGTTGCCATGAAGGTCTTAGTATTGTCATCTGCCTTATCATATGTATTTTTAAGTTTGGTAGGTTACATTGGTTATAAGACTGGGGTATCGACGATGACTTTAAGCCGTGCTTCATTTGGTGAACGGGGCAGTTATCTCCCATCATTAGTTAATATTACCCAATTTATTGGTTGGACAGCGGTTAATACTTTTATTGCGGCCCAATCGGTAAGCATTCTTTTCCATGACTTATTAGGATGGCCTGTGTGGGGACAGCATGGCGGCTATTTAGGGCTAGTAGTCGGGATTATTATCATGAGCATTCTTCATATCATTAGTGTTTCTAGCGGATCACGTTCAGTCCAAATGATTGAACGCTTAGGAATAATTCTTGTTCTTGTATTTGTTATTTGGGAGTCAGCGGCTGTTTTTCGAACTGTTTCCTTTAGTCAAATTGTAAATTGGCATGTTCCTGCGCAATCAAAAATGGCAGTCGGCGCGGCGGTCGATTATGTAGCAGCTTTTAATTTAGCCTGGGTAACTGCCGGTGCTGATTTCACCCGCTTTACTGCTAAAGAAAAGAATGCGACTTTGACGCCGTTTCTTGGTGCTTTACTAGGGGTTGTATGGTTTGCTTTTATCGGCCTGATTTCAACAATTAGTATTGCAATTTCAAGTGGAGTATATAACGCAAATAACTCCGATCCCTCAACGATTGCTAGCAAGTTAGGACTGGGGATAGTTGCCCTCCTTGTTATTATTTTGACCTCGATGACGGCCAATGCTGTTAACTTATTAGCGGCTGGATCAGCTCTTTCAAATATCTTTACAAAGCTCAAATTAAAGTATTCATTATGGATCGTAGTATTGCTTGCGACAGTTGTGACCTTTATTCCGATGTTTGTCGGTAGTTTCTTGAGTGCTTTTGAGTCGTTCCTTGACTATGTGGGGATGGTGTTAGGCCCGACGATTGCCATTATTTGTACTGATTTTTATTTCCGTGCTCACCGGCAATATGATGTTGATGAATTAGGTAAAGTTGGTGGAAAATATTGGTATCGCGGAGGCGTCAACTGGGTAGCAATTATTGTTTTTGCTATCGGGGTTGCTTTCTTCTTAGGGGTTCATCAGCTGCCAATCTTTGTAAATACGATTGGGGCCACATTTATTGATATGTGTTTGAGTGGTATCCTATATTATGGAATTATGTTGCTGGTTGACCGAAAGGAAGATGAATTATGCTATTAAAAAATGTACATGTTGATAATCATGAAGAAGTAGTCGATGTTCGAATTCTCAATGGAAAATTTAGTGAGATTAAGGCTAACTTAGCGCCCCATGATGGTGAAGAGGTTATTGACGGTAAAGAAAATTTACTTTTGCCACCATTTGTTGATTCTCATGTTCACTTAGATGCTACGCTTACTGCTGGTCAGCCAGAATGGAATGAAACCGGGACTTTATTTGATGGTATCCGGATTTGGAGTGAACGGAAACAAGATTTAACTAAAGAAGATGTTAAATCGCGTGCGAAAAAGACATTACTAAATATGGTTGGGCATGGGATTCAACACGTACGGAGCCATGTTGATGTAACTGATCCTCATTTAATTGCCGCCCGTGCTCTTCTTGAATTGCGTGAAGAATTAAAAGACCAAATCGACTTGCAGTTGGTTGCTTTTCCACAAGAAGGCATTCTTAGCTATCCTCATGGACGTGAATTAATGGAGCAGGCGGTCAAAGAAGGATTAGATGTGGTTGGTGGTATTCCCCATTTTGAGTTTACAACTGAATATGGGTGGCAATCCGTCCACTTCTTAATGGCTCTCGCGGATAAGTATGATCGTTTAGTTGATGTCCACTGTGATGAAATTGATGACCCAGCTTCGCGTAACCTTGAAGTTTTAGCGACCGAAGCTTATGAACGAGGGATGAGGGACCGGGTCACTGCTAGTCATACGACAGCGATGGGCTCATATAATGATGCTTATACTTATAAATTATTCCGTCTATTAAAGATGAGTGATATTAATTTTGTATCTAATCCATTAGTTAATGTTCACCTTGGCGGCCGCTTCGATACTTATCCAAAGCGTCGCGGCGTTACCCGGATTAAGGAATTAACAGGAGCGGGGATTAATGTTTCTTTTGGGGAAGATGATATCCAAGATCCGTGGAATCCTCTCGGCGATGGTAACATGTTAGATGCAGTTACGATGGGTGTTTATATTGCTCACTTGATGGGGTATCACCAATTGCAAGATGCCTTTAATTACGTAACCTATAACGGTGCTAAGACATTGCATATTAGTGATAATTATGGAATTGAAGTAGGAAAACCGGCAAACTGTATCTTATTGAATGCCCACGATTTCTATAATGCTCTTAATAAGCATGTTGAAGTTCTTTATAATATTCGTCATGGGAAAGTCCTTGCCGAGACGAAACCAGCTGAAACCAAAGTTAATATCAAATAAAATTAAAAAAATCTCATAATAATTATTGACAAGTTAGGGAATGACCGGTATATTATATCCAACAATTAAATTTAGATTAGAAAACGTTGAAGGAAATAACGATTTGAAATTGGTGACAGAGAATTAGCGGGTGGTGTGAGCTGATCGAGATTTCTAATTGTTAATCGTTCCTGAGTTACCGGCTGAAACCAAGTAAGCTGAGGTTGGCTGCCATCCATTATTTTGGCCACAAATGATTGTTTGTGAATGAGAGGATTGACTACGAGTTGATCAAAGTAGGATGGTACCGCGCAGAAGCGTTCTTACAATTGCGATAAAGCAATGTAAGAACGCTTTTTTCTTGTGCGCCCGGCATGGGTATTAGCTAGGTGGTGAAAGTC
>OBLI01001563.1_pt1 | contig 21815 bp, 18 predicted proteins | sample 1519701 | NCBI WGS metagenome assembly OBLI01 (sample SAMEA3663005, study PRJEB22513) | pig gut metagenome | biome: pig gut; feature: pig-associated habitat; material: faeces | place: France | collected 2012
GCCGGTGACCGGGAGCTGAAAGCCTGTCTGGCCTGCTCCACTAAGGTTGAGGATAATATGTATGTGGCAACGCTGCCCTTCTTCCCTCTGGTGAAAGAGGTTTATAATATCGAGGAAGTGAAGCCCACCCAGCAGATCATGATGCAGCTGTACCCGGAAATCTATTCCTGTGTTGGCTGCAACGCCTGCACCAAGGCCTGCACTCAGGGGCTGAACACCATGCAGTACATCGCCTACGCCCAGCGGGGAGAATTTGAAAAGTGCGCTGAGGCATCCTTTGACTGCGTGATGTGCGGTGTCTGCTCCTCCCGCTGTCCTGCGGGCATCTCCCATCCCCAGGTTGCCATGCTGGCCCGGCGCTTGAACGGCAGGTATCTGGCTCCTCACTGCGGCCATCTGGACGAGCGTGTGCAGGAAATTCTGGACGGCAAGTACGAAAAGCTGATTGAGGATCTGATGGGTAAACCCATTGGAGAAATCAAAGAGCTGTATAACACCCGCGATATCGAGAAGTAAGGAGGCAGCACGATGTATCTTGATCCGAAAATGAATGAATCCATCCGCAAGGTAGAAGCGGCTCGGGAAGCCAACATGAAGCTGGACCCCCGCCGTATGACTGCGGAGGAAAAGGAAAACCTGCTGAAAACCTTCCATCCTGATTACCGGGAGGATCAGTTCGTGTCTTTGCGCATCGGCCCCAACAAGGGCGAGAAAGTGCCCACTGAGCTGGCAGCACTGCTGGAGGGCAAGTCCCGGATGGACGGGTTAAGCGTGGATCTGACGAGCCCAGACTATGAGACGGATGTGCTGATTATCGGCGGCGGCGGTGCAGGCTGCAGTGCAGCGATTGAAGCCAATGAAAACGGTGCCAGTGTGCTGCTGGTGACCAAGCTCCGGGTGGGTGACGCCAACACCATGATGGCGGAGGGCGGCATTCAGGCTGCCGACAAGCCCAACGATTCCCCCGCCCAGCACTTTCTGGATGCCTACGGCGGCGGTCATTTTGCCGCCCAGAAGGACTTGCTGTACAAGCTGGTCCCCGAGGCCCCCGAGGCCATCCAGTGGCTGAGTCGTCTTGGGGTGGAATTTGACAAAGCGCCGGACGGCACTATGATTACCACCCACGGCGGCGGCACCTCCCGGAAACGGATGCACGCGGCCAAGGACTACTCCGGCGCGGAAATCATGCGCACCCTCCGGGACGAAGTGCTGAACCGTGACATTCAGGTGGTGGACTTCACCGCCGCCATTGAGCTGATCAAGGATGATGCCGGTCACTGCGCCGGTGCCGTCCTGATGAATATGGAAACCAAGGAGCTGCTGGTTGCCAAGGCAAAAACGGTGATTCTGGCAACCGGCGGTGCCGGACGGCTTCACTACCAGGGCTTCCCCACCTCCAACCACTATGGTGCCACCGCCGACGGTCTGGTGCTGGCCTACCGGGCTGGTGCGCGACTGCTGTACCCGGACACCCTGCAATACCATCCCACGGGGGCAGCTTTCCCTGCCCAGATTTACGGTGCGCTGGTCACGGAAAAGGTGCGCTCCCTGGGGGCCATGCTGGTCAACGCCAAGGGCGAAGTATTTATGAACCCCCTGGAAACCCGGGACGTTTCCGCTGCGGCCATCATCCGGGAGTGCACCGAGCGGGGCAATGGGGTGGCAACCCCCCAGGGCTGCGCCGTCTGGCTGGACACCCCCATGATTGAGGCAAAGCACGGAGCAGGCACCATTGAAAAGCGAATCCCCGCCATGCTGCGTATGTTTGCCAAGCATGGCATCGACATCCGCCAGGAGCCTATTCTGGTCTATCCCACCCTGCATTACCAGAACGGCGGCCTGAAAATTAGCGCCAACGGCCAGACCGAGCTTGAAAACCTGTACGCAGCCGGTGAAGTGGTGGGCGGCATCCATGGCCGGAACCGGCTGATGGGCAACAGTCTGCTGGACATCATCGTCTTTGGCCGCAATGCCGGTAAGGAAGCCTCTGAAAAGGCAAAGTCTGTCCAGGTTGGTGAGTTGACACTGAGCCACCTGAAAGCTTATAATACGCTTCGTGCGGAAGCGGGCATTCATGACGATAAGATGTCGCCTCAGCTGCTACCGGATTACGTTAGAAAAGAGAATAGAGGGAAATAATGGATACGGTATTGACTCTGGTCAAGCAGACGGTCACCATGTTTTTGCTGGCGGGCGTTGGCTTTGCTATGTTCAAAAGCGGTAAAATCACAAAAGAAGGCAGCAAATCCATCGGCAATATTCTGATTTACGGCTCGCTTCCCTGTGTGCTGATTTCTTCATTCTTCATTGAAAAGACGCAGGAGCACATGATTGGCTTAGCAATCAGTGCTGCCCTCGGTTTCTTGCTGGTGCTGATGAGCATTCTTGTGGGAAAACTGTGTTTCCGGGAGGACGCAATTGCCAAATTTGCTGCCGCTTTTTCCAATCCCGGCTTCTTCGGAATTCCCTTGATTCTTGCCTCCCTGGGCAGCGGATGCGTCTTTTATGTGGCAGGCTTCATTGCCTGCGTTAACCTGGGCCAGTGGACCTATGGTGTTGCGGTTATGACCGGGCAAAAGGGCGGTTTTTCCTTCAAGCGTCTTGTTACCGCACCCTTCGCCATTGCCATTGCAATCGGTCTGGCGATTTTCCTCACTGGAATCGAGGTCCCCGGCATCCTGAAAAACAGCATCACTGCTATCAAAGAACTCAATACCCCTCTGGCAATGTTTACGGTGGGAATCTATCTGGCACAGACAGATTTGAAAAACATGTTTTTCAAGAAATCGCTGTACAGCATTTCCCTTGTGCGTCTGCTGGTGATTCCTGCATTGGCCATTTTGCTCCTGTGGCCGCTACCGGCAGCGATGCTGGATATGAAAATCGCTCTGTTTATCGCCGCGGCCTGCCCGGTAGGCTCCAATATCGCTGTCTATGCGCAGCTGCATAATCAGGACTATGCCTATTCTGTGGAAACCGTTATTATCTCCACAATTCTGGCCATCGTTACCATGCCGATCATGGTGAGCCTTGCACAGATGGTCTGGGCACTCTGATGCAGTATCGCATGTCCTGTGTTAAACAAAAAAATCGGAACGATATGTCCGAATGAAATCCCCTCCTTTCCATAACCGCAAACAGCCAATCATCAGGAATTTCCGATGGTTGGCTGCTCCTATTTGTTGATTGTCTTATCGTGTAATGGAATAACTTCTATTCCAACTGCCATGTGCGAAAGCCGCTGTTCCGAGAAAATCAGAGCTGCGGCTTCTTTTCTGACATAAGCGTATGGAATTCCTTCTATTCCGTAGTTGAATTGACGATATGCAGCTGGAACGATAAAATAATCACGTATAAAGGATGAATAAAACACACCGAAACTGCATAGTTTTTGACTGATCCGACTGTGTGTCGGTGTGTTGACCCTACATCGTTTTCTCAGAGTGGATAATCCCCATTCTTTGAAATATCACCTTCTTATGGAAACACGCCGTGTATCAGCAGTCAGATATACGGCGCGTTTTCATAAGCGAGCATGAAAGGAATGCAATATTATGTCAATTGTTTTTATTTCTCCCTCCAAATATATTCAGGGTTCCGGTGAGATGGATAACATCGGTGCCTATACTGCCAAGCTGGGCAAGAAGGCCCTGTGTGTTATTTCCAAGGGTGGATATGCCCGTCAGGGTTCCCAGATCGAAGCCAGCTTTGCAGGTGTCGATGCCGATGTGATTTTTGACTATTTTAATGGCGAATGCTCTATGAATGAGATTAACCGACTGGTTGACGTCGTCAAAGAGAAGCAGTGTGACGTGGTTATCGGTGTCGGCGGCGGCAAGATTTTCGACACCGCAAAGGCTGTGGCCTACCATGTGGGAGCTCCGGTCATCATCTGCCCCACCATCGCCTCCACTGACGCTCCCTGCTCCGCACTTTCCGTCATTTATACCGATGAGGGCGTATTCCAGGAGTATCTATTCCTGCCCTCCAATCCAAATCTGGTCATAATGGACACCCAGATCATTGCCGACAGCCCTGTCCGGCTGACGGTTTCCGGCATGGGCGATGCCATGGCCACCTACTTTGAGGCAAGAGCCTGCTGCCTTTCCGGTGCCAGCACCTGTGCAGGCGGCAAGGTCAGCGTTGCGGCCTTGGGCATTGCCAAGCTATGCTTTGACACACTGATGAATGACGGCCTGCTGGCAAAATCCGCATTGGAAACCCACACCTGCACCCCTGCCGTAGAGCGGGTCATTGAGGCCAATACGCTGCTGTCCGGCATTGGTTTTGAGTCCGGCGGTCTGGCGGGTGCCCATGCCATCCACAACGGCCTGACTGTCCTGGAGGAATGTCACCACATGCAGCACGGCGAAAAGGTCAACTTCGGTACCCTCACCCAGCTGGTTTTGGAGCAGATTCCCGAGGAGGAGCTGTGCGTCATGCTGAACTGGATGACCGCTGTCGGGTTGCCGGTTACGCTGAAGGAGCTGGGCATCACCGATGACAGCCGGGAGCACCTGATGCCCGTTGCCGAGGCAGCCTGCGCTGTAAACGATACCATGCACAACCTCCCCTTCCAGGTGGACGCCGAGCGCGTCTACAATGCGATCCTGGTTGCGGATTCCTACGGCCGGGCAGCGCTGGCAATGTGAATCCAGCCGAATACCCAGGGAACCCCATGCTATGCTCCATGCCGTAATCAGATTGCAAAACTATTTCAAATTATTCTCTCCTACCCATGCCAAACAGGAAAGTGTGCCATAAATGTTTTCTATTTCCCTTTTTCTCAACGATATTGTATAATAAAGGCACATAGGAAATACCCCCTTTACCGATGCTTCTGACAGGTGACAGATTTTTCTTCTTGTATCTGTGTTGGAGCAGCTGCCGGAAGCATCGGTACTCCTTTTCTTTTGTCATTTCGGAATGCTGCCCAATCATTCTGGTATGATTTCCCTAGCTGGAAACACGCCGCACACTCTTGAGGAGGTGCGGCGTGTTTTCTGTGATGGGTTTCTTTACAAATCCAGTTCAATGGGTTCCCCATACAACGCGGATGCCCTTTTCTTCCAGCAAATCCGCAGACCTTTGCATATGGGGACAGTGGGTGCCGTCCCGGTGGGAGGCGCAGATTCCGATGTGGGCAGTTTCCACGCCGCAGCTGACGATCCGCTCCAGCTTTTCCATCATTCCCGGATCGTCCTGGAGGTCTGCGCCGCATTGGCTGCACCGCAGGAACGCACACAGCTGTACCTGCTCACCGGCATATTCCCGGAAATAGGCCCGCCGCTGCTCCAGCGCATCCAGACAAGCTACTCCGGCACACACATCGTTGGCCTTTAAGCAGGTCAGAATGGCAATTTTCATTTTTACCCCCGTTCACTTTGAGAGAAGTATACCACATTCAGCTTGCCGGTTTTCGGATGGCGCATCACATCGCAATCCACCTCGTAAACCTGCCGAATCAGCTCCGGCGTGATGATCTGCTCCGGGCTGCCATGGGCAACCACGCAGCCGTCCTTCATCACATACACATAGTCGCAGTACATCAGCGTCAGATTCAGATCATGCAGCGCCGCCAGGACACCAATGTTCAAGGATTTCACCACATCCATGATCTGAATCTGATACTTGATATCCAAATGGTTTGTGGGTTCATCCAGAATCATCATGTCCACCTGCTGTGCCAATGTTCTTGCAAGCAGGATTCTCTGCTTCTCCCCGCCGGACAGGGTGAGAAAGCTGCGATCCCGGAATTCCAGCATATTCACCCGGCGCAGACTATCCTCTACAATTTGAAAATCCTCTGCGGTGTCCCGGGACAGTGCTTTTTTGTGGGGGGCTCTGCCCATGAGGACGACCTCCTCCACCGAAAAATCGAAGCTCATGTTTGTAAACTGGCTGACCACACCCATCCGTTTCGCAGATTCCCGATGGGGAAGCCGGGTGATATCTGTATCATCCAGCGTGATGATTCCTGAGGCTGGCTTTAATACCCGGTACACGCTTTTCAGCAGGGTGGTCTTTCCGCTGCCGTTGGGCCCCAGCAGTCCCACAAACTGCCTTCCCTTTACTTGAAGGGAGGCCTGCTTCACAATGTCCTTTCTGGACAGGCGAACCACCACATCCGTCGCTTTCAGCTCCATCAGTCGTGCCCTCCAAATCCATAGGATTTTTTCACCATCATGTAGACGAAAATCGGAGCACCCACAGCGGAAGTAATCACGCCAATGGGAATCTCCGTGTTGGCAATCAGCACTCTGGCCAGCACATCCGCCCAGATGAGGAAGATTCCTCCGGTCAATGCTGCCATGGGAAGCAGAAAGCGATGATCCGACCCCACAAAGCCCCGGACGATATGGGGAATCATCAGACCTACAAAGCCCACAATGCCGCAGGTACACACCGCCACAGCGGACAGCAGGGAGGTCAGTACCATATAAACCTTTCGCCGCTTTGCCAAATCCACGCCCAGGGTGATGGCTGCTTCATCTCCCAGCAGCAGGGTGTTCAGCGTCCGGCCCTGGGTCAGGAAGAATAAAAGCCCCAGCCCCATGCAGATGCCCGGAAGCAGGAGCTTCTCCCAGCGTGCGGAGGTCATGCTGCCCAGCAGCCAGTAGGACACGGTTTTCATGTCCTCCGAATTGCTGTTGCCCACATAAATAATCATATTCGTAAAGGAACTGCATAGACTGCCTACCACACTGCCCGCCAGCACCAGCTTAGCTGAGGTGATTCTCCCCCCACCCATACTGGCAAGCAGCATCACCAGGCTCATGGCTCCCAACGCCCCCGCAAAGGCCCAGAAAGCGGTGCCCATCCCCGCAAGCACGCCGGTAAATACCGCAGATGCGCCAATCATAATGGAAAAGGTTGCACCCAAGGAAGCACCGGAGGAGATACCCAGAATATAGGGGTCTGCCAGAGGATTCTGTACGGTGGCCTGCATGACCACGCCGCACATCGCCAGCAGCACCCCAATGATTGCCCCCATGAGAACGCGGGGCATCCGAATATTCCAGACAATCTCATAAACGGTTCCCTTGGAAAGAAAGCTTGCCTCACCAATGGGGATATGGGTCAGCTTATATAGAATAATGCGATAAACATCCCACAGGGGTATTTTCACCGCACCGATGGTCACTGCCAGAAGCACAGAGAACAGAAACAGTCCGGAAAAGCCGACTGTCAAGACACTCAGCATCAAATGTCGCTGGCGCAAATGCTTGTCCATCCGATACACCTTCCTTGATATGGACATTCGCCACTCCGGCGGAAAGCCCACCGGAGTGGTTTGGTATCGATGCTTCTTATTCTCCGTACATGAAGTTGAACATTGCCTCCACAGAGGGCACCATACGGATGCCTCCTCCGTAGACATCGGTCAGGTTAACGGCCATTACCTTGCCGTTGGCCACTGCGGGAATTTCCGCCAGAGCTCCAACAGAGGTCACCGTTTCGATGGCATTGCGGGCGCATTCCTCGGTGGACACGCCTTCCTTCTCCATGTAATCTACGATAATCACATCGGGGTTCAGATTTACCAGATCCTCCGCAGACAGCGTACCGCCATCGGGGCAGGCATACACACCGCCGGCAGCCACCGCCAGAGAGCCCGTCAGGGTGCTGGCACCCCAGCAGTACCAGGAGCCCTCAGAAGGCTCAATCACAATCACGGACAAGGGCTGATCGATGGAGGCAACCTTCTGTGCTACCTTTTCCAGCAGGGCGTTGGCATCGGCAATATAGGCATCCGTCTTGTCCTCAATGTTGAAAATCGCACCAATATCGGCAATGTCTGCCAGCACCGCATTCAGATTCCGCTCCTCCGCAGGGACGGTGTTGTTGGAGCAGCGCAGGATCATGGTGGCTGTGCCCAGGTCATGCCATTCGGTCACGTTGCCCAGGGCATTGTCCGCAAAGGCGCTTCTCCAGCCGAAAATGAAATCCGGCTCCAGGGACAGAACCACTTCCTTGGAAGGATAGCCCTTCACCGTCAGCTCTTTTCCGGCAGCAGCCAGCGCATCATACTGCTCCTTCAGATCATCCCGAACGGCTCCGTCCAGGTAGGCCATTCCGGCGATGTATTCATCCAGGCCAAAGTACAGCATCAGCTCCGTCTGGCTCTGGTTGGTGCAAATTACCTTCTGCGGGCACTGCTGGAAGGTGACCTGGATGGGGTTCTTTTCATAGTCATAGGTGTTGATGGTTACGGGGTAGTGGTCAGCTTCCGTTTCCGCATTGGCAGCTGCGGTAAGGCAGAAGCTGGGAGCCATGAGCGCCAACGCACTGATCATCAGAGCGGCAGCAAGCAGAATGGACAGGATTTTTCGGTTTTTCATTGTGTCTCGAACCTTTCAAAATGAAGTCAATGAGTAAAAAATAAAGCCATTTCCCGTATCTGAACGGAAAATGGCTTATCCAAAACTACAACGAAACCGGACTTGCCCTGCCAGGCAAGCCCATAACGCATCATTTCAGACAAGCTACTTTCTTCGGAAGATACTCATCGTTCCATCCAAGCAGGCTTCCTGGCTTACGGAATCGCTCCAAATGCGCCTTCTCGCCTTTCGGCAATGGCATATGCACTCGGATAACCGCTTACAGTGACCGGATCGCTCGGGACTTTCACCCGATTTCCTTTTACCTTTTCCGTTTCCACGGAAAAGCACTTGGACAGTAGTATTCAGCTTTATCGCACGCCTTTGGCGCACTTGAATCACTCATTGCTGTCTATAAAGATACCACATTGCAGGATGCTTGTCAACAATCTGCGTTGCTTGAGGTATTGCAAAAAAGCAGGTGATATGTTATCATATTAGAGAACTGAATAAGGAATCGGTGCCGTTTGTTCCCTTTGGAATGGAACGGATAATAGGGAAACAGGTGAAAGGCCTGTACGATCTCGTCACTGTATGTAACGAGCGCACCCTCTGTGTCAGAAAAGGACAGTCACTGGCGAAAGCCGGGAAGACGAAGGTGCGTGATGACTTACGAGTCAGGAGACCTGCCGATTGCTGGTACGGGAGCATCGTCGAGGTGTTCCAGATCACGAGGAATTGATTGTACCGTGTTCACGGGGGGCCGAATGGCGTCCCGCGGTCATTGCGCGTGGTCATCTTTACGGATGATCACTTTTTTTCGGCGTGTTTCCGTACCTGATTTTGTTGTTGTACTTTTTACATTGCAAAACGAAGGAGGAAACACCAATGAACCCACAGACAATCCATCAGGCGGATAACCCCAGAAACCAGGATGGTATCGGAGAAAAGGAGCTGCTGGCGGTCAGCTTTGGCACAAGCTATCTTAACAGCTGCCGCCTGACCATCGGAGCCATCGAGGATGTTCTGGAAAGCGCCTTTCCTGGATATGATCTTCGCAGGAGCTTTACCAGCCAAATGATCATCAACCATCTGAAGCGTCGGGACGGAATCTCCATCGACAATGTTACCCAGGCTTTGGACCGGGCCGTATCCAATGGCGTGAAACAGCTGGTCCTTCAGCCAACGCATATCATGGACGGCTTTGAGTATCAAAAACTGGTCAAGCAGGCCGCCCGGTATCAGGATGCTTTCCTTTCCCTTTCCATTGGTACCCCGCTGCTGACCTCTGATGAGGATTTCCGGATTGTTGCCGATGCCCTGACTGCGGCCACCTCCGCCTATGACGATGGGGCCACCGCTATCTGCTTCATGGGCCATGGCACGGAAGCCGCTGCCAACGAAGTGTATGAAAGAATGCAGCAGCAGCTGACGGACAGCGGCAGAGACAATTACTTCATTGGCACGGTGGAGGCGGTCCCCACCGTTGAAAAGGTATTGTCCCTGGTGAAGGCCGGGAATTACAGGCGTGTGCTTTTGCGGCCAATGATGATCGTCGCCGGGGACCACGCCAACAACGACATGGCCGGTGAGGAAGAGGGCTCCTGGAAGCACATCTTTGAAAGCGCCGGTTATGAGGTGGCATGCCAGGTGCATGGCCTCGGGGAACTGGAAGCCGTTCAGAACCTGTTTGTGAAGCACGCAAAAGCAGCCATTGCGGTTATGTAAAAAAGGAAACCAAGTGAATAGATTGTTCTTGTGGCCCCATGGTGCGCAGGTCGGCTGTGGGGATTAAAAAGGGAATGTGGGTGAAAAGCCCCGCACGAAAACGGTGCTGTGAGTATCGAGAAATTCGCTCCGTCGGCGGAAGCCGGTCATTGGGGAGACCTGAGAAGGCAGGGACGAATTTCGTTTGAGATACAAGTCAGAAGAACTACAAGGATTTCATACTATTATCTGGCTAAAACCTCACAATCTTTCCGGCCTGATTTGTGCAAAACCGCGTTGTCGTCTTTGCAGGGCGTCAGCCCGGCTGCACGTCGCCTTGTTTTGCGCAAATCATCCTCGGAAATCTTTGTGAGCTTTCAGTCAGATAATAGTATCAAAACGCAGGGGCTCTCTCCTGTGTATTTGTGTTGCGTAAAAACGTTCGCGGCAGTCCAAAAGGCTGCCGCGATTTATTCTTCTACCCTGTATCTCCAAATAGCACTTGCCTGGTTTCGCTTTCTTTTTAAAAGCATTTGACAAGAGAATCAACATTCAAATCCAAATGAAAGGAGCCCCAATATGAGTAAAGTGATTTTCAAAATTGAGGGCGGAACTCCCGTCTCCATCACCTGCAACACCGGGGATAACCTGCTGGAAGCTGCCCGCCGGGCCAATGTGGCCATTGACGCTCCCTGCTCCGGCAATGGTTCCTGCGGCAAATGCCGGGTAAAGCTCATCGAAGGCAGTCTGGACAGTATCCAATCCCGTCACATCTCTGAAGAAGAATGGGCAGAAGGCTGGCGCTTAAGCTGCTGCTCCAAGGTGTCCGGCGACTGCACGGTTCTGGTACCGGACATCGCCTCCGCCTACCAGAGCCGCATGAAAACCGCCGACCTGTCCAGCCCAAAGGAGATTGCCATTTTTGAAAATGCCCAGGCGGGCCTGAAAGCAAGTGGAATTCCGTTCACCAATCATTTCCGCGCCGTGGTGCTGACCATGGCGGAGCCTACTCTGGACGATACCATGCCCGATATAGAGCGGCTGATCTGGGCGGTTGAGGAAGCACTGGGTGTGGATCAAGTGGAAGTTCCTTTCGCTGTCATGGTAAAGCTGGCTTCCACGCTCCGGGAGCACGACTTTACAGTGTGTGTCAAGGGTGAATTGGCCGGTAATGCGTTCCGGTGCATGGAGGTCTGCGGGCCGGATGACACCGCCATTGTCGGATGCGCCATCGACATCGGTACAACCACGGTGACCATGGTTCTGACTGACTTGACCAACGGAAAGCTGCTTGCCAAAGGTTCCTCCGGCAACGGGCAAATCCGTTATGGTGCGGATGTCATCAACCGCATCATCGAGCAGAGTAAGCCCGGCGGCAGGAAAAAACTCCAGGATGCCATTGTAAAGGAAACTTTGACTCCCATCATAGCCAACCTTTGCAAATCAGCCGGGATCAACGCAAGAAGTATCCTGCGGCTCAGCGTAGGAGCCAATACAACCATGAACCATCTGTTTGTAGGTGTGGATGCCAACCCAGTCCGAATGGACCCCTATATTCCCAGCTTCTTCCGCTGGGAGGGATTGCTGGCCGGAGACCTGAAGCTGCCTGCCAATCCCCTGGCCCCGGTTCTCATCGCACCCAACATTGGCTCCTATGTGGGCGGGGATATTACCGCCGGTACGTTGGCTAGTCTGATCTGGGATAAGGAGGAAATGAGCCTGTTCATCGACCTGGGCACCAACGGCGAGATCGTGTTCGGCAATCGTGATTTTCTCATGTCCTGTGCCTGTTCCGCTGGTCCCGCTTTTGAGGGAGGCGATATTTCCTGCGGTATGCGAGCTACGGACGGTGCCATTGAGGCCTGCACCATTGACTGCGAGACCATGGAACCCATCCTATCCATTGTTGGTGATCCCGGTCAGAAACCGGTGGGTATCTGTGGCTCCGGAATCATCGATATTATCTCCGAGCTGTACCGCTGTCGCATTATTAACGCCAAGGGCCTGTTTATCCGGGAGGGCAGTCGGGTAAAGCGGGACGCCCATAACATGGGCCGCTATGTAATCGCTGCTGCTGAAGAATCCGAAACAGGCCGGGAGGTTTCCATCAACGAGGTGGACATCGACAACTTCATCCGGGCAAAGGGCGCCATCTTCTCCGCCATTGATACCCTTCTGCAAAGCGTGGACATGACCGTGGATATGATCGATAAGGTCTATGTCGCAGGCGGCATCGGCTCTGGGATCAACATGAAAAACGCCGTGAATATCGGAATGTTCCCGGATGTGGAACTGGAGAAATTCCAATACATCGGCAATTCCTCGCTTACCGGTGCCTACGCCATGGTCATGAGCGATGAAGCCACCGCCAAGTGTTCGGAGGTCGCAGCCAATATGACCTATCTGGAGCTGAGCACCCATCCAGGATATATGGATTCTTTTGTTGCCGCCTGCTTCATTCCCCACACGGACAGCAGACTGTTTCCCAACAGCATTCAGGCATAAGACTGTGAAGCAGCGGCTTCTGATTCCCCGTGTAATCAAGCGCCCTATAAAAAGCGATGTATACCAATGAAGAGAAAAGATACCTGCGATTGGATTTATCGCAGGTATCATTTTCATTTATGTGTTTATCGGTTAACGCAGCAATATGGTGCTTTCGCATTCTTTCCGAAGCGTTTCCTCCTTCAGCCGAATCTGCAGCCGTCCGCATTCTTTCAGATACTCCGGGCAATTATGCCGGGCGATAAAGGTCATAATGGCAGGGCTGGCGGTCATCCCGGAAAGGAGGGCTGTTAGTTCCTGGCCGTTTCCAAGGCTGTCCCGCAGCCATTTGATCCCATTTTCAAGCATCCGGCTCACTTTCTGAACCTGCCCATTGCGAGCGGTCAGCCGTTTCTCAAAGCAGCTGCGGAGGTGTTCTTTTATTTCCTCCGGCGCGGTCAGGCGTTTCTTTTTCAATTCCAGTGCCATTTCCTCCAGCTGCGAAAGCACCGTTTCTTCTCTGCGGAGCTCCCCATCGGTGAGCAGGGAGAATTTCTGTTTGGTCTGCACCGCTTCCCGACGCTTGGCCAGGTACTCCGTAAAGTCCTCCTTTTGGGCGAAATAGGTTTTCAGCGCTTCGTGGAGCAGAACCGTCTCTTCCTCCATACGGCTGTATTTCCCGCAGACTTCCCGCAGGCGGTGGAGTACCATTTCTGTCACTGCAAAGCGCTCCACAAAATCCCCCGCAGCTGCCAGGGCGCATTTTTCCCGATACGCCTCCCCAGAAATTTCCCCGGACAGGATTTCCGGGATGCAGTAGTCACTTCCGTACTTTCGATAGAGACTGTAATAGGCAAAAAATTCCCGGGATGTTTCCGGCAGGCATAGATACTCGGAAATCACTTCCTCCGCCACCGGGATGCCCAGCTTCTCGTAGCTCTCCAGAAGCGCCGACAAATCCTCCCAGCCCCGGGCTGTCACATAAAAAAGCCGGTTTTCCTGGCGGCTCACATGGTAAAACCGTTCCGGGTGCAGCCGCAGATAGGATTGAACTGCCCCGTGAAGCCCCTGCTGGCAGCCGTATTGCAGGAACACCTCCACATTGGGGGTCACTTCGATGGTTCGGATTCGATCCAGAGTCACAATATCAAACTCCCGTACGGATTTGTTATACTCCGCCGGGTTGCCCGCCGCCACAATGATCCACCCTCGGGGAAGGGCGTGGGTGCCGAAGGTTTTGTTCTGCAAAAACTGCAGCATGGTGGGCGCCAGGGTATCCGAGACGCAGTTGATTTCGTCCAGGAACAAAATTCCCTCCCGGCAGTGGGTTCGCTCCATGGTGTCATAAACCGATGCAATGATCTCGCTCATGGTATATCGGGTCACGGAGACCGTTTCGGTCCCATAGGTCTGCTGGTTGATCTGGGGCAGGCCGATGGCACTCTGGCGGGTGTGATGGGTCATGGTGTAGGAAACCAGACCGATGTGCAGCTGCTGGGCAATCTGTTCCATGATGGCCGTTTTTCCAATGCCGGGAGGGCCCATTAGCAGGATCGGCCTCTGGCGGACGGTGGGAAACAGATAATTTCCCCCTTCATCCTTACGCAGATAGGCGAGAATGGTATTTTCAATTTCCTGTTTTGCTTCCTGAATGTTCATAGAACCTCCTTGATCACCGCCCAGGGGGGCAGGAGCTCCGGGTGAATCGTCTTTCCCGCTAAAATGAAGACCGTCTCATAGTCCGGCGGCTCAGAGGGGTATGCACCGTCCCCATCCGTAAAATACAGCAATGCCCTTGGTTTTTTCAGAACGCCCTCTTTTCGGAGCCGTTCAATCTCCCGGAATACCGGGCGGAAATCCGTCCCGCCCCGGCCATGAATCTTCACATTCCAGGCATAATCCAGCCATTCCTCCCTGGAGCGGATTCTCGCCATATCCTGCAGGCAGCAATCGCACTGGAAGAAGATTACATTCATTCTGCGGAAGAAGTTTTCCTGAGCCGTCAGGATGGAGTAGGCCTCCCGCAGAAACCGGCTCACCGTTTCCTCATCGCAGGAGGACGAGGTATCGATGGCAATGACCAGTTCATCCAGCCGCCACACTTCCCGATACTCCAGGGGTTCCAGCAGTGGAAGATTGCCGTACTGCCGCATTCCCAGGTCGTAATAAATGTAATCAAAGCTTTCCTCGTCCAGCTCCATTTCCTCCCCAGGCACCATGTATTTTCGCAGATACGGGCGATAATCCCGGGGCTCCGGCTTCAATGGGGTGAATTCTCCCCATTCTGAGTCCGTGGAGGTTCCTCTTGTCCCCTGCCCGAAGGCACCGCTGCCGGACTGGACAGACTGCCATTTCTGAATCAGTTCCGGAGACCTGACCTCCCACCAGAGCCGATGGTCATCGAAGTGGAAAGCCTGTGTCAATTCTTCATTCGAGTAAGGGAGCTTCTGAATGCAATCCATCATTTCATAAGGGGACTGATCCCCCTCCGGCAGCTGCGCAAGAACCTGGGTGCGAATGGGTACGTCTGTTTCCAGCCGGGGCTGGGAAAGGGCTGTAATCTGCCTTTCCACCAGCACATCGCAGGCAAGTCCCCACAGCTTCACATCCACTCCCGGGGGCGGGAAAATGTGAAGATACAGGCAGTGCAGAAGCGTGTGGAGGAAGCCTCTGCGAAGGGCAGCGGGAGAAGCTGCATAGATAGGAAAAATGGCTTCCGAGGCATACAGTCGGATGCCGTCCGTCCCAAAGGGAATTTCTTCGGATGGTTGATAAGGCAGCCATGCAAAGGCCAGGTTCAACCCGGGGTACAGCTGGCAGAGCTCTGTACGGCATATGGTCAGCAGGTCATGAATCAGTGTCTGCTTATCCATATTATAAGGAAAAATCCCTGTCCGGGAATCCGAAACGTCTTTCCTTTAATTGCAGCAGCCACACGGTGGCCTCCTGTGCACCTGCGGAAATGGCCGTTTCCAGGAAGCTGTCTGTCAGCTCTGCGGTAAAAGCACCCTGTTCCTCCAATTCCGCAAGCTGGGATACCCGCCCGGAAAGAATCAGCTCCGAAACCGCAGGACGTATCCTATTCATCAGATACTGTAAATAAACATCCGCCTTCCCTGCCCCAAAATAGCCATACAGCGCACAGGCCAGCTTCACATCCGCTCTGCTTGCAGACTGAAATTTCCGCATCAGCGCCTCCTCCGTCATATTGGAACGGGCAAGCTCCGCCTCGATCCTCTGAACCTCTGTGATCAGCACCATTTACCATACCCCGCCTTCCCTGATTTTCTGTATTATAGCAAATTCTGCGCTGCATTGAAACCACTGTCAATCAAAAATATACTTATGGAACCTCTGAATAATTCGCCTGCGGCTGGATAGCGGGTCTTTTGCCCCATCCGTGCAGTACCAAAATTGGGAAATACACAAAGTATTCCCCCAATTTCGGTACTTTCGGCTGAGTCAAAATCCCTCGCCACCAGCTCTTGCCGAATTATTCAGAGGTTCCATAAAAACAGCAATCCGTTTCGACACAGCTTTGATTGCATCGAAGCGGATTGCCTGAATTCAAGAACGTCTGACGCACATCACCGGCAGCGCAAATCCCGGAGCCTAAAGCGGGTGTGCCTGCCGCAATGCTTCATCGATTTCTTTTTCGGTATGTCTGTGGCCATGTTTTCTCTCATTGGAAAGGTGATTGTGTGGATGGCTGTGTTTCAGAATGTGGGTGTGGGTTACGCCGCCGTGGGTATGGATAACAAGATGGGTGTGGGTAAAACAATGCAGCCAAAACAGCGTATCCAATTGCCAATCGTTTTGCTTTCATCGTGTCTCACCTTTGCATCTTTTGCGCTGCCAATCCAAATTACGGGGAATCAAAAAGCCTTTTCCCTCATTTTACCGCAAGGAACCCACTTGTGTAAACACGCAAATTTTGAAACCATTACCCCCACTGATGTGGGGGAAACTGTGTTAATGAGTGAGTTCCTCATAGGAGATGCCCTGGGAAGCCAAAGCCTGCTTCAGCAGGTCGAGCTGCTCACATTTGTGGACAATGCAGGTGGCGATGTGGACTTTGTCAACATTTTCCTGCTTCATTCGTTCCAGCTTTTCGGTGAAGCCGGGGTCGGCCAGCTTATCGGCCTCACAGCCATTGCAGTGGAAGTAGGCGGAGAGCTCCACTTCCTGACCTTCGTACTGAGTGAAGTTTTTCTTACGGTCATAGAAGCTGCGGAAGCAGGCCGCACCTGTGCAGACCCGTCCGGATTTCTTGCAGTACAGAATGGCAATTTTCTTGATATCCATTTATGTTCCCTCCGGTTCGACAATTCCGTTTTCAACGATATAGATGCGGTCACAAACTCCGTCGCAGAGACAGCGGTTGTGGGTAATGAAAATGTAGGAAGCTCTGTTTTCCTGTTGGTATTCCCGAAGCATCTGGATCATCTGTGCCTGGGTGATGACATCCAGCATGCTGGTGGGCTCATCCAGGATGATAACCTTCGGCTTCATGACCAGCAGTCTGGAAAGTGCCGCCCGCTGCAGTTCACCTCCGGAAAGCTCCGCAGGCTTGCGGTAGAGGTGCTCTTCATGAAGGCCGAATTTCTCGATATTCTCAATCAGAATATCCGTGGAGTATGGAAGCCGATAGAGCTTGTAGGGTTCTTTCAGGCTGGCAATCAGCGGCAGCGCTGGATTGAAAGAAATCTCCGGGTGCTGAAAGAGAATTTGGATATTCTTTCTTGCTTCCCCACGGAATGGATAACGGATTTCCTGTTCCTCGAAAAAGATTTTCCCGGAGGTTGGCTTCAGCAGACCGGAGAGCATCTGGCCCAGGGTTGATTTCCCGCTCCCGCTGTCGCCGAAAAGTCCGATCGTTTCCCCTTCTGCCAGGGTGATTTCCACATCCCTGCAGGCATAAAAGGATTTGCCCTGCTCCGTCCGGCTTTTGTAGGTTTTACAAAGCTTTTCTGTTCGGATCCGCATAGAGCCAGCACCTCACTTTCCGGTCTCCCACGTCGAAAATGGGAGGCATTTTTTCGCACTGTGTGGTGCAATACCTGCAGCGATGCCGGTAGCGGCAGCCATAGTTCTTGTAACCGGTGTGGGGTGGGGCAAAGCCCGCCTGATCCACCTTCATCCCATTTTCAGGAATGGCATCAATCATATCCAGGGTGTAGGGATGCAGGGGGGAGACGAGAATCTGCTCCGTGGTTCCAAATTCCACCTGCTGCGCCGCATACAGAACACAGATATGGTCGGATATTTTACTCGCAAACATCAAATCATGGGTGACGCACAGAATGCTTTTTTCCTCCAGCCGGTTAAAGGCATCCACCACCAGGGCAACACGCTTTTCGTCCAGCCCCTTACTGGGTTCGTCCGCCAGCAGAATTCTGGCACCGGCGGCAATTCCCATGGCAACCATGGCACGTTGGCGCATTCCGCCGCTGAAAGTATGTGGATAAGCCTGAGCCAGTGTTTCCTCGCTGCCCAGGTGGAAATATCGAAGCAAATCCACACTTTTGGCGACAGCATCCTTTTTTCGGAAGCCCTTGTGCTCCATTAAGGGTTCGCCAACCTGGAAGCCTACCTTCATCAGGGGGTTCATGCTTCCGCCCCCACCCTGGGGGACATAGGAAATCACGCCGCCGCGCAGTCTGTTCAGCTCCCGCCGCTTCATCTTCCAGATGCTTACACCGTCTAAAAGCACATCGCCCTTCGTCTGAGCAGCTTCAGGAAGCAGCCGAAGCACAGCCAGCAGAAGAACACTTTTTCCGCTGCCGGTTTCGCCCACCAAGGCAATCCTTCCCCCGGCAGGCAGCACCAGGGACACATCCTCAACCGCCTGAACATCGCTGTCGGCGCTGAATTTGACGGACACGTTTTTCATTTCCAGCATACCGTCCCTCCTTACCTGCTCTGCTGGCCGTAGTAACCAACCAGCATGAAGCCCAGCACTGCCAGAGAGGTACAGAGAATCGGCGGCAAATACCACCATGTGAAGCCGCGGATGACGCCATTGCGAAAGAAAGCATAATGCAAAATGGCGCCCCAGCTCTTCTCTCCGAATTCCCCCAAGCCCAGAAAGCTCAGGGATGCCTCCGTCATCATGGCAGAGGACACGGCCATAGCGCCTCGGGAGAGGATGATATCCTTCAGATTTGGCACCAGATGCTTGCCCATAATCACAAGATCCCTCTGGCCAATTGCCTTTTCAATCTTTACAAAGGGTTCCTCCGTCAGTGCCAGAATCCTTGATCGAAGCACGCGGGCGGTACCTGTCCAGGCGGTGATGCTGATGGCGACGATGATGCTGATTTTGCCGGGGGACAGATAGCAGACCAGAAGTGTGGTCAGCGCCAGGCCCGGCACTGCCATGGCCAGATTGGTCAGAGCAGTGACAGCTTTGTCCACAATTCCGCCGTACCAGGCGGAGAGCAAAGCGAACAGCGTGCCGATAATGGTAACGATTGCCGCTGCGAACACGCCGATGAGCATGGAAATCCGGGTTCCATAGATCAGTTCGCTGAAGATATCCTGACCCACATCATTTGTCCCAAGCCAGTGCTCGGCACTGGGTTTGGCATATGTGGTCACACTGGTCAGCGTGGGATCATAGGGTGCAATCCATGGCGCAAACACTGCCACCAGGACAAAGCATCCGATGATGATACTGCCGATGAGAACGGGAACGTTGATTTTCTTTTTTCGTTTCATATCCGTCCTCCTTATTTCACCATCACCCTGGGGTCAATTACCGTGATAATCAGGTCGCTCACCAGATTCGCCGTGACCACACAGAATGCGGAGATGAGAAAGCACAGCTGAGCCGTGGGGAAATCCCGGTTGGATACGGCATTGTAAAACAGCTGGCCCATTCCCTTCCAGCCGAAGATCGTCTCAATCATCATGGAGCCGGAGAGCAGACTGCCCATCTGCATGCACATGCTGGTGACATAGGGCAGCAGGGCGTTTTTCATCACATGTCGAAACAGCACCTTCCGCTCCGGCAGGCCCTTGGCCCGGGCGGTGGTGGTGTAGTCCTCACGCCGAATCTGGGAGACGCTGCTCTTCATCAGCATGAAATCGCCGGAGACGCGGAAGAGGATCAGAATGGAAAGCGGCAGTGCCATATGGTGCAGAATATCCGCCGTTCTTGCCCAGCCGGTGGTCATACCGCTGGTCATGCCTCCGATGGGCACCCAGCGCAGGTTGTAGGCAAATACCACCAGCGCCAGAATGGCGATACAGTTGGAGGGAACGGTGTTTAGGAACAGTGCTATGGGGGTCATAATAGAGTCAAAGAGTTTTCCTGGCTTCCATCCTGCGATCACACCAAGAATTCCGCCCAACAATCCGCCTACGATCCAGGTTGGAATGGAAAGCATAATTGTCCAGCTCATACAATTGAGCACGTTTTCCACCACAGGCTGCTTGTTAGAATAAGCGATACCGAAATCCATGTGGATGACATTCTCCAGGTAGCGCAGATATTGAACGCCAACGGGGTCATTCAAACCGTATTTTTCTGCCAAACGTTCCAGCTCGGCAGGGTCATTCTCCATTAAATAGTAGTATTCTTCCTGACCGACCAAATGTTGAAGGGGATCTCCCGGCATGAAGCGAACCATAAAGAAGCTCACTGTGATTACCACATAAATCGTCAGCAGTGCCCCCAGAAGCCTTTTCAGCCATAGTTTTGCCATTTTGGGCTCCTTTCTATCAGAAAATGGCAGCCCTTGCCGGATAGGAGCATCAGGCTGCCTTTGCCATTGACACGGGGAGTTTCTGAATGACCTCCGTTCATGAAGCATTCAGAGACTTCCAGAAATTATTTGGTGTACAGGGTGTACCACAGTTCGTCGTTGACGACACCCCAGGAGGCACGGTTGTACCAGCCGCCATATTTGTCCGTGCGGTAGGGGTAGAAGCAGTAGGTCCAGCTCAGTGCGGCACCGAACAGGGTATCGGAGGCCTCCTGCTGCAGCCACTGGATGCACTCCACATATTCCTCGCTGGAGAAAGCGTTCAGCATACGCCATACGGTGGCGTTGAATTCCTCGTCCTGGTAGGTACCCCAGAGCCAGGAGGAGCTGCGTTCCGTTCCGGGTTTGGGTGACCAAACATAGTAGCGGAAGGCGGAGCTGTGGCGCGCCATGCCAGCGGTGGTATATCCAATGGCGATGTCGTAATTGCCCTCCATGATGTTGCTCTCCCATACCTCGGAGCTGACAATGATGGACTGATCCACATAGGCCTTGATGCCAACAGCGGCTAGGTTGTTAATCAGAACCTCGGCGATCCGGTTGCGCAAATCCATCTTCTTGGAGTACTGAGGAACAATCAGGATGTTCATTTCGGTTCCATCGGGGAACTCACGAATGCCGTCGCCGTTGATATCGGCATAACCGGCTTCATCCAGAATTCTGTTGGCTTCGTCAATATCCTGTGCAAAACGGGGCAGGCCGTCCAGATAGCCATTGCAGGAGGGCGGAATGATGCCGCCGCAAGGAATTTCGGCGTAATCACCGCCGGTCACATTGGCCAGCAGCTTCCAATCCATGGCCTTGGTTACAGCCAGACGGAAATTGTAGTCCATACCGGCAGGACGGGTCATGCCAAAGGTGATCTGATCCTCGCCGGAATAGATGCTCTTGCCGGGGTCAATGGCATCGTCCATAATCAGGTCAATTAGGGTGGAGTCAATGGGAGAAGAGTAGGCATAATAGCAGTCAATTTCGCCCTGGTTCAGCGCCATCATGACGGCAGTTTGGTCGGGATAGGTTTTGATCGTGACGGATTTGACTGTGATATCGCCGTGGTAATTGTTTTCGGGGATTGCTTCATAGTAAGAGACCTGAGCATCCACATCATAGGAGACCAGTTTGTACGGACCGCAGCCAACCGCGGCCTCAGGCTCGGTATAGCTGCCGTAATCATCGGTACCCTCAAACTTCTCCCACACATGCTTAGGCAGAACGCCCTGCATCATGGCTGTGCCGACCAGATAAGCATAGACGTCAGGAGCACTGAATACCAGACGGCCGCTTCCTTCCCCGGTCTGCTCAATGTCGGTCAGATGGATCAATCCGGTATTCTTGGCAGTGTCGCGCAGGAAGCGGAAGGAAAACTCCACATCGTCCCAGGTAACGGGCATGCCGTCGCTCCACACCGCAGTGGTGGGGAAGGTAAAGTCCAGCGTGGTACCGTCCTCGGAAATCTCAAAGGAGGTCAAAAAATAGGGCTGTAATACTAATCTTCAATTAAAACATCTCAAAATCCACTGCCTACCGGTAATGG
>OBLI01001564.1_pt1 | contig 21806 bp, 17 predicted proteins | sample 1519701 | NCBI WGS metagenome assembly OBLI01 (sample SAMEA3663005, study PRJEB22513) | pig gut metagenome | biome: pig gut; feature: pig-associated habitat; material: faeces | place: France | collected 2012
CGTCGTTGATGCCGTCGCCCACCATCAGCACCCGGCGGCCCTGCTCCTGCAAGGTCTGCACCGCCCCGGCCTTGTCCGCAGGCAGCACGTCGGAAATCACCTGAGAAATCCCCGCCTTGGCGGCGATGGCTTTCGCCGTGGCGGCGTTGTCACCGGTGAGCATCACCACCTGCAAGCCCGCCTTCTGCATGGCGTCCACAGCGGAGACGGAAGTCTCTTTCAGCACATCCGCCGCCGCGATGGCTCCCAGATAGCGGCCCTTCTCATCGGCAAAGTACAGCGGGGTCTTGCCCTGTCCGGCAAGGGCCGGGTAATCCGGGACGGTCACCCCCAGCTGCTGCATCAGGGAAGCATTGCCCCCATAATAAACCGTTCCGTCAATGGCCCCGGAGACGCCCTGCCCGGGTAAGGTGCGGAAATTTTCCACTTTTTTCACGGGAGAACTGCCGTTTTTCTTGAGAATCGCCTTGGCAAAGGGGTGCTCGGATGGGGTTTCCAGAGATACCGCAATGGTCAGGAGTTCTGTTTCACCAACCGCACTGGGCAGGATGTCCGTGACCTCCGGCTTGCCGGTGGTGAGGGTGCCGGTCTTGTCCAGCACCACCGTGTCCACGTGGTGCAGATTTTCAAGGGCCTGTGCGTTCTTGAAGAGGACACCCAGCTGTGCCCCCCGGCCTGTGCCCACCATGATGGCAACGGGGGTGGCAAGGCCCAAGGCACAGGGGCAGGAGATCACCAGCACGGACACGGCGCAGTTCAGGCTGAATTCCAGCCCCTGCCCCAAAAGCATCCACACGGCAAACGTCAACGCCGCGATGCCCATGACCACCGGCACGAACACCCCGGCAATCTTATCCGCCAGCCGGGCGATGGGGGCCTTGGAGCCGCCGGCTTCCTCCACCATGCGGATGATCTGGGCAAGGGTCGTGTCCTGCCCCACCTTTTCCGCTCGGAATTCCAGATAGCCCTCGGAGAGGATGGTGGCGGCGGCTACGGTGTCCCCGGTCTGCTTCTCCACGGGGACGCTCTCGCCGGTGAGGGCGCTCTGGTCGGCGCTGCCCCGTCCGGAAATGACCACCCCGTCCACGGGAATGGCCCCGCCGGCCCTGACAATCACCGTGTCGCCGGGATGCACCTGCTCCACGGGCACCGCCACTTCACCATTCTCCGTGCGAATGGTGGCGGTTTTGGGGCTTAAGTCCATCAATGCCCGGATGGCGTCGCCGGTGCGGCCCTTGGCCCGGGCCTCCAGGAATTTCCCCAGCGTAATCAGGGTCAGAATCATGGCGGCGGACTCAAAATAGAGGTTTTCGCTGTAGCGGCGTACCAGTTCCCAATCCCCGTGGCCCAGCCCAAAGGCCATGCGCAGCAGCGCCGCCATGCCGTAAATCAGCGCCGCCAGAGACCCCACCGCAATGAGGGAGTCCATGTTTGGGCTGCGGTGCCACAGAGCCTTCAGCCCCCGGCTGTAGTACACCCGGTTGAGGTACACCGGAATGAGGGTCAGGAAAAATTGCAGCAGCGCGGCGACCACCGCGTTTTCGAGGCCATGATACCAGTGGGGCACCGGCAGGCCCACCATGTGGCCCATGGTGAAGTACATGAGCACAATCAGGCTCACGGCGGAGCCGAGAATGCGCTTTTTCATTTCCTTTAATTCGTCATTTTTCGGTTCTTTTTTGGTTTCCCCGGGCAGGAACGCATGGTATCCGGCGTTTTCCACCGCCGCCATAAGCGCCTTCGCCGTGTCCATGTTGTCCAGCTCCGCCTGCATGGTGCCAGCCAGCAGGTTCACGTCCGCGGTTTTCACCCCCGGCACCGCCCGGCTCACCTTCTCCACCCGGGCAGAGCAGGCCGCGCAGGTCATGCCCGTTACCGTAAATGTAAGCTTCATCAGGATTCCTCCCTGTGTCTATTATCGCCCAGATTGGCGGGAAAAGCAATAGGAAAGTGTGGAGCAGTTTGGAGTGTGTACTCTTAACTCCTCACTCCTAAAACTGTTCACAATTTATTAACATTTTCCCCCGCTCTGTATGGTACTATTTTACCAAGCATTTCAAAATGTGCAAGTACGCACTATTTTGTGCGATACTACCCAAAAAGATACCGCGTTAGGAGGCAGCGCATGGAAGCGAAACCAACCTGTCCCGTGGAGACCACGCTGGAATTGATCGGCGGCAAGTACAAGGCCCTGATTCTGTGGCATCTGTCTGCGGGAAAGCTGCGGTTTTCCGAGCTGCGCAAATGCGTCAGCAGCGCGACCCCAAAAATGCTGACCCAGCAGCTGCGGGAACTGGAAAGCGATCAGCTGGTGCACCGGGAGGTCTATCCCGTGATTCCGCCCAAGGTCGAATATTCCCTCACCGAAACCGGAAAAAGCCTGATGCCCGTGCTGGTGGCCATCCGGGACTGGGGCACGGATTATCTGCGAAACCATAATCAGGAGCCAAACTGCTTCATGATGGACACCGAACCGGCGGTAAGATAAGATAAGTGTGGAGTGTGAAGTGTGGAGTTGTGGTATCGCCTTCGGCGATGAATTGAAAATAGTAATCGAAAGACGCCCCTCCACTCTCCACTCTTCACTCTCAACTCCTCACTCCTAACTTCACTCTCCACTCTCCACTCTTCACTCCTAATTTAAGCGGAAAGGAACGAACCCATGACGAAAATCAAGCTTTCTACGGATTCCACCTCCGATATCCCCGCCTCCTTCCGGGAGGAACTGAACATCAGCGTCCTGCCGCTGACCATTCTCCATGAGGGAAAGGAATACCGGGACGGCGTGGACATCACGCCCACCGAGTTCTATAAAATTCTGGACGAAGCCACGGTGCTGCCCGTGTCCTCTCAGGTTCGGGCCACGGAGTACCTGAGCCTGTACCAGAAGGTTGCGGAGGAGGGCTATACCGACCTCATCCATGTGTCCATCAACGCCAAAGGCTCCGGCACCTATCAGGCCGCCGTCATGAGCCGGGATATGTTCTTCGAGGAGCACCCCGAGGCAAAGCTCAACATCCACATCATCGATTCCCGAACCTACAGCATGGCCTACGGCATGGCGGTGGTGGAAGCGGCGCGGATGGCGAAAGACGGCGCGTCCGTGGAGGAAATCACCGCCCACATTCAGGACTGGATTGAAAACACCCGGCCCATGTTCGTGCCCCTGAACCTGAAATGCGTCAAGAAATCCGGCCGCATCTCCCCCGCCGCGGCCTTTGTGGGCGACGCTATTGGATTAAAGCCCCTGATTACCTTTGAGGACGGCGAGGCGAAGATTCTGTCCAAGGTGCGGGGCGAAAGCAAGGCCATCGCGGCTCTGGTGGACATCTGTAAAAAGGAGCGCCGCCCCGGCACCAGCTACTGTCTGGTCTACGGAAACAACCTGCCCGCCTTTGAGGCCCTGAAAAAGGCCTGCGCCGACTTTGACCAGCCCCCCATGGCGGAATACAACGTGGGCTGCATCATCGGCATTAACACCGGCCCGGATATGATCGGGATTCTGTACCGCAGATAATAGATGCTGCCGCTGACACGTGTCGGCGGCACAGACCGTCGGGAAACCCCAGTTTTGCGTCAGGCAAAACTGGGGTTTTGAGCATATTGTGGCCAAAATATGAGGATTTGCAAAAGGTTGTGGGCATCCTCCCACTTCCTAATGGCGAACTTTTTCAAGTTCATGGCAGCAAATTTAAGCTTCACCCAGTTTGTTACCTGAGCCAAGCCTGTGTATCTCGTTTATCTCATGCCATGCTTTTCTTTGGCATCCGCAGAGACCCGTTCAATGGTTTCCTTCATAGATTGCAGTCTCCTTCCTTGTTGCGGCCCGCAAGGCGGGCAGGTTGTGGGGCAGCGGGATGCCTCCAAGAGATGGCCCGTCCCGCCGCGATTCCGATACACCGTTATTGTAGCAGACAACGTGGACGCTGTCACTACCCGTTTGGAGACAAAAATGGGTAGTTTTTTATTTGGACACGAAAGAATTTAGCGAATTAGCATGTCATTGCGAGGAGGGTGAAGCCCGACGTGGCAATCCGTTCCCCTTCTCACGTTCCGATAACGTACCTGCTGCGAAAAGGAGTACGGATTGCCACGCCAGGAAAGCGGACCGGCTCGCAATGACATGTTTTCTTAGTCAGAAATAGAACAATTAAGCGAACCAATGCCACTTCCTGTCTCCACTCTCCACACTTCACACTCCAAACTCTCCCCTTGCTATTTCCCAGCTTTATGGTATACTGTTTTCCGATATTCTAACTTGTGAGGATTCCCATGGACGACATTACTCTCATTGACCTTGCCAGCGACTTAGGCTACGAGCTGGCCATGAGCGGCGCGGAGACCTTCCGGGTGGAGGAAAGCGTCAGCCGGGTGCTCTCCGCCTACGGGCTGGACGCCGAGGTCTTCGCCATTCCCAATTACCTGATCGTCACGGTGCTGACCAAAAAGGGCCTGCCCATTACCCGGATGCGCCGCATCGGCAGCCACGGCAATGACCTGGACAGCGTGGAACGCTTAAGCGCCCTGAGCCGCTCCATCTGCCGCAGCACCCCCGCCCCTCAGGAGGCCCAGCAGCAGCTTGCCGACACGCTGTCAAACCGCCGGTCCTTTTCCCCGCCCGTCATGGCGCTGGGCTATTTTCTGGGGGCCTTCGGCTTCTGCCTGTTCTTTGGCGGCAGCCTGCCGGACGCCCTGTGCGCCGGAATCTGCGGCCTGCTGGTGGGGCTGGTCTCGGCCCTGCTCAGCACCCGCCGGGTCAGCCAGTTCTTCATCACCATCGCCGCCGCCTTCTTTATGGCATGGCTGGCCTACGGACTGGGGGCGGCGGGCATCTGCCGCCGGGCCGACGCCGCCATCATCGGCGCGCTGATGATTCTGGTGCCGGGCCTGCTGTTTACCAACGCCATGCGGGACATTATCTACGGCGACACCAACTCGGGGCTAAACCGGGTGGTGCAGGTGTTCCTCATTGCCGCCGCCATCGCCCTGGGCACGGCGGGGGCGTGGAATCTGTCCAGCCTTTTGTGGGGAATGCCGGTTTCGAAAGCCGCCGTCCCCTACTCCATCGGCACCCAGTGCCTGTTCGCAGCTCTGGGCTGCATCGGCTTTTCCATCCTCTTTAACATCCACGGCCCCGGGGTGGCGCTGTGCGCCATCGGCGGTGGACTTTCCTGGCTGGTCTACCGCATTGCCGGGGAGCTGGGCTGCGGGGATATCGTGTGCTATTTCTGGTCGGCGCTGTTCGCCTCGGTGTACTCCGAAACCATGGCCCGGGTACGCAAATACCCGGCGATTTCCTATCTGGTGGTGTCCATTTTCCCTCTGATTCCCGGCGCGGGGGTGTACTACACCATGAACTACGCGGTTTTGGGCCAGATGGAGGCCTTCGCCCATCAGGGAATGTACACCGCCGCCATCGCCGGCATCATGGCTGTGGGCATTCTTCTTGGCTCCACTGTATTCCGCATCTATTCCGACTGGAAGCTGAAAAAACTGTTTGAATGAGAAAATACAGGGAGTTTCGGGTGATTTCCGGGACTCCCCGTTAATACGGCAAACTGCAACTGAGTTGAAAATTGAAAGTTGACAGTTGAAAGTTGTGAGCCGATAAGCACAAGATTGTTTCCGTTTTCACACGCAGAACGCCGCTGCCTTCGATTATTCAGATTAACCAACCAGAAAAATAGGAAAATATTTTCAAAACCCTATTGACAACCTGGGAAATTGGGTGTATTATCAGACCATCGAATCTGAGCAGCCAAAGGAAAGGAGCGGATTGCAATGTTTGAAAAGAATTCTTATGCTGCAAAATACTGTTGTTGTCGAATGTGTATCTCCCGGGCATATCCGTATGGCGGGGTGCATTCGTATGCTGTTTGCTGCACCTGAAACTGATATTTCGTTAGGGATGTCACAGCGCCATTTGCCCGGGAGCTTTCGGAAAGCCCCGGCTTTTTTCGTGCTCGGATTCCCTGAATTTGATTGAAAAAGAGGAATAAGATATGAAAAACTTCATTAAGAAAATCGGAGCCGTTTTCCTGAGCCTGACCGTGGCCGCTTCCCTGCTTGCCGGCTGCGGCGCGAAAAAGGACGAGGTTGCCGCCGCGGACACCAAGGGCACCTTCCGTACTCTGGACGAGATCAAGTCCAGCGGAACCATCAACATCGGCGTCTTCTCCGACAAGAGCCCCTTCGGCTACGTGGACGAGAACGGCGCGTATCAGGGCTATGACGTTTACTTCGGCAACCGCATCGGGCAGGATCTGGGCGTGAAGATCAACTACGTCTCCACCGAGGCCGCCAACCGCATCGAGTACCTGCAGACCGGCAAGGTGGACATCATCCTCGCCAACTTCACCGTCACCCCCGAGCGGGCGCAGGAAGTTGACTTTGCCCTTCCCTACATGAATGTGGCGCTGGGCGTTGTGTCCCCGGACAGCCGGGTGATTACCTCTCTGTCTGACATTGGCGCTGACGATCAGGTCATCGTGATTTCCGGCACCACCGCCGAGACCTACCTGGAAAAGAACAACCCCGAAATCAAGCTGCAGAAGTACGACGCCTACGCGGAAGCCAAGACCGCTTTTGAAAACGGCAACGGCGTCGCCTGGGCCAACGACAACACCGAGGTCATCGCCTTCGCCATTGAGAATCCCGGCTACACCGTGGGCATCCCCTCTCTGGGCAACGCGGACACCATCGCTCCCGCCGTCACCAAGGGCAACTCTACCCTGCTGAACTGGCTGAACGACGAAATCAAGGCTCTGGGCAACGAGAATTTCTTCCACGCGGACTACGAAGCCACCCTGCTGGACACCTACGGCAAGGATTATGAGGATACGCTGGTAGTTGAGGGCGGCGTGACTGCCGCTGCCGCAGAGGAAGCCCCCGTTGTAGAGGAGAAGGGCACCATTACCGTCGCCGCTTCCCCCACGCCCCACGCGGAAATTCTGGCAGAAGCCGCCAAGATTCTTGCCAAGGAGGGCTGGACGCTGAAGGTCACCGAGTTTGAGGACTATGTGCAGCCCAATCTGGTGGTGGACAGCGGCGAAATCGACGCCAACTACTTCCAGCACGTTCCCTATCTCGACAATTTCAACGAGGAAAAGGGCACCCAGCTGGTGTCCGTGGCGGGCATCCACTATGAGCCCTTCGGCATCTATCCGGGCACCAAGTCCTCCCTCAGCGACATTGCCGACGGCGATGTGATCGCGGTGCCCAACGACACCACCAACGAGGCCCGGGCGCTGCTGCTGCTGCAGGACAACGGCATCATCAAGCTGGCGGACGGCGCGGGTCTGACGGCAACGGTGAAGGACATTGTGGAAAATCCCCACAACGTGAAGATTCAGGAGCTGGAAGCGGCGCAGGTTTCCCGGGTCAAGGATGAAGTCGCCTTCGTGGTGCTCAACGGCAACTACGCGCTGGAAGCGGGCTTCTCCGTTGCCCATGACGCGGTTGCCTACGAAACCAGCGCTTCCACCGCAGCCAAGACCTATGTGAATGTGCTGGTGGTGAAGAAGGGCAATGAGAATAACGAGGGCATTCAGGCCCTTACCAAGGTTCTCAAGTCCGACGAAATCAAGCAGTTTATCACCGACACCTACGACGGGGCCGTGGTTCCCTTCGAGGATTGATGCAAACAGCAGGGACGGACAGCGGTTTTTCCGCTGCCCGCCCCTGTTTTCCCTGAAAAAAAGAAATCGAGGTAAGGATATGGAAGAAAGCTACTTGGAGATTCGGAATCTCTGCAAAACCTTCTCCGCGAAAAACGGCAGCGTGGAAGCGCTGAAGGGGGTATCCCTTTCCATCGGGAAAGGGGAAATTTTCGGCGTCATCGGCCTGTCCGGCGCGGGAAAAAGCACGCTGGTGCGATGTATGAATCTGCTGGAACGCCCGGACAGCGGAGACGTTCTGCTGAACGGGGAAAGCCTGCTGGCTCTTAACAAGGAGCAGCTTCGCCTGCGCAGGCAGAAAATCGGCATGATTTTCCAGCACTTCAACCTGCTGGAGCAGCAGACGGTGCTGGAAAACGTCTGCTTTCCCCTGGAAATCCGGGGCGTTCCCAAAAAGGAGCGGCGGGAGAAGGCCCTGTCCCTGCTGGAAAAGGTGGGACTGGCGGAGAAGGCCAAGGCCTACCCTTCCCAGCTCTCCGGCGGACAGAAGCAGCGGGTGGCCATCGCCCGGGTGCTTGCCAACGAGCCGGACATCTTGCTGTGCGACGAGGCCACCAGCGCCCTTGACCCGGAGACCACCCAGACCATTCTGCGTCTGCTGAAAGCCATCCGGGATACGCTGGGCATTACCATCGTGGTCATCACCCACGAAATGCGGGTGATTCAGGAGGTCTGCACCCGGGTGGCGGTGCTGGACGGCGGCATAGTGCAGGAGGAAGGCAGCGTTGCCGAGATTTTTGACCACCCCAAATCCCGGGCGGCAAAGCGGCTGCTATTAATGGCGGACGAGGAGGAAGAAAGCTATGTTGGATGAAACCATGATCAAAATGCTGCTGGAAGGCATCTGGGATACCTGCTATATGACCCTCGTCTCTACCTTTTTCGGATATCTCATCGGTCTGCCTCTGGGCATCGCCCTGACCCTGACGGATGAAAAGGGAATCGCCCCCAACCGGACGGTTTACCGGATTCTGGATGTGATTATCAATATCACCCGCAGTATTCCCTTCCTGATTCTGTTAATCCTCGTCATGCCCCTGACGAAAGCCATCGTGGGCAAGACCTACGGCTCCACGGCCACCATCGTCCCCCTGACGCTGGCAGCCGCGCCCTTCATCGGGCGGATGGTGGAGTCCTCCCTCAAGGAAGTGCCCGCCGGGGTCATTGAAGCGGCCCTGAGCATGGGGGCGAAAACCGGCACTATCGTCTGGAAGGTGCTCATCGGCGAGGCCCGAACCTCCCTGCTGGTGGGGGCTACCATCGTTCTCGGCACGGTGCTGGGCTACTCCGCTATGGCGGGCGTCATTGGCGGCGGCGGTCTGGGCGATATTGCCATTCGCTACGGCTACTACCGCTATGATACCGGCGTCATGCTGGTAACGCTGGTGTTTATCGTAGCCATCGTGCAGCTATTGCAGGGTCTGGGCAACCTGGCCGCCCGGAAAATCGACCACCGGCGGCAGTCCTGACGGAGGATACCTATGGATTTTGCGGTTATGAAAGACTACCTGCCCCGCTTTTGGGACGCGCTGCTGCTGACCCTGAAAATCGGCTGGCAGGGCGTGCTGCTGGCGCTGGTGCTGGGGGTTGCCTGCGCGGTGGTAGTGCATCTGAAAATTCCGGTGCTGCGCCGGATTGTCGGCGCCTACATTGAGCTGTTTCGCAACACCCCTCTGCTGGTGCAGCTGTTTTTCCTGTACTTTGCCCTGCCGAAAATCGGCATCCGCATTTCCGCGGAACTCTGCGGCAGTCTGGGGCTGGGCCTGCTGGGCGGGGCGTACATGGCGGAGACCTTCCGCAGCGGACTGGAAAACATCGCCCCCATTCAGACGGAAAGCGCTCAAAGCCTTGGCATGGACCCGGCTCAGGTCTTTGGGTATGTGATTCTCCCTCAGGCGGTGACCTCCAGCGTCCCCGGTCTGCTGGCGAACCTGATCTTTCTTTTGAAGGAAACCAGCGTGTTTTCCACCATCAGCCTGATGGATCTCATGTTCACCGCCAAGGATCTGATCGGCATGTATGCCAAAACCATCGAATGCCTGACATTGCTGGTGATCTTCTACCTTGTCATGCTGCTGCCGGTGTCCATTCTGGGAAGCTTCTTGGAAAGGAGGCTGCGCTATGCAGAGTTTGGGAATTGAGGTGCTGTTCAAGGGCACGAATTTTCTCCGGCTGCTGGGCGGTCTGTGGGTGGCGGTGCGCATCAGCCTGATTTCGGTCGCCATCAGCATAGCCCTGGGCATCGTGGTCGGGATGCTGATGACCGCCAAAAGCCGGGTCTTGAAGGTCATTTTCCGGGTATATCTGGAAATCGTCCGCATTATGCCTCAGATGGTGCTGCTGTTCGTGGTGTATTTCGGCACCACCCGGGTGTTCGGCTGGAATCTGAATGCGGAGACGGCGGCAATTTTCGTGTTCAGCTTCTGGGGCACGGCAGAAATGGGTGATCTGGTGCGGGGCGCCCTGCAAAGCATCCCCGCCATCCAGCACGAAAGCGCTCAGGCCCTGGGCATGAATCCCCTGCAGGTCTACGGCTACGTCATTCTGCCCCAGACCGTCCGGCGGCTGATTCCGCTGTCCATCAACCTGATTACCCGGATGGTGAAAACCACCAGTCTGGTCATGATGATCGGCATTGTGGAGGTGCTGAAGGTGGCCCAACAGATCATTGAGGCCAACCGCAGAACCGCGCCTAACGCCGCCTTCGGAGTCTTCGCCGTGGTATTTTTGCTGTATTTCCTGATTTGCTGGCCCATCAGCCGTCTGGCGGGGTATTTAGAGAAAAGGTGGTCATAGCCGTGGAAAATGTACTGCTCAGCGTGCGGCATCTGCGAAAAGTCTTTGGCGAGCACGCGATTTTTGAGGATTTTAACCTGGATGTCCATAAGGGCGAGGTGGTGGTCATTATCGGCCCCTCCGGCTGCGGAAAAAGCACCCTGCTTCGCTGCCTGAACGGTCTGGAACCCATTCAGGGCGGCGAAATTCTGCTGGACGGCGAGAGGGTTTTGCGGGACGATAAGTCCATTACGAAAATGCGGCAGAAAATCGGCATGGTGTTCCAGAGCTATGAGCTGTTCCCCCACAAAACCATTCTGGACAACATTCTGCTGGCACCCATGAAGGTGCAGAAGCGCCCCCGGGCCGAGGTGGAAGCGGAGGCGCTGGAACTGCTGCAAAAGGTGGGCCTTGCCGACCGGAGGGACGACTACCCCCGGCAGCTGTCCGGCGGTCAAAAGCAGCGGGTGGCCATCGTCCGGGCGCTGTGTATGCACCCGGAAATCCTGCTGCTGGACGAAATCACCGCGGCGCTGGACCCGGAAATGGTGCGGGAGGTGCTGGAGGTGGTTCTGTCCCTCGCCAGAGCCGGCAGCACCATGGTCATCGTCACCCACGAAATGAATTTTGCCCGGGCCATCGCCGACCGGATTCTGTTCATCGAAAACGGCGAGGTGGTGGAGGAAAGCGCCGACCCCAAGGCCTTCTTCGCAAGCCCCGCCACCGACCGGGCGAAGGATTTTCTCAAGTCCTTCGATTACGAATAACCCCTCCGCAGGGGCCCGGGCCGATTCCCGGTTCCGGCACCAACGGCAGGAAATACCCGAATCTTCCCCTTTGGGAGAAGGTTCGGGTTCTTCTTTGCGGCAGGGTTTTTGTACCCTGCTTTTCCATTTCCGCACTTGCAAACACCCCGGAAAAATGCTATTATTTATAGTTGAGATATTATCCGCAAAGGAGCAGCCTATGAATACCAAAACCACCGTCATTTCCCAGGAAGCGCTGGATGCGCAGTTCGCCTGCTGTGATAAAATCGCCGCCTATTGGAAAAACAGGGGCGTCACCCCCGTAGCCTATGTGGAGACCTACGGCTGTCAGCAGAACGAAGCCGACTCCGAAAAGCTCCGGGGCTATCTTGTCCAGAGCGGCTACGCAATCGGCAGCGAGGCCGAAGGGGCGGACGTGGTGATTATGAACACCTGCGCCATCCGGGAGCACGCCGAGCAGCGGGTCTTCGGCAACCTCGGCGCCCTGACCCACACCAAGCGCCGCCACCCGGAACAGAAAATCTTCCTTTGCGGCTGCATGGCGGGAGAAGCCAAGGTATCTGACCGCATCAAGCAGAGCTATCCCCACGTGGACGGGGTGTTCTCCACCCACCACCTGTGGCAGTTCCCGGAGATTCTGTGGAACGTGCTCAGCGGGAAAAAGCGGCAGTTTTTCATCACCGACGAGCCCGGCTCCATCGCCGAGGGCATCCCCCAGGTGCGGGACTCCAAGCTAAAGGCATGGGTATCCATTATGTACGGCTGCAACAATTTCTGCACCTACTGCATCGTACCCTACGTCCGGGGCCGGGAGCGGAGCCGGAAATTTGCCGACATTTTGAGCGAGTGCCGGGAGCTGATTGCAAACGGCGCCAAGGAAATCACCCTTTTGGGCCAGAACGTCAACTCCTACGGCAAGGATTTGCCCGAGGGGAAGGATTTTGCCGACCTGCTGGAAGCCATTGCCCAGCTGCCCGGGGATTTTCTCATTCGCTTCATGACCAGCCACCCCCGGGATGCTTCCGAGAAGCTGTTCGACACCATGGCAAAATACCCCAAAATCGCCAAGCAGCTGCACCTGCCCTTCCAGTCCGGTTCCAGCCGGGTGCTGAAGGCCATGAACCGGCACTATGACCGGGATACCTATTTAGATAAGGTAAACTACGCCAAAAAGGTCATGCCGGAGCTGGTTCTGACCTCGGACGTCATCGTGGGCTTCCCCGGGGAGACGGAGGAAGAATTTGAGGAAACCATCAGCCTGATCCAGCAGGTGCATTACGACAGCCTGTTCACCTTCATCTTCTCCCCCCGGCCCGGCACCCCTGCCGCGTCCATGGACGACCCCACCCCCAAGGAGGAGAAAAACCGCCGGTTTGACCGGCTCTGCGCGGTGCAGAACGCCATTTCCGAGGAAATTCACAACAATTACATTGGAAAAACCATGCGCTGTCTGGTGGACGGCAGGGATAAGGATATGCTCACCGCCCGGACAGAGGGAGGGCGGCTGGTGCGCTTTGCGGGCAGAGACGATCTCATCGGCACCTACCGCTACCTCACCATCACCGGAGCAACCACCTGGAGCCTGACGGCGGAGGATGCCATTGACCGCTTTGTCCGGGAATCCGGGCTGGACATTGCCGAATACGACGCCTATTTTTATGGTTATCCCGAAGTAGCGGACGAGATTCTTGCCGCCCTGCTTCGCGGCGACAAGCGGGCCACCACCGGTCTGCGCTGCCTGTACGACATCGAGCATGAGCCGCTGCCGCAGGTGGGGCAGTATTCCGTGATTCTGGACAGTAAGGGGCTGCCCCACTGCATCACCCGCATTACCAAAATCGAAATCACACCCTTCCGGGACATTTCGGAAGCGTATGCCTTCATCGAGGGCGAGGGGGACAAGTCCCTGAACTATTGGAAGGACGCCCACCGGCAGGTCTTCACCCGGGAATGCCGGGAGGACGCGGGAATCGAATTTAACGAAGACATGGAATGCGTCTGCGAATATTTTGAAGTGGTATATCAGAAGTAAGAGAAAAGGAATGGATTTATGGCAAAGCCTGAAAAGGAACTGACGCCCATGCAGCGGCAGTATCAGCAAATTAAAGAACAGAATCAGGACTGCATCCTGTTTTTCCGTCTGGGCGACTTCTACGAAATGTTCAACGAGGACGCCAAGCTGGCTGCAAGAGAACTGGACTTAACCCTGACCAGCCGGGACCGCAGCAAGCCCAAGGAAGAGCAGACTCCCATGTGCGGCGTGCCCTACCACAGCGTGGATTCCTACATCGCCCGGCTGGTGCAGAAGGGCTACAAGGTCGCCATCTGTGAGCAGATGGAGGACCCGGCGCTGGCAAAGGGGCTGGTGGAGCGGGACATTACCCGCATCGTCACCCCCGGCACCGTGACGGAAAGCTGTATGCTGGACGAAAACAAGAACAACTACATGGGCTGCGTCTACGGCGAGGGCGGCAAGTTCGGCCTTGCCTTCTGCGATGTGTCCACCGGCGCGTTTTTTGCCACGGTCTGCGCCGACGCTCAGAGCGTAGCTTCTGAACTGGGGCGGTTTTCTCCCAGCGAGGTGCTGCGCTACGGCAGCAATGTGGACTGCGAAGCCATCGAGGATGCCATTTTCCGCCGCTTAAACTGCTGCGTGGACGAGGGAAAAGCGGAACTTTTCAGTCTTGAAAAGAGCGAAGAATTGCTGGAACAGCACTTTTCTCAGAATCTTGCCCAGTTGGGAATCGCGGGCATGCCCGCCGCAATTATTGCCAGCGGCGCGCTGCTTAGGACCCTGCTGACCCTGCAAAAAAACGATCTGGCCCACATTCGCCAGCTGCAATATTACACCACGGGAAAGTTCATGGAACTGGATTTGGACGCCCGGCGGAATCTGGAGCTGACGGAGACTATGCGCTCCAAGGAGAAAAAAGGGACGCTCCTGTGGGTGCTGGACAAAACCCACACCGCCATGGGCGGGCGGCTGCTGCGCTCGTGGTTAGAAAAGCCGCTCCTCGACCCCGTTGAAATCACCCGCCGCCACGCCGCTGTGGAGGACTTGGTGGACAATGTGATTCTCCGGGGGGAGCTGGAGGAAGCTCTGCGGGATGTGACGGATTTGGAGCGGGTCATGACAAGAATCGTCACCGGCACCGTCAACTGCCGGGACCTGCTGGGCCTTGCCCGGGGCTTCCGGGCCTTGCCGGAGGTGAAGCGGCTGCTTCAGAACTGCGGCGCGCCCATGCTCCAAAAACTGGAACAGGCCATTGACCCCATGACGGACTGCGCCGACCTGATTGAAAACACCATCGTGGACGATCCCCCCCTCACCGTCCGGGAAGGCGGCATCATCCGCAAGGGCGCGGATGCGGAAGCCGACCGGCTCCGGGATATTATGGAGGGCGGCAGCGGCACCATCGCCGCCATCGAGGCCAGCGAACGGGAGAAAACCGGCATCCGCACCCTGAAGGTGGGCTTTAACCGGGTGTTTGGCTATTATATTGAGGTGTCCAAGTCCTTTATGGATCAGGTGCCGGACACCTACATCCGCAAGCAGACCCTTGCAAACTGTGAGCGCTACATTACGCAGGAGCTGAAAGAACTGGAAAATCAGGTGCTGACTGCCAAGGACAGGCTGACGGCGCTGGAATATCAGATTTTCACCAAGCTTCGGGAGCACCTTGCCCAGCAGGCGGCCCGGGTGCAGCTGACAGCCCAGGCGGTAGCCGCGGCGGACGTGCTGTGCTCCCTTGCTGCCGTGGCGGTGCAGCGGGGCTACTGCCGCCCGGAAATCACCCTTGGGCGGGAAATATCCATCACCGACGGACGGCATCCCGTGGTGGAAGCGGTTCTCAAGGACACGCTGTTCGTGCCCAACGACACGAACCTCGGCAGCGAGGACAATCAGGTGGCTATCATCACCGGCCCCAATATGGCGGGTAAATCCACCTACATGCGGCAGGTGGCCCTCATCGTGCTCATGGCTCAGATGGGCTCCTTCGTCCCCGCCCGCTCCGCGAAAATTGGTCTGGTGGACCGGGTGTTCACCCGCATCGGCGCCAGCGACGATCTGGCATCCGGTCAGTCCACCTTCATGGTGGAGATGGCGGAGGTTGCCACCATTCTGAAATACGCCACCTCCCGCTCCTTGCTGATTCTGGACGAAATAGGGCGGGGCACCTCCACCTACGACGGCATGGCCATTGCCCGGGCGGTGCTGGAATACGCCGCCAATCCCCGGCGGCTGGGGGCGAAAACCCTGTTCGCCACCCACTACCACGAGCTGTCCACCATGGAGGAAAAACTGCCCAACGTCAAAAATTACAACATTGCCGTGAAAAAGCGGGGAGAACAGATGATTTTCCTGCGAAAAATCGTCCCCGGCGCGGCAGACGACAGCTACGGCATCGAGGTCGCCAAGCTGGCGGGCATCCCCAATGCGGTGATTGCCCGGGCCCGGGAAATCCTCGCCGAGCTGGAAGCCGAGGGCGTCACCCCCACCCCCGCCGCGCCCAAAGCGCCTGACGATCAGGTGAGTATGCTGGACTTAACCGGGCAGCAGGTGATTTCCGCCCTGTCCGCCATTACCGTGGAAACCCTGACTCCCATTGAAGCCATGAACGAACTGTACAAGCTGAAAAAGCTGCTGGATTGAATTATGAGAAAAAACATCTCTGCCCGCTCCTGTCCCAATTCTCAGGAGACGGTGGGCGGCTTCTGTTACCTTGCCTTTCAGCTTCTGCTCCTGCCGGAGCTGCTGACGATGCTGAACGCCCGCCTTTCCTCCCCTCTGCGGGAGTCGGAACTGAATTTCGTATTTTACATGATTAATTTTCTTGCGGTGCTGCTGATTTTCCGGGAATTCTTAAGCAGCGGCGCCCAGCAGGCAACCCGGCATCCCGCCTATCTGTGTCAGGCCGTGATTCTGGGGCTGGCGGCCTACTACGCCTGCCGCTTTGCTACGGAATGGCTTGTCCGGCTGCTGATGCCCGGCTTCTCCAATTACAACGATGCCGCCATTGCCGCCATGGGTCGGGAAAACCGGCTCCTTGTCATCATCGGCACGGTGCTGCTGGTGCCACCGGTGGAGGAGTGTTTCTACCGCGGACTCATCTTCCGGAATCTCTACGGGAAATCCCACTGGGCCGCCTATCTGGTGTCCATGCTGGCCTTCGCCCTGATTCACATTCTGGGCTATGTTGGGCAGTACACCCCGCTGGAAATTCTCATGGCGGTGCTGCAATACCTGCCCGCCGGGCTGTGCCTTGCCTGGAGCTACACCAAGGCGGACACCATTTTCGCCCCCATCGCCATTCACGCGACGGTGAATTTCATCACCCTGACCGCCCGGAGGTAACGCCATGCCGAAAATTCTGCAATTATCCCCCCACGTCGCCAATCTCATCGCTGCCGGCGAGGTGGTGGAGCGGCCCGCCAGCGCCGTCAAGGAGCTGCTGGAAAACGCCGTGGACGCGGGAGCTTCCAAAGTCACCATTGAAATCCGGGACGGCGGCATGACCTTTCTGCGGGTCACGGACAACGGCTGCGGAATGTCTGCCGAGGACGCCCGCACCGCCTTTCTGCGCCACGCCACCTCCAAGCTGAGAAGCGAGGAAGACCTGGCCGCCATTGGAACCATGGGCTTCCGGGGCGAAGCATTGGCAGCCATCGCCTCCGTCAGCCGCATTGACCTGATGACCAAAACCGCCGGAAGCCTTTCCGGCGTCAAGCTCCATCTGGAAGCGGGGAGAATCACCGAGGAAGCCGAGGCGGGCTGCCCCGACGGCACCACCATTCTGGTGCGGGATCTGTTCTTCAACACCCCCGCCCGAATGAAATTTATGAAATCCGACACGGTGGAGGGCAGCCGGGTGGCTGCCGCCGTGCAGCTTCAGGCCCTGGCCCACCCGGAGGTAGCCATCCAGTTTATTCGTGACGGGAAACAGGTTTTGTCCACCCCCGGCACCGGCGGCTTACAGGCAGCGATGTACTGCGTCTACGGCCGGGACTGCGCCAAAATGGTGGGCGTGGAGAGCCGCTGGGAGGGCTATACCCTGACAGGCTACGTCAGCCTGCCCACCGATGCCCGGCCCAGCCGGAGCATGCAGACCTTCTTTGTCAACGACCGCCCGGTAAAATCCAAGCTGCTGATTTCCGCGCTGGAGGAAGCCTACCGCAATCAGATCATGGTGGGAAAGTTCCCCGCCTGTGTGCTGCATCTGCATCTGCCCGCCAGCGCCGTGGATGTGAATGTCCACCCCGCAAAGACAGAGGTCAAATTTCTGTCGGAGAAGGCAGTGTTCGACTGCGTGCACTATGGGGTTCTCGGCGCGCTGAATAAGAAACCCGACCGCCCGCAGGTGCAGTTCAAATCTGCAGGAAGCGACACCGCCCCGCCCGCGCCGCCCGCTTCCCCCGCCACGCCCATGGGGCGGGGACAAGCCCCCGCCGCCGCGTCCAAACCGGAGCCTAAAAAGGAGCCCTTCTTCCGCGCCATGAATGCGGAGGAATACAAGGCATTCTCCGCCGCTTTGCAGGATGCCCCGAAGCCCAAACAGCCCGCAGCGGCAGCGGCGGCCCGGAAGATTCCTAAGCCGGACAATATGCCCCTGCGGGAATTCGTGATGCTGCCCCAGCTGCATGAGGACAAGCCGGAACCGGTTCCCACTCCCGCTAAGTCCCCTCAGCCTGTCTCCCCAGCGCCGGAGGTGGAGCAGACCGCGCTGGAAATGCCGCCGGAGGCACCATGGCGGATGGTTGGCGAGCTTTACAATACCTACATTCTTGTGGAACAGGGCGAGGACGCCTTCCTCATCGACAAGCACGCCGCCCACGAGCGGATTCTCTTTGAAAAGCTGAAAGCCAATCAGGAGGCTATTTCCGCCCAGAGCCTGCTGCAGCCCATCCCCGTGCGGCTGAATCCCGCCGCTGCGGGAGAGCTGCTGAACAGCACCGCGCTGTTGGAGGAACTGGGCTTTGAAATTGAGGAATTTGGGGAAAATACCCTGCTTCTGCGGCAGATTCCCATGGATTTAAGCCCGGAAGCGGCGGCGGAAGCCATAGAGACGCTGGCCGACGATTTGCTCAGCGGTCGCCGGGAGAGCAGGGATACGGTGCGCGACACCCTGCTGCACACCGTTGCCTGCAAGGCCGCCATCAAAGCCGGCTGGAAAAATGACGAAAAAGAGCTGCTGGCGGTTGCCGAGGCCGTTATGGCAAGGGAGGAGCTCAAATACTGCCCCCATGGGCGGCCCATCTGCGTCAGTTTAAGCAAAAAGCAGCTGGAAAAACAGTTTAAGCGAAGCTGATTCTAACACGGAGGTTTGACCCATGAACAGAATCATCTGCATCGCCGGGCCGACGGCCTCCGGAAAAACCGCGCTGGCGGTGGAACTGGCGAAGGAATTAAACGGCGAGGTGGTGTCCTGTGACTCCATGCAGGTCTACCGCCGCATGGACATCGGCACCGCCAAGCCCACGAAAGAAGAAATGCAGGGCATCGTCCACCACATGATCGACGTGGCGGAACCGGACGAGGATTTCTCCGTCAGCCGCTACTGCGAAATGGCGGCCCCCATTGTGGATGACATCGTGGGCCGTGGAAAAACCGCCGTCATTGCAGGAGGCACCGGGCTTTATATGGACTCCCTGATTCGGGGCAACGCCTTTGCTCCCTTCCCCGCCACCGGGGTTCGGGAAAGATTAGAAGAACAGGCCGATGCGGAGGGTATGCAGGCCATGCTCCGGCGGCTTCAATCCGTTGACCCTGACAGCGCCGCAAGGCTTCACCTGTCCGACCGGAAGCGGATTCTCCGGGCACTGGAGGTCTGGCTGGAAACCGGGGAAACCATCACGGAGCACAACCGGAAAACCCAGGCCATTCCGCCAAGGTATACCCCTTTGTGGCTGGGGCTGGACTTTGCAGACCGAGGGGAGCTGTACCGCCGCATTGATACGCGGGTGGATGCCATGCTGGAAATGGGCCTGATGGAGGAAATCCGGGAACTGCTTGCCAGCGGGATTCCCGCCAAGTGCACCGCCATGCAGGCCATCGGCTACAAGGAGTTCGTAAATGCTCTGAATGGAGAGGAAACCGTGGAAAAAGCGGCGGAGGAAGTAAAAAAATCCAGCCGTCACTATGCCAAGCGGCAGCTGACCTGGTTCCGCCGAAACCCCCGCCTGCACTGGCTCACCCGGCAGACTGGGCAGAAAAATGAGGAAATTCTGACAGCCGCTCGACAAATTATTTACGATTTTGACAGCTGAAATTTGGTAGGATATGTATACCCAATCGGGAGGCGTCCATGGGGAGTATCGAGACGCCAACAATGCGGGAATCCCTCAATCAGAGTTTCCCCAGAAAGAAGGTATACATATGAATGAAACAATCAATTTACAGGATGCCATTTTGAAGGAGGTACGGCGGGACCGGGTTCCCGTGACGCTGTTCCTGATGAACGGTTTCCAGCTCCGGGGAGTCATTACCGGCTACGACAGCTTCGTGGTGGTTCTGGTGACAGACGGCAGGCAGCAGATGATCTACAAGCACGCCATCTCCACCCTCGCCCCCATGAAGCCGCTGAAAGCAGCCGCAGTACCTGCGTAACGCAAAAGGCGACGGAGCATTCCGCCGCCTTTTGTCGTTGCAGAAGCCTGGATAATTGACACAAGGAGAATTAAACGAATTAGCATGTCATTGCGAGGAGGGCGAAGCCCGACGTGGCAATCCGTTCTCCCTTTTTGGAAAATGCGTCATCAGAGTGCAAAATGGAATACGGATTGCCACGCCAGCGTGCGCGCTGGCTCGCAATGACATGCTTTCTTAGTAAGCTAAAGAACAATATAACCAACAGAAAGAAGAATTTGTATGTCCATTGCGGAAAATGTTGCCCATATTCGGGCGGAAATGGAAGCCGCCGCTGTCCGATGCGGCAGAAATCCGAAGGAAATCAAGCTCTGCGCCGCCACCAAAATGAACGACGCCGACGCCGTCCGGCAGGCCATCGCCGCCGGGGTGGACTGCTGCGGCGAAAACCGGGTGCAGGAGCTGACAATGAAGCTGTCCCAGAACGCCTACGAGGGTGCGCCGGTGCATTTCATCGGCCATTTGCAGACCAATAAGGTAAAGCAGGTGGTGGGTAAGGTCGACCTCATTCAGAGCGTGGACTCCGAGCGTCTGCTTCGTGCCATCAATACCGAGGCCGCCCGGCAGGGCATCCGGCAGGACATTCTGCTGGAAATCAACATCGGAAACGAGGAAAGTAAGTCTGGCTTTCGTCCGGAGGAAGTGCTTCCACTTCTGGAAAAAATGGGCGATTTTTCAAACGTTTGTATGAAAGGACTCATGGCAATTCCCCCAATTTCGCGGTTTCCCGGAGAAAATCTGCGATATTTTCAAAAAATATTCCAAATAAGTGTTGACATCAGGGAGAAAATCAACGATAATGTCACAGTGGACTGTTTATCGATGGGTATGTCTGATGACTATCCCGATGCGATTTGCTGCGGCAGTACCATGATTCGTGTGGGCACCGCAATCTTCGGCGCCCGTGACTATAGCAAGCTTTCATCAAACTGATGCGCATATACTTAGGAGGATACATAGAATGAGCTTATGGGATAATGTAAAGAAATTTGCCCAGCCCTACGCAGACGACGACTACGACGATTACGACGAAGACAACGATTACGCCGACGAGTATGAAGAGCCCGCTGAAACCCCCGCCCGCCGCGCACCCCGCCGGGCTCCTGCCCCCGCACCCGCCGCTGAGGAGGAAGACGAGCAGGACGATTATGGCTTCACGCCCGCGCCCGCCGCTTCTGCCGCCGTCAACTCCGGCTTCAATGGTCAGGTTCTGAATATGAACAATACTTCCAACAAGCAGGAAGTGGTTCTGTTCCGTCCCGGCAGCTTTAACGACACCTCCAAGGCCGCCGACGACCTGCGCAGCCACAAGGCTGTCATCGTCAACATGGAAAATGTGGACAAGGCCATGGCCCGCCGGGTGGTGGATTTCCTGTCCGGCTGCGTGTACGCGCTGGACGGCGATGTGAAGAAAATTGCTCAGTCCGCTTACCTGTTCTGCCCCCACAACATGGATATTGTGGGCGATCTGGAAACCTTGCAGGCGGAAGTGGAAAGCTATATCTGACTGACGCGTCCCACAGGCGGATTTTTACCGGCTGACCGGATTCCGGTCATTCAGTAAAAATCCGTTTTTGGGGCCGCCCCTGTCCCCCTGCAATTGGCGGGTCAGATGATTTTGGAAGGAGAATGACATTATGTTAACACCCCAGCAAATTGATCAGGTCTCTTTCGGTCGCTCTACCTTCGGCGGCTACGATATGCAGCAGGTCGATGAGTTTCTGGAGCCTCTGACCGAGGACTATGTGACTCTGTACAAGGAAAACGCCCTTCTCAAGAGCAAAATGCGTGTTCTGGTGGGCAAGCTGGAGGAGTACCGCAAGAACGAAGCCTCCATGAAGGACGCCGTTATCAACGCCCAGAAGACCTGCGACAAGATGGTCGCCGAGGCGGAAGCCAAGTGCGCCAGAATGCTGAGCAGCGCCAGCGCCGCCGCGGCTGCCC
>OBLI01001567.1_pt1 | contig 21774 bp, 21 predicted proteins | sample 1519701 | NCBI WGS metagenome assembly OBLI01 (sample SAMEA3663005, study PRJEB22513) | pig gut metagenome | biome: pig gut; feature: pig-associated habitat; material: faeces | place: France | collected 2012
CTTACGGAACTTTACCCTCCCCAAAAAACAGAAGCTGACCTTTTGGGTCAGCCTCTCTCTGTTGGGTTGGCCCTCTGCCATCCCGACCGGGCGAAACGGGTGAAGAAAGGCTAGCGGACATTTGCGAGACAGGATAAATAATGCTATATTGCGGGAACACTAACTGATGACGATATGAGAAGAGTATTTTCCTCAATCATTGTCCTGCCAGTGATGCTGGCGGGAATACAGATGGCTAAGGGCGCAGATGCCGATGAATCATTGCCTTACCACAGGGATTTGTCCGTATTGAGTGTGGGGAAGCTTCCTGCGCGCACCACATTCATGACCTACGGGGACAGGGAAAGCGCAGCCACATTCGACTATGGCCGCAGCCCTTATTACGAGTTGCTGAACGGGGAATGGGATTTCCGGTATGTGGAAGGGGAGACGGAGAAGACAGGGAAGATCACAGTGCCGGGAAACTGGGAGGTACAGGGCTATGGCACAGCCATTTACGTGAATCAGCCATATGAGTTCCTGGGTGGGCATCCGACCCCTCCGTCATTGCCGGACGTCATTCCTTACGGGGTTTACAGCAGGACATTCAGGTTGCCTGAATCCTGGAAGGGGAGGAATGTCTACTTCCACCTCGCCGGCGCCAAGTCCGGTGTGTATGTATATGTCAACGGCAATGAAGTCGGCTACAATGAGGATTCCAAGGATCCGGCCGAATTTCTCCTCGACAAATATCTGGTGGACGGGGATAACGAATTGGTAATCAAGATTTACCGCTGGAGCACGAGTTCCTACCTCGAATGCCAGGATTTCTGGCGGATCAGCGGTATCGAGCGCGATGTCTTCCTCTGGTCCCAGCCTGAGCTCAAGATTGAGGACTTCACCGTGGTCTCCAGTCTGGATGATAATTACTCTGACGGCATCTTCCGTCTTAAGGCATTGATACAGAATGATTCCGATGCGGGCGCAGACTTCAGGCTCGGCTATGAGCTCGTCGATGCGGCAGGCAATGTGGTAAGCAGCGGTTCGGCTGACGGTTCCGCAGGGGCGGACTCCGGTACTGAAATCAGCTTTGATGCAAGAATTGCCGATGTGCTGAAATGGACTGCCGAGACTCCGAACCTCTACCGCCTCTTCATCACCCTGAGCCGCGACGGAAAGGTCTCAGAAGTGGTTCCGTTCAATGTCGGCTTCCGCAGGTTCGAGCTCCGGGGCAATCTTTTCCTCGTGAACGGCCAGCCTGTCAAGTTCAAGGGCGTCAATGTCCACGAGCATAACGAGACTACCGGTCATTATGTCCCGAGAGAGCTCTGCCGCAAGGATCTGGAGTTGATGAAGGCCCACAATATCAATGCGGTACGCCTCTGCCACTATCCACAGGACAGGCAGTTCTACGAACTCTGCGACGAGATCGGCCTTTACGTTTACGACGAGGCCAACATAGAGTCGCACGGCCGGGGCTACAATCTCAGCAAGGGTCATACCCTCGGCAATGCTCCGGAATGGCTAGATGCCCACATGGAGCGCACCAGAAACATGTTTCTCCGCAACCGGAACTATCCTTGCGTCACCATCTGGTCTCTCGGAAACGAGGCCGGCAACGGATATAATTTCTACAATACCTACCTCTATCTCAAGGCTCAGGAGAAGGACCTGATGAACCGTCCGGTCAACTACGAGAGGGCGCAGTGGGAATGGAACACGGATATGTATGTGCCTCAGTATCCGGGAGCCGACTGGTTCAATGCCATTGGCGAGAGGGGCGCTGACAGGCCTGTATGCCCTTCCGAGTACTCGCACGCAATGGGGAATTCCAACGGCAATCTCATCGGCCAGTGGGAGGCGATCTACAGATATCCTCATCTCCAGGGTGGTTTCATCTGGGACTGGGTTGACCAGGGTATCCTGGTGAAGAATGATGAGGGTCGTCCTTACTGGGCCTACGGCGGAGACTTTGGGGAGAACCAGCCTTCTGACGCCAATTTCTGCTGCAACGGAATAGTGAACCCGGACCGCAACCCGCATCCGGCAATGGCGGAGGTCAAATACGCCTACCAGAATTTCTCATTCGAGCCTGCTGATGGCGGCAAGGTGAAGATTTTCAACAGGTTCTACTTCACCGATACCGATGATTATTCATTTACAATGACGCTTCTGAGGGACGGCAAGCCTTGTCAGCAGAAAACTTTCCGCCTTGACCTGGAACCTCAGACCGGGACGGAGGTGGACCTTTTCGCATTGCCTGAGACGGCCGGAGAATATTTTGTAAACCTTTCTGCAATAGACCGTTCCGGCCACGAGGTCGCCAAGGGTCAGATTTATCTCGGAGGGAAGTATGAGGTGGCGGTGGCCAATGCTGACGGACCGGCCCTTAAGATTGACGAGTCGGATTCCGACCTCACAGTCAGTTCGTCGAGATTGGCTTTCAGCATTGACAAGGCCACCGGCAATGTCACTTCCTACAGGGTCCGCAATGTCGAGTACATCAAGGACGGTTTCGGCTTCAGGCCTTCGTTCTGGAGGGCCCCGACCGACAATGACTACGGATGTGCGATGCCTGCCAGGCTTTCCGTTTGGAAATCTGACCCGGTCGTGAAGTCCGTCAATGCTGAGGTGACCGGCAATGAGGCCAGTGTCAAAGTGGTTTATGACCTTGAAGCAGGCAATTCATTCTCAATGGATTACACGATTTTAGCATCCGGAGCTCTGAAGGTTCTCTGCCGCTTCGGGGCATGTCCGGAAGGTACGCCGGGACTCCCGCGAATCGGCCTGCGCTTCAGGATTCCGGCGGAGTATTCCAATGCCGGCTGGTATGGCAGGGGACCGGAGGAGAACTATGTTGACCGCAAGGCCGGCACTCTCATCGGCTGCTACAGTGCCGATGTCCGGGATCTGTATTATCCTTATGTCCGCCCTCAGGAGAACGGACACCATACCGATGTCCGCCGGCTTTCCCTTTCGGGCAAGAAACACGGACTGACCATCACATCGGATGTTCCGTTCGAGTTCAATGCTCTCCGTAACAGTATAGAAGACTTTGATACTGAAGGATTTGTACGCCCGCAGTCCCATGTCTGCGACATTGTCCCGAGAGACTACGTGGAAGTATGCCTCGACCATCTCCACCGCGGAGTGGGAGGCTATGACAGCTGGGGCTCCGAGCCGGAGCCATACCACTGCGTCCCTTCCGACCGTGACTATGAGTTCTCATTCCTCATCCAGGTGCGATGATGCTGGCTGTATTTTGAAAATTACTTAGTAAATTTGTGAAATTGTATTATCGTATATGGATATTGCAGTTACCATTGCCATAATCGCTGCGGTCGTCATCATTGCGATAGCGACAGTCTGGGTTGTCTCCTCCGGCAAGTCCAGAGACCTTATCAGGCGGCAGCAGCTTGAAATTGAGGAGAAGAACAGCGAGCTGGCTTCTCTCAGGGCTTCGCTGGAGGCATTGAGAGGGGAGCTTGGCCAGCGGGACAGGGACCTTGCCAAAGCCGAGGAAGCTGCAAAGTCTGCGGAAAGGCTTCGTGAGAATGATGAAGAACGCCACAAGCAGGCAGTGGAGGAACTGAAGGAGAATTACAACAAGTCTCTCGCAAAGCTGGAGGAAGCCCAGAAAAATGCCATCGAGGCGGCCAGGACGGCCCTGGCATTGGAAAATGAGAAGAACCTCAAGGCCCGCGAGGAGGCCCTGAAGAAGGAGGCTGCCGAGACAATGAAGAATATCACCGGCGGTCTTGACCAGACCATCAAGGGAATGACGGAGGCCTTCGAGGAGCAGAAGAAGTCCCACACCGAGGCCAGCACCTCCATCAAGACCCAGTTTGCCGAGACAGTCAGGCATCTCAAGGAGCAGACCGAGACCATCGGAAACACAGCCGAGGATCTGGCAAAGGCTCTGAAGGGACAGAGCAAGGTGCAGGGCATTTTCGGAGAGACCATACTTGAGAATATTCTCAAGTCCGAGAATCTGACAGAGGGCCGGGACTATGATTCCGAGTTCTGGCTGCGGGACCGGAAGGGCAACCGCATTGTCAATGATGAGACCGGCAAGACGATGAGGCCCGATTTCGCATTGCATTTTCCTGACAATACCGACATCCTCATTGACTCGAAAGTGTCCCTGACGGCCCTTGCGGACTACTTTGCCGCCGAGACCGACGAGGAAAGGGCTGCGGCGTCGGCGAGGAATCTGGCATCCATAGAAAACCATATCAGGGAACTGACCGGAAAGGAGTACCAGAAATATGTGGCCGGCCGCAAGACCCTTGACTATGTGATAATGTTCATTCCGAACTACGGGGCCTACCAGCTGGCCAAGATGGAGGACAAGGATATCTTCGCCAAGGCGTTCCGGCAGAATGTGCTGATTACCACCGAGGAGACCTTGATTCCTTTCCTCCGCCTGATCCGCACCGCCTGGGTGCAGAAGGAGCAGATGGAACATATCGACGAGATTGTGAAGGCTGCAACCGATATGGTCGAGAGGGTCGGAATCTTCTTCCGCGAGAATGAGAAGATTGAAAGGAATCTGGAGGGTGTCCTGGACAGTTTCCGGGAGAACAGCAAACGGCTGGTCGATGGCAACCAGAGCATAGTGAAGGCTGCCAGGAGGGCCATCAGCCACGGCATAAAGGCTCCGATGGGGAAGAATGCCCTGCCCGGGGTCGGACCGGAGGATGAAATGTCCGGGCAGTCCTGAAGCGTCTTGTTATCCGACTGTTACCATCCACAAAAATCACCTGCATCCCATTCTTTTGGACGTTTGTCAAGCTCAGCCTTCACGGATTGTACGGAAAGCTTGCCCTGCATATATTGGAAATTAAGGTTCTCTATCAATTCTCGTCTTTCGTCCATCATGGACATCTGCATGCATGCAAGTTCACGAGGAAGGTCAGACCAGTATCCATCAATCTGTTCACACCTGTTACGGTACATTTCAAGAAGATTTATATATGAATCTTGAACAGACTTCAGCAGTGATGGCTCATTGCAGCTGTCGTACAATGCTTTGTAGGCGTCAATCAATCTGTAATCGGATAACATTACCCATCTCCATGCCGATATATTCATGTCATATTGGGTACCTGCGGAATACGAATCAAGAATACAGTCAACGATTCTGAACAATGCTGCGACGTCTGCCGTATCTGCCTGTTCTTTTCCGTAATGTTCCGCAATTAAGGCATTTGCCACCTCATGCCATGCAAAGGCCGCATTGGCTTCACTGGTTGGGAATCTTGTTGCCACGTCATAAGTGCCATAAAGCTCCAATATTAAAGGAATCTCATTGCTGTATGCTGAAACAAGACCATCATTGACTTCTTCATTGTACAAGTTCAAGACCTCCAAAGAGCAAGTATCTATCAGCTGGATTATCGAGTCTGATGATGCGAGCAGCAACTCAATGGAATCAGCCGGGCATGTAACATACTTACTTATTGCGTGAACAAGTTCCTTATTTGCAAAGGATTCATGTACATCTGCTGAGTTTGGATTACCACATGACAGCAAGCAGATTACAAATATCATCAGATATAACTCTCTGGATGTTTTATAAGCTTTCATAATGTTCTATAGTATTACACTGCTTATTGCAAATTTAATACTTTTATGCTTTCCCCGTCAACTTTCAATAATGAGTCCACTTTAAAAAGTCAACGTCCCCTCACCACGCATTGAGCTGTCTTCTTTTCGCGTCTGGTACAAAGTCCTTTCTTAAAATGGGGATTTTGCATAGTATTAAGGTTTTAAAAACGGGGATTTTGCATATAAATCTTAAGATAAAAACGGGGATTCTGAAAAATTTGCATATATTTGCAATGCTGAACCTTATAAAAATGGGGAAATGAGAGTTTTCAGAAGGAAACTATATGACAGAATGCTTGAGTGGAAACGGACGAGTGACGGTTCCACCGCACTTCTGCTTAAGGGTGCACGCCGTGTCGGAAAGTCCACTCTAGTGGAGGAATTCGCAAAGAGGGAATACAGAAGTTACATACTTGTTGATTTCGCAGATGCTCCGACCGCACTCTGGGAGGCGGTAAACGTCATTTCCGAAAGGAATGACTTCTTCACGAGGCTCCAATTCATTTATGGAGTCAAGCTCTATGAACGTCAGTCCGTCATTATCTTTGACGAGGTTCAGAAATGCCCGAAGGCTCGGGAGGCAATCAAATACCTTGTGAAGGACCACAGATACGACTACATAGAGACCGGCTCCTTGCTTTCCATAAGGAAGAACACAAAGGATATTGTCATCCCGAGCGAGGAGACGCGCCTTACGATGTATCCGATGGATTATGAGGAGTTCCGCTGGGCCATTGGGGATGAGGTGACCGTGCCAATGCTCAGAGAGTCCTTTGATGCGAGACGCCCTTTCGGTGACGCCCTGACACGCAAGCTGCTCAGGGACTTCAGACTCTATATGCTAGTCGGCGGGATGCCCCAGGCGGTGAGTACATATCTGGACACGCTCAATCTTGCGGATGTGGACAGGAAGAAACGGGAGATCATCGATATCTATATTGATGACTTTCAGAAGATAGACCCCTCAGGAAAAATATCCAAGATGTTCAGCGCCATCCCTGCCCAGCTGAGCAAGAACGCGTCACGTTTCCAGCAGAGCAGCATTGTCGGAAGGGGCTATTCCAGTGAAACCGTGGATGAGTTCCTGAGGGACCTGGAGGACAGCCTTACCGTGAACTTCGCACATCATTCGGACAATCCGGAGGTGGGGCTTCCATCACATACCGATTATGGACAATACAAGTTGTATATGGGTGATACGGGGCTGTTCATCACCCTTGCCTTCTGGGACAATGCCTTCTCAGACAATGTGATTTACGAGAAGCTGCTCAGCGACAAGCTTTCAGTTGACCTTGGTTATGTCTATGAGAATATCGTGGCTCAGATGCTTGTAGCATCAGGGCACAAACTCTTCTATCATACCTGGAGGTCGGAGACATCGAACCATAATTATGAGGTGGATTTCCTTCTCTCTAAGGGGACCAAAATCCGTCCCATAGAGGTCAAGTCCTCCGGGTACAAGACACACAAATCGCTAGACGAGTTCTGCAGGAAATACTCCGGCAATGTAAGTGACAGGTACCTTCTCTATACCAAGGACCTGCGCAGGGACGAACAGACTCTCCTCCTTCCTGTCATGCTCACTATGTTCCTGTAATCCTGCGAGGTGACAGCTACATATTCCGGAGCATGTTCGGTCACTTTTCCCTGTCTTACTGTTACCTTTGTTATTTCAATAGCGAAATACAAAGGAAGACAGATATGGCTGGAAAGATCAAATCTATGAGCTGGATCAAACATCTCTTAAAAAAACAGCATTTGTGACGAAAGCGTCCGGCCCAGCACGTATAGCATAGCCTGAATCTCTTCCAGATCTTCTGGCAGTGTCACGGATTTCAGCGACATTTGATTACAGAATGCTTGAGACTCTATAATCCTGACTGATGCAGGCACCACGAAATTGTCTTTCTTCTTGAAGCAGAATATCAATCTCGTTTTATCTGAGTTGTATACTACTCCATATGTCAAGCAACTCAACTTGCTGTGGTACCGTCTCCAGTTGAAGGGTTGACGGAATGATTAGTTTGCCAATGGCATCACAATCCCTTAACCTGAAGCTGTTCAATGCAGCACCATCCCCGAGCAATGTGGTAATTCCTTCGGGGATTTCTACAACATCAGCATACACCTTACTCATGGTAAAACGCTACCCGATAAGGATGATTCTCACCTTCGCCCCATCCGGCTCCTCACAGTTGATGCCGAACTTGAAGAAATCGAATCCATTGAAAGAGTTTTCAATATAGCCAATATCAGCCATTGTAAGACTCCTGCTTTCGATGAACAATATGGTTCTGGATGGTTTTGGTAGCGGCAGCATCTTCCACGCCTTCGTCACTGCTTCCAGAACTTCGTTAAGAGTCTCACCCTTTTTGTCTATACATATCGCAGGATTCGGGCAGGTAAGTTCGAAATCTTTCTTATCCAGAGCAATGAAACCAGAATTTGAACAGATGTAGTCTATTGCAGATTGAATGTTGGTATTCTTCGCTTTCATATTGTTATTGTCTATATTGTACTATTGGTTGTTTGTGAAGGTGTTCCTATCCTTGTCCCGTACAAGTAATAACTCCACAGTGAGATTATCTTTCTGTCCATCATAAAAGCCATTCAGGACCTCGGAAAAGACATCATTAGGGCAGACGGCATCAAAGAGTGTCATACTGGAGCGGACTTTCACTGCATCAATCTCGCCGAATATATCCTGGGCTGTCTTTTTGCCCTTATGCTCGAGCAAAGCCCCGGAGATTTCCCTCAGGCGAGCAGACAGGACCGGGTGCTTCATATATCTGACGGCCTCATCTAAATCGGATATACCGAAATATCTCGCTCGTCGGCTATGCCCCAAAGCTCTGAGCTGTGGGAATATGTACCATATCCAATGGGTGGATTTATACCCCTCCTGCACTTCCTTCAATGCCTGACCATAGTCACAGAACAATTCATCCTGCGCCTGCACGAACCGGCCCAGGTCATTTGCCGGAATTGTCATTTCTTCGATAATCATCAAATCAACTGCTTTTGAATCTTTTCAACTATCACATCGCATCCCCTTTCAAGGGTATCTCTGGTATCGCGATACAGGTCATCGGAGAAAAAACCGCTCGGATCGGTCAGCACGGAACGACTGCCAAAGCAGTACATCATGAACAGCTGAATCTTGTCCCATTGCTCCTGAGGCACAATCTCACGGAGGGCATATTGATGCTGCGGCTCCATCACGAGTATAAGGTCCGCCGAAGCCGCATCGGCCTCATAAACATACTTTGTCACCCCACCGAACTCATATCCTTTCTCCGCGAGAATTCTCCCGAAATCCTCCGGCCGTCCGGTCCGGTTCAATTGCAACGTACCTGCGGAATCAACAATCCAGTCATCGATTCCGGCTTCGGCAAGTTTCTTCCGAAGAATGTACTCCGCCCCTGCGCTGCGGTACATATTGCCGCTACATATGAATAGGATCCGCTTCATTAGTCTTCAGTCAGTTATTTGGGGAACATTATCTCCACGGGCTCGTTCGTAGTGCTTTCGATGGCAAGCATTCCCTGGCAGTCCTCCATTTCACCAACCCACATTGTGAACTCCACTCCATCTCCAGGCTCTGTGCCGCAATACTTTAAAGCGTCGTACTTGACAGCAGTAACAAGGCTGTCGGCCTGATTGTCATACAAACCGCATTTAGTGTCCTTGTAGACTATGCTGTAACGCTCAAGCGGTGTAGTCTCGACGCGGTCAAACTTTTGCCTTCCGGAACAAGAACTTGCCAAAACCGCCATCAGCAATGCAATAATATTATTTGTCTTCATATGGTCATTGATTTAGATTATATGCAGGTATTGCCAGCCGCAATCCAAGAGATCCCAATGCGACATCCCCGTGAGCCATATCCATCATTCCTGCGCTGCAATGCACTTTGTCGCTCTCATAACTGCCGCCGACAGTGAAAAAGAGCGGATCCGAACCGCTGATTGTCCATTCGGCGACATTCCCGAGCATGTCATAGAGGCCCAGGGCATCCGCCTGCTTCTGTTTTACAGAGTGAGTCCTGCCTCCGGAATTCGCCTCATACCAAGCCCTTTCTTCCAACAGGTCGCCTGAATTCCCCTGGCCTCCAAGATATATGCCATAAAGCCAGACGGGATAGCTTGGCAATGTGAAAGGAACGCCTGAAAGCGAATCCAGCCTGCTCATAAACCTGAAGCATTCTACAAGATCAACATTCTCGACCGGATAATCATCACCGCCTTGGTTATGAGCGGGATTGTCCCCCATAACCGCCTTCCACAATTCCTGTGTCACCTCGGTCTCACCCAGATAGAAATCTTCGATTTCAAATTCGTGACGTAAGCCTTCGCAATGGATCTTCCCACCCCTGACGCCAATCATCCTTATCTCGATGCCGTCAATGCAAATCGTGGTATCCTTAGGATTGGCCCTGCCATTATCCGGGAATATGACGGTTTCCCTGTATGCGGGGTTGACAATGTCGTTCAGCACATCCTTCAGCAGTGGGGCTGCCACTATGCAGGCCATGGCCAAGACGAGTGCAGAAATTGATGCAACTGTTATCTTTATGCTCTTTTTCATATCTGTCATTATATCATTTTTTCCGGTATTTATCAAGCAGGATACTCACATCATCGCCATAACCATGTCTTGCCCTTAGCTATTTGGGATGTGTCCCTGTGAGGCTTTATTCCAGATGCGGACAGTGTTCCCATTCGGTTCATCAACCAATATGCATGAGGATCCTGCGACTGGAACTCTGTATCATCATAGAACCAAAAATGGCCGACACTGTCTGCAACCGCCAACATCTCCTGCTTCTTTTGCTCAATAGCTGTAGCATTGGCAGTATAATCACTGCCAACACTATCAACCATTGAAGACATCTCTATTTCGTCGCCCTTTGCTGTGTTAGTGTAGCAAGAGGCAAAGACTAGAATAACCGCAATTGTGTGCGCAAAAGCTTTCATAGCGCTGAACTATTTCTTTGAAACCACATTACCCTTGGTGTCGAGCAAGTACCAGTCATAGCTGTCGTATTCCTGAACCTCGAACAGATTCTTCGAGAGCATATTGATGTCGGAATAGATTGCAGGTGTGATAGGCTCGCCTGTAATACGGTTCATAATGCCATAGCTATTCATTACCTCGTACTTCATATAGTCAGCAAACTCGTAAATGAGGTCTCCGCAGCTATCATATCCATTAGGATATTTCAGGTAGTATGTACCATCAAACATAAATGGCTGCACGGTGTTGCCCTCAAAATCCACCTGCCACTGCTTGCCACCTTTCGTAAGCACAAAGCCGTCAGTAAGAATGCTAATATAGCCATACTCCGCAGGATATACGACTGTGCAATCCGAATTGAGAACGCCGTGCTTGTTGTCCTTGACGATTACACGATAACCGCTCTTGTGAGGAGCCCAGATCTCATCGTAGGCAGGCTCTACAACCCATTTACCCGACTTGTCGATCAAGCCCAAATCACCATCAGCATTCGGCATTGCGCAGTAGCCATTGTGGAAAACATAACCGAACTCCCACATACGACACTTGTCGGTATAGTCAAACTGGAACGGAATAACAACTTCATTATTGGCATTGATAAAACCAATCTTGTCATCCTTCATAACAGCAGCCAAACCATCGGAGAATACCCACGCCTTGCGGTAGTCGTTAGCCTCGGCATCAATAACAATACGACCTGTTTTTACATTGATGTAACCGCGCTTATTAGGCAATGCATAAACAGCCAACGAGTCGTTCTCGGGGACCTCTGACAACCAGTTAATCTTGTCGGTAGTATATTCACCCGACTGCTTGTCATAGACTCTCCACTTGTTGTCGGAGAATGAATGAAGAGTAATATTGTCCGACAGCTTGCGGTCCCAATAATCTCGTCCATACTCATCTTCATAGAGGGCATAAGCCACAAGAGCGGCAAAGCCTACGGGAACAATAATAAAGATTGCTGCAATCGAGCGGCGAAGCCACTTCGAGCGGTTCTTCCACCAGTTACGAATTGAACGCCAAGAAAGGCGACCAAAAGCAATAATTGCTGTGACAATCAAGGCTACCACACCGAGCAGTGCCTGAAAAATCTGAGTTAACCGTTTCATCGTTATTCTGTTTTTGCAAGTTCCTTGTTATTATTCATATTTGCCGTAAGATACATCACCACGCAGAGAAGCAGGAACGGTTTGAGGCTTTGCGTTTGAGTTTACTTTTGTTCCCATATCGGTTTTTCTCTATTGTTTAACACGTTTGTTTACTACTATAGAGTACATCTACGGGCAAATCTATCTTTTACCTAAACATTTTTGTATTATTCCTTAGCCTTGCGCTACAAGTAATAGAAATTCTCATAGTTGAAGTTTGTCAGCCAAGAAGGCTTGTCGTTCAAAGCCTTCATTCGTTCTGGGATTTGATGAAGCGGAACGCCATCGTCTAACAATTTCCGAAGTTTGGCAAACATTATTTCATTCGCCTCTTCTATATGATGTTGCAGAGTGATGATTCCATATTCTTCAGCCTCCTTTTTGTCTGATATAATCATTCCGGAGAACAGACCGTGCAAGCCTTCCTTGCGTGCAAATTTATCTGCGTGACACCATATGCCAATCATATTCGCACCATGATGGCGCAAATAGTATGCGTGAGAATGACCGACAATTATACGGTCAAATTCCGATAAATTCTCATCGGTGCGTGAGAAGAGGCCATTATCGGAACCGTGTCCAAGAAGCATAATACGTTCACGTGGCGGGCAATGGTGCAGCAAATGCTCAATCTCGCGTTTACTCAAGGTCTGATCAACGACTTTCGAGTCAGTTCCTTTGTACAAGCAGGTCAAGACGCTTGTCGTAATATCTTTGGGGTGTACAACTAACATAGATTCACATATTTGAGTTAACAATAACGAGCTGGTGACTGGATTATAAGTAAAAGATGCGATGAAATCCAAGTTCCACCGCATCTTAAGATTGAATATAGTGTACTTCTTTATCCCTCTACCAGTTCATACGCGACACCGAACCACTCGTTGAGTGTGTCCTCGACCTTTGCATTGATTTCGGGCGTAATCTTATCCTTAATCTTCTTGTAAACAAAGAGCATTGCCACGCCATCATCCAGGATGCCCAAGAACTTATAGATAACACTTGGAATGAAGTCCATAGGCAGAATAGTATAGATAATGGCTGCATAGATAAGTACACGGTCGAGAGTTGATGTATTCTCATCATCCATCACATAGTAGAACTGCAACAGGGGACGAGTAGCCGCACGACCGGCCTTCAATGCCCAAGGACGCAACTTATCCATCAATGCGTTAATCTTAACACGCCAATCGATGTTCTTTACACGCTCCAAAAGCGGCTTAATATCCCTACCCATAATCAGGTAAGCAAGAATCAAAAGTGAAACTGTAATCAACATATTGCTTAAATCTTATTGTTCGTTTTATAGTATAGAGAATAGTTTGATAAATTTCTATCTCTATGACAGTGATTTTTCTTCATCTTCTTTTGGAAGAGTTAATAAGCACTGCAGCAAAAGCAGCCTCCGGAACCAGCCGAGGCTTAGGGAAGATATATAGAGCCATCACATATGTATCGTTGAACTTTATTCCATCGCAATGCAACTCATCGAGCACCTCAAGGGTGGATGAGAACTGCTTATGCAGGTCTGTTGACTCTTCATCTGCTGGAAGTACTTCTCCTGTTCGTCTCGCAGTCCATACAATTCCCAAGTCTGCATTGCAGTCATGTCCGTGAGGAGCGCCACATTCGGGAATCTGGCGTGTCTAAGGTCGGCAAGCAGTGTCTCTACACTTCTTATTCTTGTCTACAACACCCCAATGACAGTAAACATACTTTCGATTTCCATTCTCGTCAACCGTATATGGATGAGTGGCTGCGTACATATACCCTCCGTTCTTATGGATGGATACCTTATAGATGCTTTCTTCTTTTGTTGGGCGTGTTATTGTTTGCTTCTCTTAAAGTGTATAATATACAAATAAAATTTGAAACAAACAATAAGTTAATGACCAGAATATCAATGAATTAGCGAATATTTGTACAAATTGTCTGAAAACTGAACTAGAGTTTAATCTTCGTTCAGCATTGCTTTGATTCTCTCAACATCCGCTTTGCGTTCCTATGGGATTACGCCCAGTTGTTCGTATATGGCAAAAGAATTCAGGAATAATTCTTTATACTCGGCTTTGTATTGGCGATAAATATTCTCCGTCTCCTCAATTTTACCTTGGAACAGTAGAGATGCTGCGAGGTTGGTGCAAGCAAGGTGATTATTCGGATTCGTCTTTAATGCGGAGATGTATATTGCTTCGCTTTCTGCAAAGCGTAGTGTTGATAAATACAAAACGCCAAGGTTGTTCTGAGTGCTTGCCAGATACGTTTCGAAAGCGTCGGGATTAGCCTTGGCAAGACGCTCGTGAATATGCAAAGCCGACATGTTGTCACACTATCAGGGGATTTCAATTGATTGTAGACTGGTGCAACCACCAAATGCACAGCTTTCAACCTCCGTTGTTCCATCAGGAATTATTCCTTTTCCGTCTATTACTTTGTATTCCGTTCAATGTGACAGATTTGATGATTGAACCTGATGTTCTGATGTGCCCAACTACGCTTTACTAATCTTGAACCCTAATTTGCTGATGAGTTTTAATGTCTCAAGTGCAGTATCGCGATCGTACGCTTTTTCAACTTCAGGAAGTTCCTCATAAGGGATCAAACATGGATGCTGTTTCAAAGCATCACTACGTTCATTTCCGTATCTCCAACCTTGCTTTATACGGCTTTGCGCCCATACCTCATGGACATTCTTTGCCATTTGCTCTATCAACACATTCAACTCTTCTGGCAACTGGATATCGCTTGTATCCATTGGTTGCGGTACATAATTCTTTTTCATCGTTCTTTGCTTAATAATCTACAATAGAGAACAATTATGATGGGCTAATCTATCAAGCCCATCAATTTAATCCATCCAGCAAGATAAAAGGAGCCCAATATTTACCTTCTTTATAGCCAATTGATTTTATGTAATTTTGCGCATCAAGAAGAGATTGCCGTTTTGTTTTGCCTTGTGCCAATCCCTGATAAAAAGCAATCATAAGTTTGGCTGTACTTTCATCATAAACTGGTTTTAGACTCATTAAAAGAGAATGGACTCCTGCATTTTTGAAACCTCGCTGGAGACCAAATATGCCATCAGCTCCTTTCCATCCAATACCAGTATTGCAAGCAGAAAGAACAGCCATATCACATTGGCGTAGACTCATCTGAGCAATATCGGCAGCAGTAATGATTCCATCATTAAGAAAATCATCCGAACCTGCATTAGCACCACTCAAAGCCAGAAGACTATTTTCCATCGCATCGGTTTCGATAGATTTGTCATCACCGTCATATTCTCCGTGCGAAGAAATATGAAGAATCATCGGATTTTTATTTGATAGTTCTCTAAACAATTTTTCTGTAGCTTTCTTTCCGTCATATATGGTCGTCTTAAAAGTCTTATTTACAAAAGATTTTATTCCATCAATTTCTTCTCGTCCATACTTTAATTTTCCAAAGGAAATACCACCTCTCTTTTCTGCAACCAACTCTGTGTTGTAGTCGATATCACCAAATATAGCTATGGATTTTGATGCTGTTGTTTCAGAATAGTCACGACATAGTTCCTTTGTTGAGGACAAGCGATAAACCTCGTATTTTTCAAAGAATGTTTGTTGGCCATCAGTTAGATATTCGATAGCGATATCGCTTAAGTTATTATCAGGAGCAAAAAATATACGTTGCCTGCCTATGAGATGTTCCTGCATGAAACCCCAAATCAGGTTATAATATTGGCTATTGTCATATAGATCTTCTTTTTCTTTCATGTTTTTCAGAATAGCTCTTGTGCTTATAACCGACATAGTAGGTTCACCTGTAGAAGCTAGTATTAATGCTAATATGTAATTGTCTTTATCTAAAGGAGATAATGGAACAGTCGTAAATTCAATTGCTATATCATTTTTTCCTAATTTTGCTTGAACATCTCTCCAAGTATGAGACAGGTATTGAGTATAATCTCTATACGCAGCACAACCTTCCATAAGCTGTTGCTGAAGTGATGCATTGGCTTGCTTGATAGTTAAGACCTTTTGTAAGTTATCATCAGATATCTCTGATTGTAATTCGTCTAATAATTGTTGATTTTGTTTTACCTTGTCATATATACTCAAAAGTTTCTTATCACCATTAAGTTCCAACACTTTTTCAAATTCAATTACGGAGTTGAGCATAATGCCTTTAGATATAAGTTCCATATCATAGAGTGTTGGTATAAACAATGGCATTAAATCTGTCACAGAGTCAGGCAACGCTGCAACATTGAACCGGTAGTCATCGATATGCTGATTTTGTTCATCCCACACCCTCTTTCTGTCGATATCAGTGAGTAAAAGGAATTTTTCCCGAAGCATCTTCCTCAGGTTCCCAGTATAAAGCTCAAAGTAATGTGCGGCATCTTTATATTGGTCTAGACCATAATAACACTCAGCAATGGTATGTAATGAATTTGTATAAACCATAGTGCTAAGATATTTTTCCGTGGTGGGAAGAGCCTTTAATTCGCTATCCAGTACACCCTTCCATACTATTTTGCGTTTATTGTCGGCTTCCTGTTCCATTGAACTCGCCAAATCATCATCTCCAGCTTTACGTGAACAGATCAGCAGTTCACTATATGTGTTGGAGTATTTACTATCAAGATTTAGTGATTCATAAATATCACATGCCTGTTGTAAACTTTCTTTAGCTTCACTGAATTGCTTCAAACGAACTTGCACCTTACCCATATCTTCCAGGGCATCAGCATGTTTTTCGCTTTTGGGCATTATCTCCTTGCAGATTTCAAGTTCTTCTTTGTATACTTCTAACGCCTCTGAATACTTCTTTTGACAGAATAGAGCATCTCCCAAACAAACAAGTTGCAGAATATACTTTTTTCTCCCGCTCTCAGTTATATTATCTTTCAAGACTTCAGCCGCTTGCTGCGCACAATTTTCTGCTATGTCAAATTTCGATGAAATGAGATAATTCTGTGCTGACCAATACATTGCATCACTATACCTCTCGATTTCTCCAAGCCCTTTCAACCGATTTGCAGCAGAATGATAATATTGTGCAGCGCCTTCATAGTCTCTAATGTCAAATAAAATTTTCGCATATGCTTCTTCCACTTCAACACGTTGCTCGTCGTTTTCGCATAACTCCAATGATTCTTTGACATGGACTTTAGCTTTCACTTCATCACCTTGAGCGATGAAATACTGAGCTCGTTCAAGCTTACATTTGTAATCATGACACTCCTTTAACATTTCTTGTTGATTGTGCTCTTCAATCACCTGTAAGAGCCATTGGAACTTTTGTGGATCAGTGTTTTCCGAATACACGGCAGACAGACAGCTTAAAATCTGCTCATATGCTTTCCCGTGTTTCTTGACCTTTCTCAAGGCAACTTCCCAGCAAACTCCAGCCGAAACATAATCGTTGGCTCTATAAAATAAAACAGCCAAATCGTGCATGGATGTAGAATCAACGTCTTTGAAATTCTGTTTCAAGTATTGACTGGTTGTTAATTCCCCACTTGTTGCCTCTGCAAACATCGCTTTGGCTTTTTCAGTTTGTGCGAATGACATATATGTCAACGACAAGAATAATAGAAGAAATATAGATCTTTTCATTTTCCGAGACTATTCTACAATAATTGCGACACTCTTATCTTCCTTACATTTATTTTCGATAGTTATGTAAACTTTTGAGTCCCCTTTGGGTATTGGAATCATCTCAATTTTACGAAAACGCGCACCCTTAAACTCTTCTGAATTAATTTTATATGGTTTAGACTCGTTCCCTTTCTCATCTTTGACAATTACACTTAAGTTGATTAAACCATTCACTTCAGCAACAGCTGCAATATTAAAATATCCTCCTCTGTGCCGTATGGCATATGTGACTTTTCCTTCGCCTTTTATGCATTTTGTACATAACTTTACATCTCCTCCTCTTTGGGATGAAACTTGTTCATCTGCATATTTCTTAGCGCGTTTATACACGCTGCGTTCTTTCGCCACATCGCTTAAAAATTCTGGGGAAAATACCAGATGGTTTTTTATAGATGCTTCATTCTTGATGTCAACCTCTTGCAAAATAAGTGGAGCCCATCTTAAAGTAGTCAATGATGTTGCCGCTTCTTCAATTTCATTTTGACTGCCTGTTCCGTAACTCATTGATGCTTGGGCTAGTTTGCAAGCGTCAAATACTTTGTTGAAATCTTCACTTTGTGCGTAAGAAGCAATGCTGAACAAGGTGCTAAATAATACTATTAATATGCGTCTCATTTTTTTTATTGATTTAGTACTAGTCGAAGTCCTATTGTTTTACTTTTATTGTCAACAGATGCTACGTCTGAATAAGAAACTGTTATTTCATCACAAGTACTCATGTATGAGCCTCCTCTGATATGTTTCCTGTTATCATCACCATCAGCACACCATTCCGACACATTGCCCGACATATCGTACAGTTCTAATCCATTAGGCTCTTTCGAACCAACCTCTTCAATGCTTCCTTTTTTCGAAGTTTCCTTAAAATTTGCAACTTTTTCAGGACAATTGCTTCCTGCATATATCCAGTTTGCGTCTCCGTTCTTTTTTGCCGCATATTCCCATTGAGCTTCAGTAGGCAATGTGAATAACATGCCAGTTTGCATTTGGAGTTTTCTGACAAATTCCTGACAATCGTTCCAAGAAACCCCTGTAATAGGTAACATATGGTTTCCTGAAACAGAATCTGCCATAATGACATTCCACTCCAATTCTGTTACCTCAAACTTTCCTATATAATAATTCTTCTCAATGGTTACTTGCCGTTCTGAACTCTCCAGTCCAATGGGATTTTTACTTCCCATAACGAATGTCCCATTTTCAACGAGCATCATATTGTTTATTATTCTCTTGAGAATGCGTAATTGAGCCAATGAACAATCTTCGCTCCAATTGACTCGAATGGATTCTCCGCTGCCAGTATTGCTCGCATCATTTATAGGCGTTTTGCTTTGAACCAATATTTCAAAACAGGATAAGCTGTCTAAACATGCGGAACGAAAGAAGTATGACTTTTGAGCAAATTCTTTAAAGTCCGATTGCGTTCTACAATTGATGAAGGCATCCTTTTCCTTGTCCCATTTTATCCATCCGGCCAAACAACCAATAAGAACAACTGATAATCCAATGATTACTATGGCTTTTGTCCTGATGCGTTTTTGGGGATGACTTTTCAGACGTTTTATGATTCTGGGAAGAATGTCCTTAAACATAAAATCTTTAGTGTCCTGATATCTTTCAGCATGTTGCTTTGTCAATAAGCTAATGTCATCAGTTAGCCTTAAATTGTCAAAATTATATGTTGGGGAATTGATAGGTGCAATAGGAATTATATGTTTCCCTTTGGCTATGGCTCTGGCAATTTCCAACCGCACAAAGTCTAACTTTCCCCCGGATTTTTTCATTTCCATTTCAATGATTGGAAACTCATCTATTGTGCAATAAGCTAATCTGTGATACCATTCTGTTTCTTCTTCTTTAAGCGTGGATAAAGTGTCGTGACTCAGAATAACAATAAAGTCATTGCAATTATCTAATCGCCTAAGAATTTCTATGTCAAATCTTCCATCAAGATTTTCCCGATCAAAACTTACACGACCCTTATACCCCTCATGTTCAAAAAGAGTAAAAAGGAGCTCTGCCTTGTCTGCAGTATCTTTCCTTCGATAGCTTATGAAGATATCGTATTTGTTCATATTTGTCATTTTAAATTGCTGGAAGTATTAACTTCGTAACCGGCATCTGTCTTTCTTACAAAAAGTGAACGGGTATCGTCCGGAATATGTAGTAATAGTTAACAGATGTCTCTTTTCAAATGCTCTTGTATGCTTTTGCTTCCATATTTCCACATCTTATGGCAGAACACCAGAAATACTATCAATAGGATGCCACTTATAGCTGGAGTTACATTGATTATGAATAATATGGAATCGTAGAGTCCATGAGCGATGATAGGCGCAACCAATATAAGAACTTTATTCTTTGTAGGTGCCTTGGGATAGAATTTTGCCAATGAATAATAGTATCCCATCAGAATGCCGAAACAGAAATGTCCAGGCACAGCGAAGATTGCACGAGCAATACCTACTGACAGATATGCCTCTGCATTGGTAAAGAGATACATAATGTTCTCTAATGCGGCAAAGCCGAGGGATACGCAGACTGCATAGACAATACCATCCATTTTCTCATCAAAGTAAGGGTTCTTCCACAACAATAGCCATAACATTAAGAACTTTGCGATTTCTTCAGGTATCGCAGCTCCAAAGAATGCCGCACTGACACTTCCAAAGACGCTTGTCGCCTCTGCCGGATATACACCAATCAATCCTAATGGTGTTGACATACATAGGGACAATGGGGCCGACAATGTTCCAAATAGGAATGCTTTAACCAACTGTCCTGTCGGCTCTGGTGATTTCTTATCCTTATGGTATATGTAGTACACAAGGATGGCTATAGGTAGTAGTGCGGTTAAAAGAATTATAATTGTTCCCATATATTATCTCTTGAAAATAGATTTCAGTCTTTGGAAAATACTCATTAGAGTCTTTGGGGTTGATGGAGAATTGCCATATAATTTTTCATTTAATTCTCTAACATGTTTCAGAAAAGTTTCATCTTTGGGGCCACCGGGTTCATGTATAGCCATACTATAATATTCAGAAGCGTTTTGTAGGTCAATAGGTTCCCCTAGCCAACCATATTCATAGCATCGTCCAATGTATTGTAGAGCATATGGATTGTCTGATTTCTCAGCCATATCAAATAGGTGTTTGTATAGTTTTTTTGCCTCTTCCTCATCCTTAACTCCTAATCGTCCAGTTCTAAAATTATCAGCGAATGTCATTAATCCACCAACAGGTAATATTCTTTCTAATATTCGATTTGTAATAGTATCGGCTTTATCTTCATTAGAATATTTGCTCACATCTATATGTCGATACTTTCCTAAAGAACAATCATTACTGCACATTTTATCAGATTCCTCATCTAAGGTAAACAACAGTACGTTAGCTCCAAGTTTGTCTGCCAATTGGAATTCGTACACGACAAAATTTGAGTTGACGATATCTTTTGAATAAAGAAAAACATAATAACCGTTGTTTGCAGCATGGTTAATTTGTTTTTCTATTTCTTGAGCGAAGCTGTTACAACTATAGCAAGAGTCAAGGTCTGGTAATACATTTAAATCGTATTTGTTTAGTCTCAATCGTATCTCCCTGAACAAATCATTATGATTCCTTGTGCAAGATATGTAGATGTTCATCTGATTTACATATGAGTCCAATTGCCTATGAATAACATCATCAGCCTGAGATAAGTCAATACGCAAAAAAGAACGTGGAGGATTTTGATTGGAGATATAGTCCATTTCTTTTTTTACCCAGTCTGAACATCTTGCATTTTCGCTATCACACAATATAAAACGCGTTCTAACATCAATCTCTCTCGTTATTAAATCATATATCTCTTCGTCTGATTCTAAGCATTTAAGATAGAACATAAGAGGACGATATGATTTCTCCTCAAGATAATTACGTATTTTGCGGACTTTATTAAAATCTTCACTGGAATGTGATAAGAAAATCCAAATTTCTTTCTTTTCTATCATAGAACACGATTGTTTGACCATAGCAATAATCTTTTTATAGATGTACTCTAATACTATCGATTAATTTTATTGTGAATGATTTGTCTGAATTCTTAGCATATGACAATTTTGTCAAAAATGTTTTTTAATATATTGATTATCTAGTAATTATATTTGCAATAGACCTCGGAATTTTGTAACTATAAGTGTGTTCACTACTGTCCCGTTAAAGTGGATTAATCGCTCTTTGAAATAATTGAATTATAGTCTAGGGATTGTCGTTTAATGTTTTCAATTTGACCGAAGCAGCCGACTGATCCCCCTCCATTTCTACATCTGGCTCACCAAATTTACGTTTTTATATCTCATTCCGGTCGTTTCGGCCGGATTTTTTGTCCAT
>OBLI01001569.1_pt1 | contig 21761 bp, 11 predicted proteins | sample 1519701 | NCBI WGS metagenome assembly OBLI01 (sample SAMEA3663005, study PRJEB22513) | pig gut metagenome | biome: pig gut; feature: pig-associated habitat; material: faeces | place: France | collected 2012
AACAGCTGAGCCACCATAAGAGGCAGCCGAGCATAACAATAGGGAACAGCTGAGCTACCAAGAGAAGCTGCCGAGCATAACAATAGGGAACAGCTTAGCCACCATAAGAAGCAGCCGAGCATAACAATAGGGAACAGCTGAGCCACCATAAGAGGCAGCCGAGCATAACGGGAGGAACAGCTGAGCCACCATAAGAGGCAGCCGAGCATAACAATAGGGAACAGCTGAGCCACCAAGAGAAGCAGCCGAGCATAACAGGAGAAGCTGCTGAGCATAACAGGAGAAGCTGCTGAGCACAACAAGAGGGGACGCTGAGCCTCCGGGAGGAGCTGCTGGACAACAACTGACACCATAAAGGAAAAACAGTAAAACAATATATGAACAACGATTTCAGAAAATTCGCAACAGGACATCTGGGCATGAACGGCATGGCCCTCGACGATGTCATGCGCTATCAGAGCCGTGCGGCTTTCAATCTTCAAAGCCAATACCTCAACCCCTATATCCTTGAGGAGCGACAGCTCAATGTGACACAGATGGACGTATTCTCACGCCTTATGATGGACCGCATCATATTCCTCGGGACACAGATTGACGACTATACAGCCAACACGCTACAGGCACAGCTGCTATACCTCGACTCGTGCGACCCTGGCAAGGATATCTCCATATACATCAACTCGCCAGGCGGAAGTGTGACAGCAGGCCTCGGGATATACGACACGATGCAGTTCATACAGTCTGACGTGGCCACGATATGCACAGGCATGGCAGCCTCTATGGGCGCCGTGCTCCTCGTGGCAGGACAGGAGGGGAAACGCTCTGCCCTACCCCACAGCCGCGTGATGATTCACCAGCCGCTCGGCGGAGTGCAGGGACAGGCGTCGGATATAGAGATAGAGGCCCGCGAGATAATGAAGTTCAAGAAGGAGCTCTACGACATCATAGCACGCCACTCACACACCGACTTCGACAAGGTATGGGCCGACGCCGACCGCAACTACTGGATGACAGCAGCCGAGGCAAAGGAGTATGGCATGATAGACACAGTCTACGAGAAGAAATAAGAGGTGCCGGAGGCCCCGCCACACATTAATATATAATAGGCAGGCGTGCAGAACATCCAACCAACCTTGCACCGCCTGCATATGGTGTGAGGCGCACAAGGGCGACAAGGCGACAGAACGCCTGGCACCAATTGGAAAGACAGGCAACAACCAAAAGAAGACGAAAGAAAGAAGAATAAATGGTAAAGAAAAAGAACCGCTGCAGCTTCTGCGGTAGGACAGACGAGGAAGTACCGGTGCTCCTGACGGGCATGGACGGATATATATGCTCTGACTGTGTGCGCCAGGCATACAAGATACTTGACGAGACAATGGGCTTGACATCCGACGACCTGGCAGCGAAAGCCAACAACAGTGTCACAGACAAGCCCTTCGAGATGAAGAAGGTGCCCAAGCCTCTTGAGATAAAGAAACATCTCGACCAGTATGTCATAGGGCAGGACGAGGCAAAACGATTCCTCGCCGTCGCTGTCTACAACCATTACAAAAGGCTGCAACAGCCTGCCACAGACGACGGAGTGGAGATAGAGAAGTCAAACGTCATCATGGTTGGCTCTACCGGAACAGGCAAGACTCTCCTCGCACGCACGATAGCAAAGCTGCTTAATGTGCCCTTCACGATAGTCGACGCGACAGTGTTCACAGAGGCGGGATATGTCGGTGAGGATGTCGAGAGCATCCTCTCACGCCTGCTGCAGGTGGCCGACTATAACCTTGAGGCAGCACAGAGGGGAATAGTCTTCATCGACGAGATAGACAAGATAGCACGCAAGAGCGACAACCCGAGCATCACACGCGACGTGTCGGGCGAGGGCGTGCAGCAGGGACTGCTGAAGCTCCTTGAGGGAACGACAGTCAATGTCCCACCAAAAGGCGGGCGGAAACACCCCGACCAGGACTATATACACGTTGACACACGCAACATACTCTTTGTCTGCGGCGGAGCGTTCGACGGCATAGAGAGGAAGATAGCGCAACGGCTGAACACACATGTCGTAGGCTTCAACTCTGTCGAGAACAACAAGAACATCGACCGCGAGGACATCATGCAGTATATCGTCCCACAAGACCTGAAGTCATTCGGACTCATACCGGAGATTATCGGGCGCCTCCCGGTGCTGACATTCCTCCACCCACTGGACCGCCCCGCACTGCGCCGCATCCTCATAGAGCCGAAGAACTCTATCGTGAAGCAGTACGAGAAACTGATGAAGATGGACGGTGTGAACCTCCTGTTCAGCGAAGAGGCCCTCGAGTATATCGTCGACAAGGCTGTCGAGTACAAGCTCGGCGCACGCGGACTGCGCTCTATCGTCGAGGCTGTCATGAACGATGCCATGTTCGAGCTGCCCTCAAAGCGCACAAAGACATTCAACGTGACTCTCGACTATGCCAAAAAGCAGATAGAGAAGGCCCACTTCTGAGAGAACACCCCATAAGAGCGTCTGCCCGGAAAACGGAGACAAATGGCGATGGCTGCAGGGGAAAAGCCCACATCGCAATGTAACAGTTGACAGCCCTACAGCCATCCCCGGAAGGAGAACAAACCAACCAACCCCACCCAACCCAAACAGCTATGGATATCAACCTGACAGAAAAACTGAAACAGTACTTTGGATTCGACAAGTTCAAAGGGGATCAGGAGCGTGTCATACGCTCTCTCATGGACGGCAATGACATATTCGTGCTGATGCCCACGGGAGGAGGCAAGAGCCTCTGCTACCAGCTCCCGGCGCTCATCATGGATGGCATGGCAATAGTGATATCACCCCTTATCGCACTCATGAAGAACCAGGTTGATGTCATAAACGGCATAACGGAGGAGACAGGACTGGCCCACTACCTCAACTCGTCGCTCAACAAGGGCGCCATAGACCAGGTGAAACGCGATGTCATAGCCGGAAGGACAAAGCTCCTCTATGTCGCACCAGAGTCGCTGACGAAGGATGATAACGTCGACTTCCTCAAATCGTCGAACGTGAAGATATCCTTCTACGCTGTCGACGAGGCACACTGCATCTCGGAATGGGGACACGACTTCAGACCCGAGTACCGCCGCATAAGGCCTATAATAAACGAGATAGGCCAGGCACCCGTGATAGCCCTGACGGCAACAGCGACAGACAAGGTGAGGATGGACATAAAGAAATCGCTCGGCATAACAGACGCCTGCGAGTTCCGCAGCTCATTCAACCGCCCCAACCTCTACTACGAGGTGAGGCCCAAGACTAACGACATAGACAAGCAGATAATACGCTTCATACGCCAGAACAAGGGCAAGAGCGGCATAATATACTGCCTGTCGAGGAAGAAGGTCGAGGAGCTGACAGCCATTCTCAAGACAAACGACATACGCGCGGAGGCATACCACGCCGGACTGGACACTGTGACCCGCAACGAGACACAGGACCGTTTCCTCATGGAGGAGGTGGATATCATCGTGGCGACAATAGCCTTCGGTATGGGTATCGACAAACCTGACGTGAGGTTCGTCATACACTATGACATACCAAAATCGCTTGAGGGATACTACCAGGAGACCGGGCGCGCAGGACGCGACGGAGGCGAGGGCGTATGCATAGCCTTCTATACATACAAGGACCTGCAGAAGCTGGAGAAGTTCATGGAGGGGAAACCAGTGGCAGAGCAGGACATCGGACGGCAGCTGCTGCAGGAGACAGCAGCCTACGCCGAGTCGTCGGTATGCCGCAGAAAGCTGCTGCTCCACTACTTCGGCGAGGAATACAAGAAGGATAACTGCCAGAACTGTGACAACTGCCTGCACCCGAAGGAGAAGGTTGAGGGACGTGAGGCGCTCGTAGTAGTGCTGAATGCCATACTCGCCATAAAGGAGAACTTCCGCACACAGTATGTCATAGACTTCGTGAAGGGACGCGGGACCGACGATATCGTATCCCACCACCACGACACGCTTGAGGAGTTCGGCTCAGGAGAGGATATGGACGACAAGCTCTGGAACCCCGTCATACGCCACGCCATGCTGGCTGGTTTCATACGTAAGGATGTTGAGAGCTACGGACTGCTGAAGGTGACAGCAGCCGGAAAGAGATACCTGAAAGACCCACTGCCATTCCCTGTCGTCAAGGATACTGACTTCCACAACTTCGGAGAGACAGAAGTGAACGAGGGGACAGCGGCTCTCGACCCTGTCCTGCAGAAGATGCTCCACGACGAGAGACTCAAAGTGGCGAAGAAACACCATGTGCCTCCGTACGTGGTCTTCATGGACGCATCGCTCGAGCAGATGGCAACGACATACCCTGTCACCATCGAGGAGTTGCAGCAGATACAGGGCGTCGGGGCAGGAAAGGCACGCAAGTTCGGGAAATCTTTCTGCCAGCTGATAAAGGCTTACTGTGAGGAGAACGAGATAGAGAGACCGGCTGAGCTGAGAGTGCGCACCGTACCGAAGAAGTCAATGTGGAAAGTGAAGATAATACAGAGCATCGACAAGCGAATACCTCTCGACGACCTGGCCATCGAGCTGAAGATGGACTTCTCTGAATTCCTTACCGAGGTGGAGACAATAGTCTACAGCGGGACAAAGCTGAATATAGACTACTTCATCGACGAGGTGCTCGACGAGGAGAATGTAGAGGAGATATACGACTATTTCCTCACATCTGACACGGACAACATAGACAAGGCTGTCGATGAGTTTGACGGCGACTTCTCTGACGACGAGATACGCCTCGTGCGCATAAAATTCATGTCTGAGATGGCCAACTGACGAAGGAGCGAGAGGAGAGCGGAGCTTGCTCCGGCTATCCCGAGAGACGAGGAAGAAGGCCGAAGGCTCAACTGACGAAGACGAGCGAGAGGAGAGCGGAGCTTGCTCCGGCTATCCCGAGCGACGAGGAAGAAGGCCGAAGGCACAACTGACGAAGCCGAGCGAGAGGAGAGCGGAGCTTGCTCCAGCTATCCCGAGCGACAAGGAAGAAGGCCGAAGGCACAACTGATGAAGGAAACTCTATTAGAGACAACACATTATATATAATACACGACCATCGTGGCGTAGCATGACAACACGGCAGGAACGATATCCTGTGCCGAGTCATGCTGCGCCACGTTGTTTCTGTCAGTATCATGCCACACGCCATAAGACACCGTCCGGCATATCACGTCCTCATCAACAGCATATCACACACTCAGACGTAAGACCTGCCAGACCGCTGACAGCCCCCGCACATCATCCTCACATCATGCGGAGAGGAGGAGAATCCTATCGCCATAACACCCTCAGATATATGAAAGAAAGACAGCAGAGAACAGGAAACGTAAACGGTTGTGCAATCGTTTGCACAACAAATATTGCACATCGTGCGCCATTGTGCTTTGATATAGGATAAAAATTGATTACTTTTGCACACAGAACGGACAGACATGCCCGACCTGACTATAACCGAAAAACTAAGACAAAAGAATAATGAAGAAACTGTATCTCACGATATCACTCGTGTTAGGAGTGTTATCTGCCAACGCCCAGGGATGGCCAGAAAAATATAGCGGCGTAATGCTGCAGGGATTCTACTGGGACTCTTTCAAAGAGACAAAGTGGACAACACTTGAGAAACAAGCTGCCGAACTGGGCAACTATTTCTCGCTCGTATGGCTCCCACAGTCAGGAAACTGTGGCGACGGGAAGTCAATGGGATATAACCCTCTCTACTACTGGAACCAGAACTCGTCATTCGGTACAGAGGCCGAGCTGCGCTCTCTCATAAAGACTTTCAATGCCAATGGCATCGGCACAATAGCCGATGTCGTCGTCAACCACCGTGGGACAATGACCAACTGGGTGGACTTTCCAGCCGAGACATACAACGGTGTGACATACCAGATGCTGCCGACTGACATCTGTGCCGACGACGACGGCGGAGAGACAAAGAACTGGGCATCAAAGAATGGATACCAACTATCGGCTAACAACGACACAGGAGAGGGATGGAGCGGCATGAGAGACCTCGACCACAAATCGGCAAACGTGCAGAAATGCGTAAAGGCATACACCAAATATCTTGTTGACGACCTCGGCTACACAGGCTTCAGATACGATATGGTGAAGGGTTTCTCTGCCAGCTATGTGGCAGGCTATAACAACCATGCCGGTGTGCAGTTCTCCATCGGAGAGAACTTCGGCAATGTCGAGGAGGCGAAGAGATGGATAGACGGAGCAAAGTATAACGGCACAAGAATGTCGGCGGCATTCGACTTCCAGTTCCATTATACTCTCGCGAAGGCTGTGAAGGAGAAGAACTGGACATACCTCAACGCCAAGGCCTACCACCTTGTGAGCAGCGGAAGCGAGTACAACCGCTACGCAGTGACATTCGTCGAGAACCACGACACACAATACCGCAGCCCGTCAGAGGCGGGTTCAGAGGCCATCTCTAGCGACATAAGGGCCTGCAACGCATACCTTCTCGCCATGCCAGGCACACCATGCGTATTCCTCAAGCACTGGATAGACTACAAGAAGGATATAAAGATGATGATCGAGGCACGCAAGCTCGCCGGCATCACCAATACAAGCACATACACCAACATGAGGCAGGAACGGGGTCTATCTGCAATAGCCGTACGCGGTGAGGGCAACAAGATGCTCCTCGCTGTGGTGGGCCCGGACGCTGCAACATATACGCCAACAGCGGCCTTCAGGAAGCTCTGCGAGGGCGAGGGATACGTTTATTATGTCAACAGCAGCGTGGACACAAGCGGATGGGACGCCATCGTGAAACGCATTGAGGCTGAAAGCGTCGAAGAGCCTGAGGCTCCTTTCGAGGACAGGGATGTCACAATATACGTCAGCACGAAACTGCCTGCAGGATGGAGCAACGGCTCTGTGAACTACTGGGTATGGAGCTACACTGACGGCTCAAACCTCTGCAACAACAAGAACTGGCCAGGCGACAAGGTGACACAGAAAAAGACCGTGGACGGGACAGAGTGGTTCTACCGCACATACTCTGTCACAAAGGCCAATCACCCGATAAACATCGTGCTGTCATCAGGCTCCGGCACACCACAGACTGTCGACTTCGAGGATATCGAGACAGACAGATACCTGGAGGTGAGCGCAGACAAGAGCGGCAGCAAGAACATCATAAAGGATGTCACTGAGCAGCATACGACTGGCATAACAGAGATAAACAGCGAGGCGGACAACACCAACAGCAAGGTCTACAGCATCAGCGGACAGATGGAAGGCTATGGCACACAGAACCTGAAGCCTGGCCTGTATATCAAGGACGGAAAGAAAATCATCGTCAGATAAGACGTCAGGCGCTGGACACCACACTCCCAGCCACAAGGCAAGAGCCAGCGGGAGAGATGGTGGCCAGCACCTGATGTGAATATACAAGGGATGTTTATCATGCTCTGTCCGTAAAACGACACACCGTGACACACGGACCGAGGCCGTGCCTCAAGCTGCACCCCCTCGCCGTGGCAGCAGGAGCTTCGCCAGCCACCCCCTATACAGCAAGCCTCATCGCCCCCCTCTGCCACCACGGAGAAGGACATCCCAATATAACAAAGCGGAATAAAAGGAACAACCTAAGAACCCAAAACCGGAAACTACTATGAGAATATTATCAATGGCTTTGTGCCTGCTAATAGCGACAATGAGCGCGAAAGCACAGAACGGCCACTATGTCGGAGGCGACATATCCATGCTGCCACAATACGAGAAAAGCGAGACAAAATATCTCGACACTGAGGGGAATGTTATCCCAGACCTCATCACATGGCTGAAGACAGAATGCGGATGGAACACATTCAGAGTGAGACTTTTCGTCAATCCAAAGGAGGAAGGCACGGGCATCACGGGCGTTTGCCAGGATATAGACTATGTGACAAGACTGGGAAAGAGAATAAAGGACGCCGGCGGAAAGTTCCTGCTCGACTTCCACTACTCTGACTCATGGGCCGACCCTGTCAAGCAGGTCCTCCCAGCAGCATGGAAAGACTGCACCACAGCACAGGCGAAAGCAGAACGCATATACGAGTATACCCGCCAAAGCCTGCAGACACTGAAGGCTGCCGGCGCCACACCTGACTTCATACAGATAGGCAACGAGATATCATATGGCATGGTGGGAATAAAGGTTCATCCCTATGACTACAGCGGAGACGACTGGAACGGTCTGCTGGAGGCTATCGGCAAGGGATGCGAGGCCGCAAGGGAGATATGCCCAGACGCAAAGATAATAATACACACCGAGCGGTCAGGCAGCGCAACACAGACAGCATACTTCTACAACAAGCTGTCAACGACCGACTATGACATCATCGGGCTGTCATATTATCCTTTCTACCACGGATTGCTGACATCGCTCGAAGCGACTCTGATAAACATCAAGAAGCAATTCCCGACAAAGGATGTGCACATCGTTGAGACTGCATATCCCATACAATGGTGGCCCGGCGACGCAACGGTCGACACACGCTCAACATGGCCTGTCGCAGAGGGAAATTGTGAGGGACAGCACGCATTCCTCAACGACCTGCTGGCGACGCTGGCAAAATATCCCCACGTAGACGGACTGTCATGGTGGTTCCCAGAGGAAGCGGGAAATGGAGACAACGCCAACTGGACAACGAATGAGGGCATAGTCATCTCCGCATGGCTGAACAGGGGAATGTGGTGGCCCACAAAGGACGACAAGGGACACTGGCCGCTGAAATCATCAAAAGGATATATTGTGAAATCAATGAAGGACTTCCTCTCACCTGACGCTACCGGAATAGAGGGCACAATAGCCGACAACAAGATTCCGGAGGCCCGGGAAAACAAGATATACAGCATCAGCGGACAATACATGGGCGACAACCAGAAAGGGCTGAGGAGCGGACTGTATATCGTCAACAATAAGAAGATAATCGTGAAATAAGCCACTGGCAAGGCTACGGGATGACGATGCGGACAGCACGGATAAGGGGCAGGGAAGCTGAATCCCCACACCACAGGCAAGGAGAACGCCCGGAACGGACATATGGCCATGGACAAGAGAACACCCTGGGACATGGCCAAAACCACGAGACACGTGGAGGCTGACAACGGCAATGCGGGGAAGAACCCACAGCCCAAAAGACGCCACAAACCTACCTATAACGAGATAAAACTAAAATAAACATATAAAATGAAACTTACATTCTGTATACACTACGAGACGCAACCAGGCGAAGAGCTGTGCGTCAACGTATGCCAGAAAAACGGCACAGTTAAGCAATACCGCATGCTGTCGACAGACAACTACACATGGTCAATACCTGTGGAGGCACTGCTGACAACAGGACAGGAAATAGAATATTTCTACTCTGTCTATCGCCAGACAACAGAGCTAAGACGGGAATGGAACGTGAAGAAACATCTCCTCATCATCGACAGGGAGGGACCATACACATGCTACGACACATGGATGGACATCCCAGAAGACTCATATCTCTACAGCTCAGCCTTCACAGAGTGCATACAGAGGCGCGACAACCAGTGCCAGACAAAGTCCGTATGCCGCAAGCCTGTGGTCATAAAGGTCTGTGCGCCACAGGTGCGCCGTGGCGAGAGACTGTATCTGACCGGCGAGGGGACACAGCTCGGCAAATGGCACAGCGAGCTCGCCATAGCAATGTATGAGCAGCAGAGCAACGAATGGGCAGTGACCCTCGACGCCACGAACTGGGGAAGAGACGGCATAACATTCAAGTTCATCATAAAGAAAGACAATGGCGACCCTGCCATAATATGGGAGGATGGCGAGAACCGCACGATAGAGGTTGTCGAGGAAGATGACAATGTGACAACAGTCTATGAGCTGTTCCCTGCCCACTTCCCACTGCCTGTGCAGCGATATGCCGGCACTGCGGTGCCTGTCTTCTCACTGCGCTCTGAGGGTTCGTTCGGTGTAGGCGACTTCGGCGACCTGAAGCTGATGATTGACTGGGTGAGGAAGACCTCACAGCGCGTGCTGCAAATCCTGCCTATCAACAACACCACGCTGACACATACATGGACTGACTCTTACCCATACTCATGCATCTCAGTCTTTGCCATACACCCAATGTACTGCGACCTGCGCCAGATGGCAGCCATAGAGGACAAGAAGAAGGCCGCAGAGATGGAGAAACTGAGGAAAGAGCTCAACAGCCTCGCAAAGATAGACTATGAGCGTGTCAACAAAGCCAAGGCTGATTATCTCCACATACTCTACGGCCAGGAGGGCAAGAAGATTCTCTCCACACCCGACTTCAAGGAGTGGTTCGCCGAGGAGGAAGGATGGCTCGTGCCTTACGCCCAGTACAGCGTGCTGCGCGATGAGTATGGCACACCGGACTTCACAGAATGGCCTGACCACAACGTATGGGACGAGAATGACCGCAAGGCTCTCTCCAACCCAAGGACAAAGGCATACGCCAAGGTGGCATACTTCTACTACGAGCAGTATATCCTGGCCGACCAGATGAAGTCGGCACACGAGTATGCCCGCGAGGCGAACGTCGTTTTGAAGGGCGATATACCTATCGGCGTGAACAGATACGGATGTGACGTATGGATGGAGCCACGCTACTTCAACCTCAACGGACAGGCTGGCGCACCGCCCGACAGCTTCTCTACAAACGGACAGAACTGGGGGTTCCCGACATATAACTGGGACGAGATGCTGAAGGATGGCTGCCAATGGTGGACCAGACGCTTCACGAACATGTCAAAATACTTTGACGCTTACCGTATTGACCACGTCCTCGGATTCTTCCGCATATGGGAGATTCCGGTACATGCCGTTCATGGTCTACTCGGACAGTTCCAGCCATCGCTCGGCCTCACAGTGGCAGAGATAGAACGCTACGGGCTACACTGGGACGAGGGATTCATGACAAAGCCGTTCATAACAGACTGGGTGCTGGACAGATGGTTCGGCGAGAAGAGTGGATATGTGCGTGAGACATTCCTCAACCACACACATGACGACTGCTACGAGATGAAGCCTGAGTTCGACACACAGCGCAAGGTGGAGGCTTACTTCAACGCCAAGGCAGACAGCGACGGACTGGAGAAGGACGACACAGAGATGCGCGACGCGCTTTATGCGCTCATCAGCAATGTCCTCTTCCTGCGCGACCATAAGGACAAGAACAAGTTCCACCCACGCATATCATCACAGTTCGACCCATGCTACGAGACATTGTGGGACAAGGACAAGAACTCATACAACACGCTGTATAACGACTACTTCTACCGCCGCAACAACCAGTACTGGTATTGCGAGGCGATGAAGAAGCTGCCTCGCCTTATCGACGCGACACGTATGCTCGTATGCGCCGAGGATCTCGGCATGGTGCCCGACTGTGTGCCATGGGTGATGAACGAGCTGAAGATTCTCTCTCTCGAGATACAGAACATGCCTAAGGAGACAAACCTGCGCTTCGGCAATCTGTCACATAACCCCTACCGCTCAGTATGCACAATATCAAGCCACGATACAGCGACTATGAGAATGTGGTGGGATGAGGACTGGGAGCAGGCACAGGCTTATTACCGTGACTGCCTGCACAGAGGCGATGCTGCACCACATCCTATGCCGGGATGGCTCGCACGCGATATAATCTTCCGCCATCTCGCTTGCCCTTCAATGCTCTGCATCCTGACACTACAGGACTGGCTCGCCACCGACGAGAAACTGCGTCTCGCCGACGCCGAGGCAGAGAGAATAAATATTCCTGCCAATCCTAAGCACTACTGGCGCTACCGTATGCACCTGAACCTTGAGGATCTCCTTGCCGCTGACGACTTCACACACACGCTTCAGGGCATGATAAAGGAGACACAGCGATAGGACAAGAGAAGACCAACGAGCTGGCATGCTGAAGAAACCGAAGAGTGACTCCCAACCCGCTCCACAATGCGGAGTATGCAACTGGACAGATGGGGAGAGGAGCTCCACAGGCCACATGGTTTCTGATAGCTTGCAGGCTCGTTGGCTTGTCGTGTCCCACAGTCTGCCGCTATCCACCCAATACCCGACACGTACCCGCAAAGGGACAGGAAGATGATTGTGGAGAGGCAGAAGAAGACCCATACATGACGCTCTGAAATATCTTCAAGACCATCATAGTATACTTCAAGAGAATCATTGTTTATCTTCAAGACCATAATTGTATAAATATCCCTGTACACCCACTTATGACAAAAAAAACATTATTAGCACTTCTCGCTTTTGCCATTATGAATACAAGCAATGCCATGGCTCAGGAAATGACATGGAGCCCTACGGCAACACGTTTCTCCCTCTGGAGTCCCTCAGCCGACTCTGTAAAGGTTAACATATACGCTGAGGGACTCGGCGGGACCCCCCTACAGACCATCATGCTGAGGAAGGAGACAACAGCAGAGAAATGGGTCGGGACGCTTCAGGGCGACTATAAAGGCCGGTTCTACACCTTCCAGGTGAAGCATAAGGGCACATGGCTCGCTGAGAATCCTGGCATTGACGCCAAAGCTGTCGGTGTCAACGGACAGCGTGGAGCAATAATCGACATGCGCGAGACCGACCCTGAAGGATGGGCCGCCGACCGCTCTCCAGCCTTCACTGGCCAGAAAGACGCTGTCATATACGAGATGCATCACCGTGACTTCTCTATCGACCCACAGTCTGGAATAAAGAACAAGGGAAAGTTCATAGCCCTGACAGAGCACGGCACACATAACGCCGACGGCCTCGCCACAGGCATTGACCACCTGAAGGAGCTGGGCATAACACATGTCCACCTGCTTCCATCATACGACTATGGCAGCATAGACGAGATAACAGGCAACGCCTATGGCGGCGGCGGACGTGTGACATCGACATACAACTGGGGCTATGACCCTGTCAACTACAATACCCCCGAGGGGTCATACAGCACAGACGCATACAAGCCGGAGACACGCATACGCGAGTTCAAGGAGATGGTCATGGCCCTGCACAAGGCAGGCATACGCGTCATAATGGATGTCGTCTATAATCATGTCTTCGACCTCCAGCGCAGCAGTTTCGAGCGTACGGTGCCAGGATACTTCTTCCGTTACAACGCCGACGGCACTCCCGGCAACGCCTCAGGATGCGGCAACGAGACAGCATCAGAGACAGAGAAGTTCAGGGAGTATATGGTTGAGAGCGTGGCATACTGGATGAGGGAATACCATGTCGACGGTTTCCGGTTCGACCTCATGGGCATCCACGACATCGAGACGATGAACCTTATCCGCCAGCGCGTACTGTCCATCGACCCCAACGCTGTCATATATGGCGAGGGATGGGCAGCGTCATCGCCTCTCCTTCCAGCCGAGCAGCTTGCCATGAAAGCCAACACGGCACGCCTTGGAGGCATTGCAGCTTTCGGCGACGAGATGCGCGATGGCCTCCGTGGCGGATGGAGCAACAACGACGAGGGCGCTTTCATCATAGGCAATGGTGGCAATGAGGAAAGCGTGAAGTTCGGCATCGTCGGAGCGATAGCACATCCCGGAGTCGACTTCACCAAGGTGAACTACAGCAAGGAGCCATGGGCTGCCCAGCCACAGGAGATGATAAGCTATGTCTCATGCCACGACGACATGTGTCTTGCCGACCGTATAAAGCACACGCTGACACACAAGGACGGAAAGGCAGACAAGCAGACACGCATGAGGCTGCAGAAACTGACAGAGACAGCCGTGCTGACATCGCAGGGCGTACCGTTCATATGGTGTGGCGACGAGATAATGCGCGACAAGAAAGGTGTGCACAACTCTTTCTCCTCTCCCGACAGCATAAACCAGATACCATGGGCACAGAAGACAGAATACAAGGAGGTCTTCGACTATATCGCGAGCCTGGTGAGCATGCGCAAGTCACATCCCGCATTCCGTATGGGCGACGCCGATATGGTGCGCCGCAATCTCAAGTTCCTCCCTGTAAAGCAGCAGAATGTCATAGCATGGAAGATTGACGGACGTGAGGCTGGCGACACATGGAACGAGATTATCATCATACTTAACTCCAACTCCAAGGCAGTAAAGCAGGCTGTGCCTAAGGGCAGATACAATGTGGTATGCTCAAACGGGAAGGCCGACATGAACGGACTTGGAGAAGTGAACTCATCAAAGGTTGTGGTGCCAGGACAGACGGCATTGATAATGTACAGATAAAAGCATATATATCAGAATATATGATAATACGACTCTTACTGGCAATATCCATTGCCACATCCTCCCTGACACTACACGCACAGCAGTATACCGGTCATCATGTGGAAGGCAGGAATGTAGTGATAGAGAACGACAAAGGCCGCCTTGTCATAACGCCATACAATGACTTCACGATAAAGGTCTACCAGCAGCCATTGTCAACAAGCCGTGGCGAACGCCCGAGCATCACTGTGGTCTCACAGCCGGCATCAACATTCACTGTCGAGGACGCTGCCGACGACCTCACACTCTCCACCACGGAGACAACCGTGACGGTAAGGAAAGCCGACTGCACCCTGACCTTTGCAGACAAGAACGGAGGGAAACGCCTCAGCGAGAGCCGCGGACTTGACAACAGCGGCAAAGAGAAGGGCGTGGCATTCAGCCCTATGGGCGACATAGCCTTCTACGGCGGAGGATACAATGGTGTGTCCGCGAATATCGACGGACGCAAGCTGTCGATTGACAACCAGCCACAATACGGATGGGAGCTCGGACGTGAGGGGTCGCTTAACCTCAACATCCCGTTCATCGTCTCCACATCAGGCTACGGCATACTCTTCGACGACCATCACCAGACATCGACAATCTGCCCATCATCGTCACGAGGCACAACATACACAAGCAGCAGTCCGTCGCCTATTGCATATTACTACATAGGCGGTGACGGCACCATGGCTTCTGTCCTCGACAACTATACACGCCTGACAGGCCGCCAGGATCTTCCAGCCTACTGGGCGCTGGGCTATATCACATCAAAATATGGATATTTCTCACGCCAGGAGACCGAACGTGTCGTGAGCGATATACAGAAGATTGGATTCCCTATCGACGGTGTTGTCCTCGACCTCTACTGGCAGGTTGACACCACATCGCAGATGGGCAACCTCGAATGGTATCTGCCCCGATGGCCCAAGCCAGAAGAGATGACCCGCCAGCTCCTCGACCGTGGTGTGCACACCGTTGTCATCAGCGAGCCATATGTCACCTCACGCTCGTACAACTACAAATACCTTAAGGAGCGCGACTGGCTTGCCGACGACTCTGTCGAGCAGATGGCATGGCTTGAGGCTGACCCTGTCGGCATGATAGACATAACCAACCCTGACGCCGCGACATGGATGTGGAAACGCTACCAGCGTGCCGCTGAGCAGGGAGTGACAGGATGGTGGCTAGACCTTGGAGAGCCTGAGAAGGACGACACGACAACACACTACACACTCGGGAACCGCGAGGAAGTCCACAACGAGTATGCGAGCCGCTGGATGGACATGCTGTACAGCGGCACACGGCGTGAGTTCCCGTCATCCCGCCCTGTGCTTATGACAAGAAGCGGCACATCGGGCATGCAGCGCTACGGTGTCATGCCATGGACAGGAGACATAGCACGCTCATGGGCAGGTCTGCACGCTCAGATTCCAGCCATGATAAACACTGGCATGTCGGGAGTGGCATACATGGGAAGCGATGTGGGCGGTTTCGCCTCTGACGGCACAGCCAACCCCAGGCTTTACCTGCGCTGGGTGGAACAGGCTGTCTTCGGCGGCATGCTGCGCACTCACAGCGCGGTACTTCCAGAGCCATACCACGAGTGTTATGACAGCATCCGTGATGATGTCCGCCGCTTTGTCCATCTCCACTACAAGTATCTCCCTTACACATATAATCTGTCATACGAGAATGCCACATGCGGTTTGCCTCCAGCCCGTCCGGTATCATTCTACCACCCGACGAGCGAGACTGCGAGCGTCACCGACGAGTATCTCTATGGGCGTGATATCCTTGTGGCTCCAGTAGTGACAGCAGCCGAGGAGCGCGACATAATCTTCCCTGAGGGGAGATGGATAGACATGAACGATTACAGTCGTGTCTATGAGGGTGGCAGCAAACTGTCAGCCTACCCCGCTCCATTAGGCCTCCTCCCCCATTTCGGGCGGATGGGTTCGTTCATCCCATGCTACGGGCAGGACGTTTTCACCAATACGCGTGACATCGACGTAACCCGATACACCATAACCTATCTCCGCGACGAGTCGTCACCCTCATCCCCTGTCAGCGGGTATATCTTCGAGGACGACCACGTCTCACCGACATCGCTCGCCGACGGTGCATGGCGCATCACACACATAAGAGCGGCGCAGGAATCAAAGGGCCATGTCATAACCCTCACCGATGAGGGCAACGGCTATGCAGGCATACCACAGTGCCGCACCATGACATTCGACATCCCACACTGGACAACCCCTGTGAAACGTGTCACCGTGAGGATGAGAGATGGCGGAAGACAATGCCGTCTGCCTGAGGCCGACAGCGCCGAGAATCTTGAGGACGCACAGTCAGGAGGGTGGTATTATGATGCCACACGGCAGAAGCTCAGCGTGAAAGCCTCAATGCAGGGCGCCTTCATGTCGATAGAGATAAGGTGACGGCATAGCAGCATATGGCAACATCTGCATGTGGCATAAGCGGGGATGACGAGGCCGTATCCATGCCAGCCTTCTCCCCCACCCTCACCCGGCAATTGACAACAATCCACATAATAACAAGCATAATAACACATGAGAACCTTTTTCCTACTTTTCCTATCGCTTCTTGTCCCTGCTATAAGCATGGCACAGACAGTGAAAAGCCCTGACGGCAATGTCTCCGTAAGTTTCACCCTTGACAATGGGCGCCCCACATACAGTGTGGCATATAAGGAGAAGGCTGTCATAAAGCCATCCCATCTCGGTCTTCAGCTCTCAGAGGGTGGTGCCGACCTCATGGATGGCTTCAGAGTCCGTAATGCCTCCACATCATCGTTCGACGAGACATGGCATCCAGTATGGGGCGAGGAGTCAAGCATACGCAACAACTACAACGAGCTTGCTGTCACCCTCGACCAGCCCTCGACAGGCCGCTACATCATCGTCCGTTTCCGTGTCTACGACGACGGTTTGGGATTCCGCTATGAGTTCCCTCGCCAGGAGAAGCTTGTCTACTTCACACTGAAGGAGGAGAAGACAGAGTTCTGTATGACAGGCGACCACACAGCATGGTGGATTCCTGGCGACTTTGACACACAGGAGTACTGCTGGACACGCTCGCGCCTCTCAGAGATCCGCGCCCTGACTCCAGAGATTATGAAGAGCCACACCCACAACCTCTCATGGGAGACATTCTCGCCGACAGGCGTGCAGACGACACTCCAGATGCTCACCGACGACGGGCTTTACATAGCTCTCCACGAGGCTGCCCTCCTCAACTACAGCTGCATGCACCTCGACCTCGATGACAAGACGATGACCTTCACATCATTCCTCACCCCCAACGCACAGGGCAACAAGGGCCATCTCCAGGCTCCATGCCAGTCGCCATGGCGCACAGTACGCATCAGCGAGACAGCGGCAGGACAGCTTGCCAGCCGTCTGACACTCAATCTCAACGAGCCATGCAAGATAGAGGACACATCATGGATCAAGCCTGTCAAGTATTGCGGAGTATGGTGGGAGATGATCTCCGGCCACCAGACATGGTCATACACCAATGACCTCCCGTCAATCAACCTTGACCTCGACGACTATTCAAAGGTGAAGCCCAACGGCACACACGGCGCCAACAACGCTGAGGTCAGACGCTATATAGACTTTGCGGCAGCCAATGGTCTCGACCAGGTCCTTGTCGAGGGATGGAACGTCGGTTGGGAAGACTGGGCAGGCCACAAGAAAGATTATGTCTTCGACTTCCAGACCCCATACCCCGACTTTGACATCAAGGCCCTGAACGACTATGCCCATGCCAAGGGTGTGCGCCTCATGATGCACCATGAGACCTCAGGCTCGACACGCAATTATGAGCGTCACCTCCCAGCAGCATTCGCCCTCATGGACAAGTATGGTTACAATGCAGTGAAGACAGGCTATGTTGGCGATATCCTCCCATACGGAGAGTACCACTACGGCCAGTGGATGGTCAACCACTACCAGTATGTCCTTGAGGAAGCCGCCAAGCACCACATCATGGTCAACGGCCACGAGGCTGTGCGCCCGACAGGTGTCTGCCGCACATGGCCCAACCTTGTCGGCAACGAGTCTGCCAAGGGAACAGAGTATGAGGCTTTCGGCTACTCATACCCCGCACACACGACAATACTCCCGTTCACACGTCTCAATGGCGGCCCGATGGACTACACCCCCGGCATACTCGAGACCGACCTCTCGTGGGCAGGAAACAACCATAAGTTCAACACGACCATAGCAGGCCAGCTGGCTCTCTACGTCACCATGTACTCGCCTCTGCAGATGGCAGCAGACACACCAGAGAACTACGCCAAGTATATGGACGCCTTCCAGTTCATAAAGGATGTCGCCCTTGACTGGGACAGCTCGCTCTATCTTGAGGCCGCCATAGGCGAATACATCACCATAGCCCGCAAGGCGAAGGGTACAGACAACTGGTTCGTAGGCTGCAAGGCTAACGAGAACGGCCACAAATCGACGCTGAAGCTCGACTTCCTCGACAAGGGCAGGAAGTATGAGGCCACTATATACACCGATGCCAAGGACGCGTCGTACGACAAGAACCCCAAAGCCTACAAGATATACAAGAAGACTGTGAAGCACGGCGACAAGCTCACACTGACAGCTGCCGCAGGCGGTGGATACGCCATATCCATCATGCCTAAGTGACGCCACGATGAGAGAGAGATTGAGTGAGGGGGGACATGGGCAGGACACACATCCCTTTCCATTCCCCCTCCATTCCCCCTCCATCCCTCTCTCCGACATCCACTTTCCGCACACCGGCGTCCGATACATACACATACTCTCTCCACCCCGAGCCCCCTGAGAATAATCACAGATATACAACAATATATATATGAGAAAACTCATCATGGCAGCCATAGCGCTCGCCACATCGCTAACCATGACATCAGCCCCGAAGATAAAGATACAGAACATAGAGCCGCAGAACTGGTATACAGGCATGAGAGACGCCACGCTCCAGATACTGCTGACAGGCCCCGGCCTCCGCGACGCTGACGTCACCACATCATACCCCGGCGCACGCATCGACTCTCTCGTGCGCCTTGACTCGCCCAACTATCTCTTCGTATACCTCAACCTCGAGGGAGCGAAGGCAGGCGACATGCCACTCACCATCAGCTTAGGCAAGAAGCGCGAGACCATCAGCTACCCACTGAGGGAGCGCGAGATGCCGGGCTACGCACGCAAGGGATTCACCAATGCCGATGTCCTTTACATGCTCATACCCGACCGTTTCGCACAGGGACGTGCCGACAACAGTAAGCACAAGACACGCCATCCCTACACTATCAACCGCACCGCACCATCCCTGCGCCATGGAGGCGACCTTGAGGGTCTGCGCCAGCATCTCGACTATCTCGCCGATCTCGGTGTGACTGCACTATGGCTGACCCCCGTCCTCGAGAACGATATGGAGGAGGGCAACGGACAGTCGTCATACCACGGCTACGCCACGACAGACTACTACCGTGTCGACCCACGCTTCGGCACGAACGCCGACTACCGCCGCCTCATCGACGACGCCCATTCAAAAGGGCTGAAGGTGGTCATGGACATGATCTTCAACCACTGTGGCGACAAGCATCCATGGATGGCTGACAGTCCGTCAAAGGACTGGTTCAACAATCCCGGCTACAGTCTGCAGACAAGCTACAAGCTGACACCCGTCATCGACCCCTATGCCTCTGATGTCGATATGGCAGAGACTGTCGACGGATGGTTCGTCAAGTCCATGCCCGACCTCAACCAGCGCAATCCCCATCTCATGCAGTATCTCATACAGAACTCCATCTGGTGGATAGAGACCGTCGGCATTGACGGCATACGCATGGACACCTACCCATACGCCGACGCACGAGGCATGGCACGCTGGATGAAGCGCATAAACGACGAGTACCCCAACTACAATGTCGTCGGAGAGTCATGGGTGACAGAGCCGGGATTCACCGCCTCGCTGCAGAAGGATTGCCGCCTGAACGATGAGAACACATACCTCAACACCGTCATGGACTTCGCCCTCTTCGACCGTCTCTCGCAAGCACGTGACGAGGAGACCGACGACTGGTGGCGCGGCATGAACCGTGTGTACAATGTCCTTGTCTATGACAAGCTCTACGCCAATCCCGCCAATGTCCTCGCCTTCCTCGACAACCACGACACTGACCGTTTCCTCGGCGACGGCCACGACACCCTCGCCCTCAAGCAAAGCCTTGCGCTGCTCCTCACTGTGCGCCGCATACCACAGCTATACTATGGCACAGAGATACTCATGAACGGCACGAAGGCTGTCACCGACGGCAATGTGCGCAAAGACTTCCCCGGAGGATTCCCAGGCGACAAGCGCAACTGTTTCACTGCCGAGGGACGCACACGTGCAGAGAACGCCATGTTCTCATGGCTCAGGCGTGTATTACACTGGCGCCAGAATAATGATGTCATCATAAAGGGAACACAGAAGCAGTTCATCCCATACCAGGGGATATATGTCATGCACCACGAGTATGAGGGCCGCCACGCTATGGTTATCATCAACGGCCGTCGCACAGCATCGACCGTCGACCTCGCCCGTTACAAGGAGTGCATTCCCTCTGCAGCCAAGGCACGTGATATCACAACAGGCCGCACATACAATATCAGCGCTGCGACGCAGCTATCTCTCACACCGCGGCAGACAATGATTCTCGAATACTGATATCACCGTTCCCTCATACCCCTATCAAAATATCCACGCCACAGCAGTCCTGCCCCACACGGGGACATACTGCTGTGGCGTGGTTGCGTAATACGGTGCAGGATGCCACATGGCAAGGAGAGAGAGGGGCAGGTGGGCAGATGGGAGACGCTATTCTCCTTCATACCACATGCTACCCCCCAACATCACTGTAAACTTTTTATTACTGTCCGGTAATTATATCAGACACCAATCAACATTATCTGTTTTTCTTAGACAGAATCAAAGAAAATGAGACAAATGATTTGGTTGTTATAATTCATTTTATTAATTTTGCATATGGTATTTGAAACCCCTTGCAACTCTCTCACTTAATCACTTGTATAGATGAAGTGATAGCTGCTGGTTTCAGAAACCGAAATATAAGAGACCTGGGTAATATTCAGGTGTCTAAGACATTGTGGTTTTTTATTATGCATTCGCTATTATTTCGCGTTTAGCCAAGAGCCTCGGAAACTCTATTGGAATAACAAGCACGACAATAATATGTGAAAGGTGCCTCGTATATATTTACGGCCCCTGTTTCATACCAATAAGCGATGCACACGCTATAAGCGTGATGCAGTCTTATGGTATGACCGGGGTTCCATTCCGAGGCCGCCCCGTGCTAAACGCGAGTAAGAATTGTGTCACGCTTTTCTTATGCTTGCGTTTGCGGATTGATAGTTGGGTGCAGCGTCACATAACTATCAATCGCAAAAGTTAATGAAGAG
>OBLI01001570.1_pt1 | contig 21755 bp, 9 predicted proteins | sample 1519701 | NCBI WGS metagenome assembly OBLI01 (sample SAMEA3663005, study PRJEB22513) | pig gut metagenome | biome: pig gut; feature: pig-associated habitat; material: faeces | place: France | collected 2012
TGCGAGGTGCAAGGCAGGTAGGCAAATCTTCAGCCATTAGGCAATTAGGAAGGACATTCAAATATTATATTGAGGTCAATTTCGAGAGTCGAGATGACCTCAAGGAGATATTTGAGCAGTTGAGCGATGTGCATGAGATAGCTAATCGCTTAGGACTGATATTCTCTAAGCCAATTGTGCCAGGTGAGACCTTGTTGTTCTTGGATGAAATACAGTCTTGTCCAGATGCTATCAAGAGACTTTGGTTTTTCAAGGAAGATTTCCCTGAACTTCACGTCGTGGCAGCAGGTTCATTATTGGAGTTCGCTCTGAAAGATCTATCTTCATTTGGGGTGGGGCGTATTCGTTCCCTTTTCATGTATCCTATGTCCTTTGACGAATTTCTTGTGGCGCAAGGTAAGGACGGACTCTTGACGGAAAAGCAAAATGCCGATTATGCTCATCCTCTGTTTGCTGCATTTCATAATGATTTGGTTCAACAATATCGCACATACCTTATGGTAGGTGGCATGCCAGAGTGTGTCAAGGCTTGGATTGAGACAAAGGATTATCACCAATGTCAGGCAGAACAGGAGGACATCCAGCAAACCTATTATGATGACTTCGCCAAATATGCTAACAAAGTTGACCCTATATTGCTTCGTAACACCCTGCAGAGTGTCATCTTGCAAATCGGTGGAAAGTTTATGTATAGTAAGGTGGAGGGCGGTTATCGAGCAGATGATGTGAAAAAAGCTTTGCAGATGCTTTGTGATGCAGGCATCGTGAAGCGTGTGAGCCATACTGCCGCTAATGGACTCCCTTTAGGAAGTGAGGTCAACGATAAGTTTCGCAAGTACATCTATTTGGACAGTGGATTGCTGCTTAGCATCTTAAATATGGATTTGGGTGGTTCCCAACCTTTGACGGAGTTGATTTTGGCAGGTGCTGCCGACGCCCTTGTCAACAAGGGCGGATTGGCAGAGATGATGCTGGGCTGGGAACTTGTGAAATACAGCAATCCTCGCTCGCAGCATGACTTGTATTATTGGGAAAATATAGTAAACGGAACTTCTTCAGAGATAGATTATGTGATTGTCAGGAATATGAAGATAATGCCTATAGAGTGTAAGGCAGGAACGAGCGGCAAGATGAAGAGTCTTCGCTTATTTATGCGCAACAAGCATTTGAATGATGCCTATAGGTGCTCGCTCGAAAACTTTGCCCTCTTAGAAAATCAAGATGTCCAAGATGACAATGCCGTTAGGCGAATCGCCATTAACCCATTGTATGCTATCTCGAATTTGTGCAAACAATAGCATAAAAATCTTATCAAATAGCCCAAATATGGCGATATTGGTGCTAAATCTATGCTTTTTTATGAGATTTAGCACCGCTATCGCCACTTTTTGGTAATTAATTGCAATAACTCTGTTAATTTAAGAGGCAAAGAAGAATTGGGTTTAGTTGTACTTCTCAAACAAGTTTTCCAAATCTTCTTGGCTAAGCAAGTGTTTAATGGCATTACGAACTGAAGAAGAAGCAGCATTGAGCGATTCAACCTTGTCGCCTGTGGCAGTTTCCTTTATGCGCATCATTTCATTACGCTTTACGGTAGTGCAACGCTCTGAATACATTGCCATTCCCTTCAACTTAGGTATGGAGTCGGTAAAGCTCAAATTATGAGGTTCAAGCAAAACGAATTCAAAATGACCGTTTGTACGATGCACAACAATAAAATCAGGGAAATGAGGCTTTAGCTCCATTCCCAACTGATACTGGATACATAAAGAGCCTTCCTTGTTTGGAATGTTACGCACCCAGCAAACAAAGCTTTTGCGCCGTCTTTCTTCATCGAGCACCTTTTGTTCCCATTTGTCCAACTTGAACACGGCTTCGCCCTTCTCATCCGCATAAAGATGGTCTGTAGAAGCAGTTCCTTCAGGATGTTTGCTCGTTACAATAAGATCTGGCAAGGTAAAATCGAATGGCGAAGTGGACGCATGGGCTTTTACTATCTTTTCATATTCACGTTTCACATCTTCTCCCTTTGCCTCTATGTCATGGCGATATTTATCCACATATTTGTAAAATGACTCCTTACAATAATTGTCAAGCCTATCCATGCATGTCTGGTCGTTGGCAAAGAGTATGAAATGCAAGCGTAGATCTGTGTTGTCATATTCATCCACAAAAGCTTTGCGATAAGCATTAAGCACACCCTCTTTGCCGAACCTAGCCTCCACGTTCTCGCTCCAAGTGTATATGTCAAGTTCTGAGAGGACAAGTCTTCCGTCACCATCTACTCTCACAGTCGTACCTAAGGCATCAAAAGCAACAAGCTGATCATTCAATGTGCGTATTTTTTCCATTGCTTGCTGATATGTTCCTTTTCCTTGCAAACATTTTATGAAGGTACCAATCTGCCCCACAATGTCGTTTAACAAATCATTAACGGCATTTTGGCACAATCTGTTACGGACGAGAAGATGGCAAAGTTTGAAAAGGGCCTTGCGATAATCTGTGACAATTTTCTTGGGAATGGCATAATTGTCTATTTGTGCTGCATTGATTGCCTCGAACACGTCCCTGCGTGAAAGTCCGCAAGGAAGGTTGCCACGCAACTCCAATATTTGTTTGGGCGTGGGAGTAGTATCTACATGGACAGGAATGGTTCCTTCCAGTTCACGTTTCACACGCTCCACCGTGACAGCGTCAAAATTAGGAAGGAACAGTTGCACTTCGTTCAACAAATCATCGGTCTCTATGCGCTTCTGCAAAGGGGTGCGCACCATGCGCCCCAACAGTTGGGCGATATTAGTGTAGCCAGCAGCCACCTTGAACGACATCATGGTCTCTGCTCTCGGGCAATCCCAGCCAGTGGAAAGATTATCCTTAAAGAATATTACTTTCACTTCCTTCGATTCCGATATTCTGGAAGGGTCAATATAGCGCACCTCTACCCCATTGGCGGTAATGGCTTCCCTACTTTCGAAAGTATGCACCACTTCTCCGTTTCTAAGGCTTACCCTTGCATTCGCCTCGATAACCCTTAAGCATTCGTCAAGATTGGTTTCCGATACGTTATCGTCCTTCTTGTTCTTCACCTGCACCACAAGTGCAGGACTCACGTCCACGTCTTCATGCTGGCGGTAAGCCTCCCAATGTTGGCACTTTTCCTTCCAGTCTTTGGCTGCCTCAGCCAGATAGGTCATCTCGGCAAAGGCTTCACCGTCTTTCGGATGGTGTATCTTGATTTCATCCTTCAGCAATCCAGATGCCCGTACCTCGTCGGGGGTGACTTCCACTTTTGGTAACTGTGTGGAATTGGCTGTTCTTGCCAACTCATTGAACCGTTCCAAGGTGGCACTCATGCCTATCACCAGCGGCATAGAGGGCATATTGTCAGTATCTGACCCGAGTATAAACTTCTGCATGATGCTCATCTGCGCACCCATTTCGTTAGGTTTGGCGCCGCGGTGAGCCTCATCTATGATAACAATCAGTTTGTCGCCATACTCCTCTATCGTGTTGCGCATGAAGTCCCATCCTGTGTAGTTGCGTTCGTCGCTATACTTCACAAGATTGCTGTTGGCACCAAACTTCTGGGTGTTCACATAATAGATAGTGCCTAACTGTAGTTTGTCGGCTTTGAAGCTATGCTCATCTATCGTCACAACGGTACGGTTCCATAGCTTGTCCGCCACCTTATACAATTTAGCCTTGCTCTGCTCGTTCAACTCAGGCGCGTCGCTTATCCACAGCACGATGGCATCGTTCTGAGCACCTTGATAGATGTCGCCCGTATAGAGGGCTTCGATGAAAGCCGACATGATAATGGTCTTGCCTGCACCTGTAGGTGCGGTAAACGGAATGATGCTTTTCTCCTCATCTTCTCTGTATCGTCTTTGTGCTTTTATTTGTCGTTCTCGCAAGTTGTCAAGTGCTTTCTGCTGAAAATCAAATAATTCTACTAACATACGCCTTATTGTCTTTTTTCTATGTTAATCTTGAAGTTGTCGAGATAATCACGATAGAGCTGATAGGTCTGCCTTACATGAAGACTGGCTGCCAATGTGCGGTAGTTTTCCTCGCTGTCGTCTATAATGTAGACGGTTTCCACCTCTGGCTTGTCCTGCAAAGCCGCTTTCAGCTCGTCGATAGCAAACTCATCGTTCAAGATGGCCATTTTGTTTTCTGCGAATACCGTATATTCATCCTCCACATGAGTAGGACAGACACCATGTGCGCCAGCCTTCATCCATAAGATAGGGAGCAACTTTTCGAGTTGCGTGCCCAAGGACACCTTTTCCTTGTCCAAGAACGTCAGCTTATAGTAAGCGGCGTTGGCAGCAAAACCGTCGGCCATAGGAATCGACACAGGCACGGTCTTGATTCTTTCCGGCAATTCCTCCAACTCTCTTTTGGCTGCGTTGAATGCCTTGTTGTTGGATGTTACGATATAGATAACGTCAACGTCATCATGCACTTCTTCCATGAAATCGTCTATCTTGGTTACATCGAAGAGAAAGGCTTTGTTCGCTTCTTCGGTCACAAGGAAAGGACATTCTGCCTTTACTGCGTTTTGAGGCATCTTCTTGTCGCCAATCAATGCCACAATCTGCTTTTTCAGTTTCGTATCCATGGAATCGTCTTTGAGGTCGAGGCTTATTTGCTTGATGCTTCGCTTCACCACCTTCTCTTCGGTGTTGGATGTGATGTAGTCGCCTTTGATAGGTTGACCGTTTACATCTACTCCAAGAATGGAACACTTGGTACGAGGCCAGTTCACATAACGGGCGATACCAAACTTCTCCCATTTTTCGTCACTCTTGTGCAAGCCTTTGGCTCGTAAGGCCTTTTCTTCTTCGACGCTCACCTCGTTGTTGGTCACCATAATGCAACGGCGATGACCTCCGTCCTCTTTGTTCAAAAGGTTGACGGCATGAAGGGTCGTGCCACTGCCCGAAAAGAAATCGAGAATAAGGGCGTTGGGATTGTTGGCAACAAAGAAACGGATGGTATCATGGACGGCATAGAGGGACTTGGGGAATGGGAAACGATTGCCGATAAATTTAGACAAAAGTTGTGTCCCTTTGTAACTGGCATCATGATTTGCAATATTCCATTGTGTTCCCGGAATATAATACCTGGAATAATTGGAATTATCAACAAGAACTGTTCCACTTACAACATCCCTGCCAACTAGCTCAACTTCCTTTTTCTCAATTTTTTGAATACTGCCTCTTTTTAGAAAAGTAACAGAGATACCTGTATCCAAAATTTTCCCCCATTTAACATAGCCCTTTTCTAAACGTGATAGAAATTCATCTCTACCTAATTGCCAGTTTCCTTCTATTCCATTCGGCTTAATTGGCCATAAATATAAATGATTGTTTTTCTTTTCTATTACAGAAGATGGATGTTCTGCTAAAGGCATTGCTTCACCTGTATCTAAAATTTGAGAGGCATTTTCGTTAAAAATGATAGGATAAAACAAATTTTGCCTATCTGTTCTCAAACTATTAGTTCCTGTTCTTCTTAATTGATTCCAAACTATGCCAAGAGCGCCTTGACTTTTTTTCTTTCCTAATTTCCATTCATCAGGTAAAGGTAATTTTTGAACAGCACTATCTCCAAATTGTACGATATAAATAAACTCGTTTGTCCGATAAAATGAATTGTTTCTAGCAACACCACTTTGCGCAATCACGCTACTCACCATCTGAATATTCGCCTCGGGAAACATTTCCTCCAGCAAGCATCCAAGATGCAAATACTCTTTTTCATCAATCGTAACAATCAGCACCGAGTTCTTCGGATTGAGCAACTTCTTTGCAAGCAGCAGTCGACTCTCTATCATAGACAGCCACTTGCTGTGACGGTAACTGTCGTTGCCGTCCACATAATTGTTATTGTATTTCCAGTCGGTAGCCCCGCTGTTGTAAGGAGGATCGATGTAGATACAGTCCACCTGCTGCGGATAAAGATAAGCAAGAAGTTGCAGGGCATGGAAATTTTCTGCCTCGATGAGCGTATGCCAAAGGTCGCTGTCGGGAGCATTCTGAACAGAATCCATATATTTGAGGCAAGGATAGATAGGTTCGCCATTCCTTGCCACACAAATGAGGTCTTGGCAGGAAACTTGCTGCTCCTTGCCTGTTACCGTATGACGGCATGTAGCCACACCTCGGCTCACACACACCACCTCCCAAAGAATATCCTCAGTAAGTTTTTTGTCATCATCCACCTTACGTATCACCTTGCAACCACGACTTATCGGATAATCGTAGAGCAAGGTCATCTCAGGCACATGATTCTCGAACACAAGACCAAATTTCTTATGCTTGGTCAGCTCCTTCACCTCCTTCTCCATGCGAAGGCGAAGCTCAGGGTCTTGTATTCGGGCAATCAGATCATTTATTGCTGCCATGTAATAGTCGTTTTAAAGTTGCATCCAACTATCAAAACGGCTGCAGTGAAAGAATTTCAAGAACATAAAAAAGGTGCAGACACCTTTCCTTTCGCGTTCACGGGAAGCCTGAGAATGAAAACCCGCCACTCACATAGGATGGGATGTCCACACCGTATGGGTATGAACATCGACATTATAATGTGAGTGTACGAGCAAACCTCCTCAAACAGAGGTCTCACCGCGAACAGCATTCCGATTACTCTTTCTGCGGAAAAGAAATCAGTTTCTCAGGCTTTTTCTTTTGTGAACGCGAAATAATAGTCAATGCTTTATGTTTTACCAAAATGTCTTGGAGATGACACGAAGCCAAATCCAAGGGCAAAGGTACGAAGATTTTTGCTTATTGTGCCATGTCGGGACAAGAAAAAAGCAGAAAGCCCCTCTTTTTTTTATGAAAGCTGTTTTTGCATATTTATGCATTTTCCGGGCCTTTTTCAGAGCCATTCTAAAAGAGCCCAACTTACGATTTGAAAGTGCCCATTTGACGTCCTCAAAGAGGCTCTTTGACGAGCTCATTAAGGCCCTTTGACAGCCTCAAAGAGGCTCTTTGACAAAACTACCCTGTTTTTAAGAGTTGTTAACAAAAATAATAAGTTGAAAGCCCCTTATTTTTGAAAACAGAAAGAAAAACCGACATAAATGCTTACAATCGCGTTTTTGGATATTTATTCACTTCTACCTTTCCTTTTGCATATTTATACATTTCTTCGCATGGACAAGACATGGAAGAACAAGAAAAGAACATGCTTTGAAAGGCTCTTTGAGCGCCTTTTGAAAGCTTATTGAAAGCCTTTTGAAAGCTCTTGAAAAGCCTTTGCCGACCCATATCGTTAAAAAACATGCTTTTCTTTGTGTATCCAACAAATTGTTGTATTTTTGCAAAAGAAAAGAGTTGCTTGACAAGCAAACGTATGTATATTGCAGAAATAGGAACCGTTGCTAAATCATTACTTCCATTGAGGTAAAAAATGCTCATAAATGCTCATTTTAAGCTATTCGGCAATTCTTAGCGTAATGTTTATAAAAAAATTGAAGCACTATGGCAGCAATCATGAACAGGAAATTGCCGGTAGGCATACAGTCGTTTGTGGAGATAAGGAAGAACGGATATCTCTATGTTGACAAGACCGACATTATATGGAATCTTGTCAACGGCGTGAAATACAACTATCTGAGCCGCCCAAGGCGGTTCGGCAAGTCGGTGCTTGTCGACACGTTGCAGGCTTATTTCGAGGGACGGCGCGAGCTGTTCGAGGGTCTGAAGATAATGGATCTGGAGCAGGATTGGACGGCACGTCCCGTGATAAGGCTCGATATGAGCCGTGGAGGAGCATCGGAAAATTCAATCCGTTCATACCTTAACAATAGGTTCAAGGATTATGAGGACGTGTATCGCATAGCGACATCAGCCGATGATTCATTGGCCGACCGCTTCCACCGTATTGTTCGAGAGGCCTACAACCAGACCGGCCAGCAGGTAGCCATACTTATCGACGAGTATGACTCGCCTCTTCAGCACTCGTGGCATACCCCTGAGCACGAAGCCTGCACAGCCCTCTACCGCGAGGTGTTTGCCATCTTGAAGGCAGATGACGAGATGGAGCGCTTTGTCTTCATCACAGGCATAACCAAGTTTACGCAGATTTCTCTCTTCTCCGTGCTCAACAATCTGATGAACATCAGTTTCGAGCCGCAGTATGCCGCCATTTGCGGAATAACCAAGCAGGAGATTGTGGACAATTTCATGCCTGAGGTGGAGCAGATGGCTCAGATGAACGGCTGGACGGCGGACGAGACGTTGGAAAGGCTGAAAGACTTTTACGACGGCTACCATTTCTGCGACCTTAATATGGTGGACGTCTACAACCCGTTCAGTCTTGTCAACTCATTGTACCAGAAACGTCTCAGGAGCTATTGGGCCATGTCGGGGGCTACATCGCTGCTGCCCAAGTTTGTGGGCGACATGGAGATACGCCTCAACGATTTCGACCATTGCAGCATAGACCGTTTCCTTCTCGAAACGTCCGACGTGACGGGCGGAGGTCCCGAACTGTTCCTCTACCAGTCGGGTTATCTTACCATAAAGTCGGCTGACGAGTTTGGCTACATTCTCGGCATCCCCAACGAAGAGGTGCGTCAGGCGTTGAACGCAATGGTGCTGCCGGCCCTTACCCTTCGCAAGCAGGGCGACACGGTGTCGCTGCAGGCCAATCTCTATCGCCAGCTTGGCACAGGTCAGCTCGACGAGGCGAAAAAACTGATGCGCGCGCTCATTGCCGACGTGCCTTACAGCAACAAGAAGCTCGCCTCGATGGACATGGAGGAGCGTTATCGCCTCATCATCAGCACCATTCTTCAGGCGCTCGGCGTGCGTGTGGAGGTGGAGCGCATGCTTGCCACCGGCCGCATTGACCTTGTGGCATGGCTCTCGCGCTACATCTATGTCATCGAACTGAAGCTATCCAACAACGGTGGTCTTGCCGCTGCCGAACAGCAGATTCGCTCGTGCGGATATACCGAACCCTTCAAGGCCGACAAGCGTCGGGTGGTGGGTCTCGCCGTGGAGCTTGACAGCGAAGGCAAGGGCCTGATCGATTGGAAGGTGGTGGAATGAGGTCTTGAGCTAAGCCTCTTTCCAATGTCAAGACCGTCTTTCTGCTTAATGTGAATAAACGAGGAAAGCGTGGAAAACGAGGAAAACGAGAAAGACGAGGAAGACGAGGAAAGCGTGGAAAGCGAGAAGAACGAGGAAAACAAGAAAAAATAAGAAAAACGAGGAAACCGATAACAGGCGGTTTCCTCGTTTTTCGCTTAGATGGAGGTATTTTTATTGTTGTCTTACAAGTTTCAGATCGGCAAGCAAGACAGCTGTCTCCTTCTCTTCTTTGGGCGCATCTTTGCGTTTCCATGCCACAATGAACCGTGTTGTCGCTGCTGTTGACACATAGCCCATTTTTTTTAGTTTCGCTATCCGCTCACGCATCGCCGCCGAATACTCGGCAACAATTTTGCCTGAAGGTGTATGCAAGGTGTTGTCGTCGCACGTCAGAGGATCGCCGCTTTGCAAGGTGAGCACATCGTTGTGGCAATGCTGGAAGAAACTGAGGTTCACGTCCTTGTGTGACATCTGTATGACGATCTCCGTCGGCATTCCGTAGGAACGGGTATCGGCGACGTGCGTAGCCGACGTGATGCTGTTGAAAGCCGTGCCGTTGGTGTGTATGGACAGGTTCAGACGTGCGCGGGTCATTGCCACATAAAAACAACGCAGCCGTTCGTCAGTAAGTTGTTGCCGTCCGTCAACGAGCATGAACACATTGTCAAACTCGCGTCCCTTGGCCTTGTGTATGGTCGAGATGATAATCTCGTTGCCGGATGTTTCATGGAAGTCCTCCACCTTCGATTCGAACAGATATTCGCCGAAGTCGCTGTAATATTTGTCCTTGTTGGTCTTCTCAAACAGTTCAACACATCTGCAGAGATAAGGGAGGGCTGTGCTCCGCCTGTATTTGGCAAAGGTCTTGTCTTTTGCCTCTGTCCACGCTTCCTCACTGATGACCGGCGACGTCTTGTGTCGGGCGAGACATTTGGCGAAATATCTCACCTCCGCCAGATTGCAGAACCTCAGGTCGCCCATTGTCTGTATGAGTTTGGCCACTATTCCCTGTCGGCGCAGCAACGCCATGACCGTCACAGCCTCCTCGTTGGTCTGGGTGAGCACGCATGTGGAGCCTTGCAGCTTGCTCGCCGTGATGTCTGACATTAACGGGTCATACATGTAGCGTGAGCCGTGGTGGGTTATGCGCACGGTGCCTTCCTGTTTGTTCATTGAGACGATGGGCGACTGCTTCAGTCGTCCATTGATAAGTTTCACGAACTCGTTGGCAGAACTGACAATCTTTTTTGCGCAGCGGTAGTTGTCGGTCATCTCTACAAAACGCCCGCCCTCTGTTTTGCTCAGGTTGTACATGTATTGTGGGTTGGCGTTGGCAAAAGAGAATATGCACTGGTCGTCATCGCCGACGGCAATGACACGCATGTCTTCGTTGCTGTGCATGAGGGCGTTCACCAGGCGGCAAGAGTCTGCATTCATGTCCTGCGCTTCGTCTATTACGATCACGGTCTTGCCGATATGGCTTTGCTCCACCTCACCTGTTTCTATCATCTCGGCAGCCTTTACCACCACGCTGTTCACGTCGTCAAGATTGCCTATGCGTCCGAGCAGCTCGAAGCAAAAAGAGTGGAACGTCATGATGTCGACGAAGTGGGCGGCGTTGCCGATGAGCTGCATGAGCCGCTGCTTGAATTCGGTGGCTGCAGCGCGCGAGAAGGTGAGCATGAGCAGCTGCTCGTGCTTCACGTCTTCAAGCAACAGCAGCGAGGCCAACTTGTGCACAAGCACGCGCGTCTTGCCGCTTCCCGGTCCTGCGGCCACTACGATGCACCGTGATGCATGGTCGTCGATGATGGCTTTCTGCTTTTCCGAAAGGTCATTGAACAGCTGTTGGAACTTTGCCGGACTGATGTTGCGTTCAATCTCTCTTGCGCGGTCGCCCTTGAAATATTTGTCAATGAACAGGCGGTAGTCCATGTTGAAATAATCGTGCACATAGCGCAGGGCAGCATCATAGTTTTCCACCATCAGGTTGGCATATTCGCCGACGATGTGGATCTGCTGTATTTTCTGCTTGTAGAATTCGTTGAGCATGCGGTAGTCGTCCTGTTTGTAGCGCACGCGGTTGTCCATCTGTTTGCGGTTGATGGTCATGGCGTTGTAGAGCACGAGAAATCCTCCCTCCAGTTTTAGGGCGCCAATCTTGGAGAGATACAGCAGAGCCTCCTCGATGTCCTCTATTTTCAGCTCTTCGCCGTTGTAGAACAGCGAGTGGTTCCCGGCATTGATGTCGTTGAGCAGCTCCACAACGGAGAAGTTGACCACGCCGTTCTTTGCTGCCTCGCCCTCTGCATTTGCAGCACGCGCGTATAGCCATCCTATGGCAAAGCGGCAGATGTTGAGGCGTTTTTCGAAGCGCGCAAGCGTGTTCTTCATGTCTGCCTGACGGCTTATAATGAGGTTCTGGATGCCGTCTTCCTTCTTGCGCGTATAGTTTTTTACAACCAGAAAATAGAGAAGCGTGCGTATGTGCTTCTCTGTCGACTCTTCCAGCCCGTCGTGCACAGCCTTGTCGTTGAGCTGCTTGTAGGAGATGCGGAGCGCGTCGTCGGGGATGTTGCTCAGCACATACTGTTCCAGCTTGGCGAAACATTCGAGCTTATGCATGGCCTTGCGCTCGTTGCCAACGTCCTGCATGAAGGCGGAGATGTCTCTGGTGTCGCCAAGAATGCCTTCCTGCCTCATGCGTCCTACAGCCGACACCACTTCGTGCTTGTTCATGCCGAGGATGTCGGCGAGGTAGTCGATACGCGACTCTGCCTCGGCATCCTGTGCGCGCGAAATGTATTTCTGCGATATGAGCGACTTGATTATTCTCACCGCATTCTCCACCTCTTCTTTGTCGAAGAGCGACGACGAGGCGATGCGCTGACGGGCCTCGTCCATGTTGCGCACGGTGATGCCCGTGGCATAGACATGAGGCATGTTGTTGCCGCGCTCAATGTAGCCGCTTTGTTCCAGGGCGGCAATGGCTGTCCGCACACGAGTCTCTATGTCGGCCACCGAATCGTCCCATCCTGCCTGTCGGGCTATCTCAAGGGCTGAACATTGCAGGCGCGACTGGTTGTGCGTGAGCCTCTTTATGGCTTGCCACACCTGCTGTATCTCGCTGATGCTCAGCTTTGTCTGGTTGAGCAGAATGAAATGTTTGTCAAGGTCGTTGTCGGCGTAGAGCACAAAGCAGCGGGCAGACAGCGAGGGGTTGCGCCCTGCGCGTCCGGCTTCTTGCACATAGTTCTCAAGCGAGTCGGAAATGTCGTAGTGGACCACCAGCCCCACATCGCTCTTGTCAACGCCCATGCCGAATGCTGACGTGGCGACAATAATGTCTACCTCGCCCGACATGAAGGCGTTTTGGTTCTTGATCTTGTCGTCGGGCGACATCTTGCCGTTGAACGGCAGAGCCTTTATGCCGTCGCGCGATAAACGGGATGCCAGTTCGACGGTGCGCTTGGTGCGCGACACATATATGATTGTGGGGCATAAGCTCTCGCCAAGCAACTCGCGCAGCCTGACATACTTGTCTTCATCTGAGTCGACATGTATAACCTTGTACTGGAGGTTCTTGCGCGATGCCGACGAGGCGAACAGCTCAAGGTCTGTGCCCAGCCAATGTCTGAAGTAGTCGCAGATGTCCTGCACCACTTTCTGTTTTGCCGTGGCCGTGAAACACGACACGGGCACGGTGCAGGAGCCTTGCTTGTGCTCCTGATATTTCTTTATGAATTTGCCGATGTAGAGATAGTCTACACGGAAGTCTTGTCCCCAGGCGGAGAAGCAGTGTGCCTCGTCAATGACGAACCTGACCACATGGCGAGCCATGAGTATGCGCTCGATGGTGTTGGACCGCAGCATCTCTGGCGAGATGTAGAGCAGTGAGGCATCGCCGTTCTGCACACGCTCGATGGCGAGCGAGCGTGATATGGGGTCGAGCAGACCGTTTATGGTCACGGCATCGGTAATGCCGCGTGCCTCAAGATTGTCTACCTGGTCTTTCATGAGCGACTGGAGCGGGGAGATGACCACCGTCAGGCCGTGAACAGAGCGTCCGTCCATGAGGGCGGGAAGCTGGAATGTGAGCGACTTGCCGCCGCCTGTGGGAAATATGGCAAGCAGCGACTTGCCGTCGGCCGCTGCCTGTGCCGCACGCTCCTGAAGCGGTTGCCCGTCGTAGGTGCGGAACGAAGAATAGCCAAAGTGTTGTTTCAGGTTCTGGTGAATGTCGAGGAAGGTGTTACAGTAGTCGCATCCGTCGGCACATCGCCGGTGGCGCAGCAGCAGCATGATGTGCTCCACTTCCGGATAGTTGTAGAGCACCCATCCTGGTGTGACGGAGCGATAGTCGTTGGTGTCGACAAGGGCGAGGGCGTATGCCAGTTCGCACGGATGCTTCATGGCCATGGTGACGACATCGGCATGGCCACAGATGCGCCCTGCATATTGCTTCTTTATCTGTTGCTCAAGCATGGGGTAGTCAATGTCTTCACGGTCGTCTGGTCTGTTTGTCCGCAGCATGCGCAAGCCAAACGCGTTGACCATTGAAAGGAACCCCTCAAACTCTTTTTCCTTGAAGAGTAAAGTGGCGAAAATGCTCTGTTCGTCTCTTGACAACATGTTCCATTGTGCTATCTCGTCGAACAGCAGGCTGCGGGCTTTCTTGCAGTCGTTCACCGGATTGTTAACATCGTCAGAGACCAGCTTGTCGTCCTTCACAAGCTTGTGGCAAGGCCTTGCCGCGAACAGTAACGGCGACATGTAGAGGGTGTCGACAAGTAGCCACTGGCTTTTCTGTGCTGTGGTAAATGGCGGTTGGTCAAAAAGATATTTGGCATCATGATGCACGATGTTGTGCCCACATACATAGTCGATGTCTTGCAGAAAGGTTGCAAGTAACGCCTTGTTGGCGTTGTGAAACAAGGCCCCGTCGTGCCGTAAGGAGCCAATGTCATGCACTTTATGGTCTTTCATTCCCACTTCGACATCAACAAAGGCATAGTTGTCGGCATTGCGGTGTCGGGGCGTTGCGTCGACGACATCGGCAGTGTCGCTTGTGTTGTTGTCTGATGACTTGTTGCCAAAAAGAAAATCTAATATTGACATTTGTGGCTTCTTGCAGTGTTTGAGTGGGCAAATCTACAATATTTTATTCGAACGGCAAAATAAATGCTGCCTTTTCTTATGAAACCGCTGTCTGCGGTTCTTGACAAAGCAAGTTTTGGCGGCTTCGGGTGGGGCTTTAACACTAAACAAACTTTAAAAAACACGCTTTTAATCATTAATTTACATAATAAACAAATAAAAGTGGCTTATTTTGCCAAATTCTGACTAAATTTGCAGCTAAAAACAAAAAAGAACAGAAAAAATAATGCAGAAGAAAATATTATCTGTCGTGATGATGCTCTCGGCAATAGTGATGTGTTCCTCATGTCTGAGCAACAGCGATGTCGAATACGACTACAGCGATGACAGCGCCATATCGGCTTTCTCACTCGGAAACGTGCAGTATGTCGCAGGACAACACAAGGCCACGGGCAAGGACAGCATCGTGTCGAAAGATTTCAGCTCGGTGAAATTTAGAATCGACCAGCTCGGCGGAAAAATATACAATGTCGACTCACTGCCCATGCAGGCTTTGGTAGCGAAGGTGCTCTGCACACTGTCTACATACAACTCGGGTGTGGTGGGCTTGAAGAGTGCCACCAGCGACACGGTGAAATATTTCGCCTCTACCGACACCATCGACTTTACGACACCGCGCACATTCATTGTCTACAGCAACTCCGGACTGGGCTTCCGCCGCTACACCGTGTCGGTGAACGTGCATAAGCAAGACAGCGCCGCTTTTGTGTGGAAGCAGATGCCATCGCTTCCCGAGGAGCTGAAGCAGATGAAGGGCTTGCGCATGACCGCAACCAAGGACGGGCTGCACATCGCAGCTACCGACGGCGCAGAGAGCTTCTACTATGTCGGCTCAAAAGACAACATGGCAGCGGCACACAAGACCGCCACATGGACATCAGCTCAGGAAGGTGCCAACGTGTGGAACACGCTCGTCGGAAACAACGCCAAGGGCTTTGTGGCCGGCAACGGCGGCGTGGCCGAGTTTGACGACAACTCCCTGCAGACAACCGCTTCTGCGCACAACTTCAACACCTTGCTGGCTGCCACCTCGCAGCGTCTCTACGCCAACGTGGACGGAAAGGGGCTCATGTCGGCACCCGTGGACAACCTCACAACAGGTGCGTGGACAGCAGAACCCGTGTCTGAGGACGACAACATGGCACAGTTCCCCACCAAGGGGCTTGCCAGCGCTACCCTGCCCCTCCCGACCAACAGCGACTGCCGCTACGTCGTGGTCGTGGGACATAACGACGGCGAGGCTTACAGCTCTGTGTGGGCAAAGATTGAGGAAGACGGACAGAACAAGCAGCAGTGGATGCAATATCCCTATGACGACAACGACAACCGTCTGCCGGCGTTCGACAACCTGCAGATGGGCGTCTATAACGGACGGATAGTGGCTCTCGGCCATAACAACGGACAGCAGACAGCCAAGATGTATAGAAGCGAAGATCACGGACTGACATGGCAGGCCGACACCGTGGTGACCATGCCCGAGGGCATCAGCTCCAACGGCACACTGGCGTTTGCCGTCGACAGCGACAACTTCGTGTGGATTGTCTGCGGCGGCACCGGTCAGGTGTGGCGCGGAAGACAAAACTTCCTCGGCTGGGAGAAGAGAGAGGATGTCTTTGAAGAAAAGAAAAAGGCAAACTAAGGCTTGAAAGCCGGGTGGCGAAGAGGGGAGCTTGTTAAACGGGCACCTCTTTTTGACGTCTATATATATAATAAGGTGGAAAAGATGCGCTTAGCACAATGTTTAGGCTTGCTCATGGCCCTTGCGCTGCACACAGCAGACCTGAGGGCGCAGACCGACGACCAATATAAGATGGAGATTGGTGCCGGTGTGGCTCTTGTGTCTTATGAGGGCGACTATAACGGCGGCATCTTCAGCAACATGCAACCGGGCGCTTCTGTGATCTTAAGACGAATCTTCAACCCCTATATGGGTCTGCGCCTCGCTGCCACCTACGGCAAGCTCAAAGGCAACGCCAACGATGTGAAGACCTGGTTCCCTACCCTCTCGACAGGCTCAACGGGCAACGGAGCGGGCAGCGGCGACGGCACAACAGGCGGTTCTGAGACAGGCTCAACGGGCAACGAAGGCGCTGACGGCACCGTGAACGGGCAGACACGCGCAGGAGCGGTGCCTACGATCGTGGGAAACGAGCGGAGCAACTATGAGTTTAACAACTCGGTGTTCGACCTCAGCTTGACCTACGAATATAATTTCTGGCCCTACGGCACAGGCCACGACTATCGCGGCGCGAAGCGGTTCACACCGTTCGTCTTTGCAGGTCTTGGAGCAACCGTCGTGTCGGGAGGCGGAAAAACGGTGTTCACGGGCAACGTGCCCATGGGCCTGGGGGTAAAATATAAGGCTGCCGAGAGGCTCAACGTGGGCCTGGAGTGGGCTGTCCACTTCTCCCTCAGCGATGAGCTCGACGGATATAAAGACCCTTACGGCGTGAAGAGCTCGGGTCTGTTTAAAAACACCGACTGCTATTCGGCGCTACAGCTGTCTGTGACCTACAGTTTCATGCCTAAATGTCGAACCTGTCATAACCAAGACGAGTGATGAGCTGCAAGGGCTCTCTTATCAAGCAACAAAACAAAAAAACGATATGACCACAACGGTAAACCCCACAACCATACCTCAGCACATTGCCATCATCATGGACGGCAACGGACGCTGGGCAGCAGAGCAAGGCAAGCCGCGAAGCTACGGACACCAAGCCGGAGTGGAGACGGTGAGACGCATAACGTCTGAGTGTACGCGCCTCGGCGTGAAGTGGCTCACGCTCTACACGTTCTCAACAGAAAACTGGAACAGACCTGCCGACGAGGTGGCTGCTCTCATGGGACTGGTGCTCTCTTCGCTTGAAGACGAGATCTTCATGAAGAACAACGTGCGGTTCCAGGTCATCGGCGACATTGAACGTCTGCCAGCGGCCGTGCAGCAGAAGCTACAGGAGACCATCGACCACACGGCGAACAACTCGGCCATGACCATGGTGGTGGCGCTCAGCTACTCGTCGCGATGGGAGATAACAAACGCCGCGCGACGCATTGCGCAACAGGTGAAGGACGGGGCTTTAATGCCTGACGACATTACGGAGCAGACGCTCTCTGACAACATGACGACGGCTAACATGCCAGACCCTGACCTGCTCATAAGAACGGGTGGCGAGATCAGGATAAGCAACTATCTGCTCTGGCAGATCGCCTACAGCGAGCTCTATTTCTGCGACACCTTCTGGCCCGACTTCGACGAAGAAGACCTGCATAAAGCTATCGCCAGCTACCAACAACGCCAACGCCGCTTCGGAAAAACTGAACAGCAGGTGGAGGAAGAAGATTTAAAGGTAAAAAAAGGCTGACGCCTTTTGAGGGAAAAGTGAAGAGTGAAGAATTCGATAGCCCTGATTTAAGGGAAGAGTGAAGAACGAAGAGTGAAGAATTCGTTACACTTTTTAAAAGAGGAAAATTCTTGCTTAGGCAAGCGTCTCTACGAGTCGAGCGCAAAATTCAAAACTCAAAAATTCAAAAAATCCTATAGCTTTTTTAAAAGGAAAAAGGGTTAAAACAGCAACAAAGCAAACAACAATAAACAAAATATGAACATCAAGAAACTGCTCATAGCTCTCCTCGCCATCATCTGCTCATCGGCGGTGAAGGCACAGGACAAGATTGTCTATCCCGACATCTCTTATGCCGGCTCGCCACGCACGCTGACCATCGGCGCAATAAACGTGACGGGTGCAGAGGGTTATGAGGACTACATGCTCACAGGCATCTCCGGACTGACAGTGGGCGAAGACATAACACTCCCCGGCAACGAGATCACCAACGCGGTGAAAAACTACTGGAAGTATGGTCTGTTCTCGGACGTGAGCATCGTGGCCGACTCGGTCATCGGCAACAAGGTGTTTCTCAACATTCATCTGCGCATGAGACCGCGTGTGTCGACAATCAATTATGTGGGCCTGAAAAAATCGGAACGCACCGACATGGAGGAGAAACTGGGCCTCTTGAAGGGCGCTCAGATCACACCTAACATGATTGACCGTGCGAAGATCCTTGCCAAGAAATATTTCGACGACAAGGGCTTCAAGAACGCCGACATCCAGATTCGTGAGCGCGACGACGTGGCAAACAAGAACCAGGTCATCCTTGATGTAATCATCGACAAAAAGCAGAAGATGAAGGTCCGCAAGATCTACATCGAAGGCAACAAAGCGCTGAAAAACAGCAAGATAAAGGGCGGACTGTTCAAGAAGGGTGCCTTCGCAAAGACCCATGAGGCAGGAACGCTCGCTTCGTTCCTCAAGGCGAAGAAGTTTACACCTGAGCGCTGGAAGGCCGACAAGCAGAAGCTGATCGAAAAGTATAACGAGTATGGCTACCGCGACGCTGCCATCATCAGCGACAGCGTGTGGAACGTCGACGACAAGCACGTCAGCATTCGCCTGAAGGTGGACGAGGGCAAGAAATATTATATACGCAACATAACATGGGTGGGCAACACCATCTATCCGTCCGACTACCTGAACCAGGTGCTCGGCATGAAGAAGGGCGACGTCTACAACCAGAAGCTCATGAATAAACGTCTCACCGAGGACGATGATGCCGTGGGCAACAACTACTGGAACAACGGTTACCTCTTCTACTCGCTGCAGCCTACAGAGATCAACATCGTGGGCGACAGCATTGACCTCGAGATGCGCATCACAGAGGGCACACAGGCCCACATCAACCATGTGCGCATTAACGGTAACGACCGCCTCTATGAGAACGTGGTGCGCCGTGAGCTCCGCACAAAGCCGGGCGACCTCTTCTCGAAGGATGCCCTGCAGCGTTCGGCGCGTGAGCTCGCATCAATGGGCCACTTCGACCCGGAGAAGGTGAACCCCGACGTGAAGCCCGATCCAGAGAACGGAACGGTGGACATCAACTGGGGACTGGAGCAGAAGTCGAACGACCAGATTGAGTTCTCGCTCGGATGGGGACAGACAGGTGTCATCGGACGTGTGGGCTTGAAGCTCAACAACTTCTCTATGCGTAACCTCTTCAACAAGAACAAGGAGCACCGTGGAATATTGCCTATCGGCGACGGCGAGGTGCTGTCGCTCGGAGCACAGACCAACGGTACCTACTATCAGTCGTATAACGCCTCTTACTCAACCAACTGGTTCGGTGGAAAGCGACCAATCCAGTTCTCTGTAAGCGCATTCTTCTCGAAGCAGACCGACGTGTCGAGCAACTATTACAACTCGGGATATTATAACAACTATTATAATTATCTCTACGGCTACGGCAACTACGGCTACAACAACTACGAGAACTATTACGACCCCGACAAGTATGTGAAGCTCTTCGGTGCTTCTCTCGGATGGGGCAAGCGTCTGCGCTGGCCTGACGACTACTTCCAGCTCTCGCTCCAGCTGTCGTACACACGTTACATGCTGAAGAACTGGCAGTACTTCCTCATGACCAACGGCAACTCTAACAACCTGAACCTCAGCATCGCCATCAGCCGCACGTCTACTGACAACCAGCTGTTCCCGCGCCGTGGTTCAGAGTTCACAGCCTCTGTGACCCTCACACCGCCATGGTCAAAGTGGGACGGCAAGGACTACAAGAACCTGGCAAAAGACCGCAACTCATCGCTCTATGAGCGCGAGCAGCAGGAGAAATATCGCTGGGTGGAGTATCACAAGTGGAAGTTTAAGGGCAAGACCTACACCGCGCTCACCAGCGGACAGAAATGTTTCGTGCTCATGACGCGCGTCGAGTTTGGTCTGCTCGGTTCATACAATAAGTATAAGAAGTCGCCGTTCGAGACCTTCTACATGGGTGGTGACGGCATGAGTGGCTACTCGACAAGCTACGCTGAGGAGACCATCGGTCTGCGTGGTTACGAGAACGGCTCGCTCACACCTTACGGTGCCGAGGGCTATGCCTACGACCGCATGTCGCTGGAGCTCCGCTATCCGTTCCTCTTGGGCAACACCACGATCTATGGTCTCGCCTTCCTTGAGGGTGGTAACGCATGGAGCGACACGAAAAGCTTCAACCCCTTCAACATGAAGCGTTCGGCTGGTGTGGGTGTACGTATCTTCCTCCCGATGGTCGGACTCATGGGTATCGACTGGGCTTACGGTTTCGACAAACCGTTTGCAGGCTACGCAAAGGGCGGCAGCAACTTCCACTTCATACTCGGACAGGAGTTCTAAAGCCCCACCTCAGCCCCACCCCCTCGCGCCGCAGAGAGAGAACGACCCTACAGCCCCACCCCCTCGCCACCTATCGGTGGCTCACCCCTCCCCTTATGGAGGGGAGTGAATGGCTAGGGCTATTGGAAGCCCCACCCCCTCGCCACCTATCGGTGGATTGCACCTCAGCCCCACCCCCTCGCCACCTAACGGTGGCTCACCCCTCCCCTTAGGGCGGGGAGTGAATGGCTAGGGCTATTGGAATTTTGAATTTTGCGCTCGGCTCGCAGAGACGCTTGCCTAAGCAAGAATTGTTGGCTTTCAGCCAATGTTGAATTATTCAATTTTGAATTTTCAATTATTCAATTTTGAATTTTCAATTATTCAATTTTGGATTTTCAATTATTCAATTTTTAAATTCTCAATTTCGAAGTGAGGCGATGCGGCGTAAAAAAAAGTTGTTCAATAAAAAAAACGGAAAGGAACTATGAAGAAGATAATGTTTATCTGCCTCTTTGCCCTTACGGCATTGACGGCAAGCGCACAGAAATTTGCGCTACTCGACATGGAGTATATCCTTAAGAACATCCCCGCCTATGAGCGTGCCAACGAGCAGCTTAACCAGGTGTCGAAGAAATGGCAGGCTGAGGTTGAGGCTCTCAACACAGAGGCCAGCACCATGTATAAGAACTATCAGAACGAGCTGGTGTTCCTTTCACAGGAGCAGAAAAAGGCTCGTCAAGAAGCTATCATGAAGAAGGAGAAGGAGGCCTCTGACCTCAAGCGCAAATATTTCGGTCCCGAAGGGGAGCTGTTCAAGAAGCGTGAGAGCCTGATGTCACCGATCCAGGACGAGATCTATAACACCGTGAAAGAGATCTCGGAGCTTCGTGGCTACTCGCTTGTGCTCGACCGCGCCTCCGAGTCGGCCGGCATAATCTTCGGCTCTCCAAAGATCGACATCTCTAACGAGGTGCTGCAGAAGCTGGGATATAATTAAAGGTAAAAAAGTAAAAAGGTAAAAAGGTAAAAAAAGGCTGACGCCGTTTAAAGGTAAAAAGGTAAAAAAGTAAAAAGGTAAAAAAAAGGCTGACGCCTTTGAGGCAAAGCCTTTTTAAGGGAAAAGTGAAGAATTCGATAGCCCTTTTAAAGAGGACAATTCTTGCTTAGGCAAGCATCTCTTCGAGCCGAGCGCAAGATTCAAAACTCAAGACCCGAACCTTGAAATTCGAACCTCTTATAGCCTTGGCTATTCACTCCCTTTCATAAGGGGAGGGGTGAGCCGCGAAGC
>OBLI01001573.1_pt1 | contig 21733 bp, 16 predicted proteins | sample 1519701 | NCBI WGS metagenome assembly OBLI01 (sample SAMEA3663005, study PRJEB22513) | pig gut metagenome | biome: pig gut; feature: pig-associated habitat; material: faeces | place: France | collected 2012
TGCTTTGCCTTTCTTTGCATAAATGCCGGTACCACAGTTCGTGATAAGTGCATTATCATACAATTCAAAAGAAGCTACTTCCTTACCTTTTTTATCCTGTTTACTGCTGTTGTTATTGATTCCGGTTGTAATGCTGTGGTATGGATTATTTTTATCAGACTCCCTTCCGTTTTTGCCGATCTGATAGGTTCCGTTAATCACACCGCCCCAATTCAGCGTTCCGGTGTTACTGATCCCGCAGATCTTTCCGGTGGAAGATGCTGCATTTCCAAAGATGGTACATGCTGGTTTTGCATTTTTATCGGTTGTATCCTCTGCCTCAGCCGTCATGGTGCTGCTGTTTTCGATCACGTTCCCGTCTGTTTTGGCTAACAGGCATACATCTGCATTCTGTTGAAATGTAAATGTCCCGCTGTTGCTTATTGCCGGCTTTCCTTCCGTGTATAACCGGACCGCACCGCTGATTGTCATGGTGCCGGTGTTCTTTACGGCATCATCCCCGTTTTTGGATGTCACATATCCGCTGTCGGTTCCGGCTTTTGTATCTGCAGTGTAATCCATGGATTTATAAGCAGAAAAACCGATCTTTGCATTTCCTGTGATGTTACCGGTGCCGGCATTGCTGATCCCGTTTCCGTTGTTGTTATGGATATAGACTGCACCGATATTTACCGTGGCACCGGAGCTGTTTGCAATGCCGTTTCCGGATGCATTCCGTACCACACCGCCGCTTACGGTCATGGTTCCTGCCCCGTTACTGATTCCGGTCGTGAAGTTATGTGTCGCATTATCTGCCTTCCATGCGGTATCCCCGGCCGTATACTGTCCGCGTACTTCCGTATCGGTAAGGGTGGCTGTCACATTTACCTTCGTATTGTCGTTTGCCGCATTGCGGATGCCGTTTTCTGCAGCTCCGAGCACCAGTGCATCCGACATGGTAAGGCTGTTGTTGTTATACACACAGTCGGTTGCCCCATCGCTTACGTACCATCCTTCAGTCGCTGTGCATGTGCCGCTGTTGGTCAGTGCGGACTTATCCCCGCCGTAGAAGTATACCCTTGCGCTGATATTCAGTGTGCCTCCGGCATTTCTTGCCGCCGATGAGGTATTTGCCGCCAGTGCATAGTCCGTATTATCCGTAAACTTCGAGAATCCGGACTTTACCTTTCCGGTGATATTCATCGTTCCGGTGTTGTACAGTCCGTTGCTCTTATTGCTGTAACTGTAAATGTTATCACCGGTGAGACTGCAGGTACCGGCATTGTTTACGCCGTTTGTCCCGTTTGAGGTAAAGGTTCCCTTTTCGATATCACCGGATGCACCGGATGCGATGTAAAAGCCGTTGTCCTCATTGGCAGTGACTGTACCGCTGGTCATCTGTGCCTTTCCTTTGTTTACCTTCACGCCATTGCTTCCGTTCCTTGCCACGTAATCCCCGCAGACTTTTAACGCATACGGGATCTTGCCTGAGATTTCCGCAGTGCTGTCATTTAGAATGCAGGCATTGGTAAACGCATGGTTTGCGGTCTTCTTTTTGTTTTTATCCTCTACCGGTGTGGTGCTGCCGCGTGCGGATGTGGTGACCTTGTATCTTCCGTCCACACAGCCGCCAAAGGACATCTTTCCGGTGTTCTTTACTCCATATGTGGAGGATGCGGAAAATACGGAAAGGGAATAACTTCCATCTTTTCCGGCTGCCGTGAAGGTTCCGCTGTTATTCACCACAGTTCCGGCAGTCGTACCCAGTGCCACTGCATCCGACTTTGCAGCAACTGTCATGGTTCCGCTGTTACTTATGGCTGTCTTTGTACCGCCAAAGAAACGTGCCGCCTCGGATACCGTACACTGATCCGAATTTACCAGTGCCCCGCCTTCATTCTCAGATGCCGTATAATCATCGATCTTTGTATAGGCGGAAAATCCGATCTTGGATGCACCTGTAATCTGTGTCGTATAATTGTTCCGTATTCCCGCATCCTTGTTTCCGTAGATGTAATTATGCGCAGTAGATACGACCAGTTTTCCACCCTGGCTTACATGGATACCGGATGAATATTTTTCTCCATGGATCTTTACTTTTCCACCGGATGTGCCGGACAGTGTACAGACAGCTTTTTCCTTATGCTTCTTTTTATCTGCATCTGTCTGCCAGAAGCTTCCAGTTATATTGATCGTTCCATATTCACCGAGGTTGTCATAGATATCCGCTTTTGAGATCACAGCCGTTCCGCCATACACCCAGATGGCTCCGCCTGAGCTTCCGGCATTGTTTTTCATGGTTCCGCCAGTGACCGTAAGTTTCCCCAGGGACGCTACTGCTCCACCGCCGCCGCCGGGCGCGGTCCTGTTTTCTATGTAATTACCCTGAAATGTACCTCCGGATATGTTACAGGTTCCTTCATTATGGACTGCACTTCCATAACCACCGTTTACTTTAGGAGAAGGATTGGTTCCACTGGTGTTATGGAAGTAATGGTTTTTGAAAACACAGCTTCCTTTGATGTTCAGTGTTCCGTTATTCCAGACAAAGAATCCGTTGTGTGAAATATTTCTTCCATCCAGTACCACGTTTCCAGTGATGGTTACCGTATTACTGTAAGTATAGATCATGGATTCGCTCTGATCCCTGAATTCACTGCCGAGTATCAGGCTGCTTCCGTTGCTGCTGGTAATGGTCAGGTTTCCATTCGTACTGTAATACTTATGCAGTGTGACATTGCCTGTCACATTGAGCGTGCCACTCTGATTTTCATACTCCATTCCCTGTACCGCTACCGTTCCGGCACCGGTATCATCTGCATACATGCGCAGGGATGCTTCATCCCCCACATAACGGACTTCTTCCCCGGCAGACTGCACGGATACTTCCGGTGCATAGATCCTCTCCATGACTTCCTGGTAACGTGCGCCCAGTCTTCCTGACAGCAGTTCGCTGTCACTGTCGGATAATCCCTCGTAAAACTGTTTCAGCTTTTCCTTCGGATATCCCATCAGCCGTCCATACAGATCCTCCGCAGCCAGCTCCCCGATCCGCTCTATCTTTACGGATGATGTATCATCCACGGGATCTTCCTGTTCGTCTGTATCTGTCTGTCCATCTGCATTTTCCCCGGACTGTACGGATACGTCCCCGGATCCGGTATCCGCTTCTGTTACAGCTTCTTCCTGTGCCTGCTCCACCGCCTGTGTCTGTTCCGCTTTTTCATCTGCCGCCACGAGCATTCCGGTAAGCTCTGCGGACTGTGCCTGCACCTGCGGCTCTTTTTCCGCATTCAGCGTGTGATAAAATTTATCAAAGGCAGCCTCAAATTTTTCCTCATCTTCCACTGATCCGCTCTTCCCGTAAGCAAGAAGTGTCTGCATCAGTTCTTCCCCGGCAGCATCCGTCTGCTCCATTCCCGTCTTATGATAGGATACCGGTGATACAAAGCCGTTTCCGTCAAAGTAACGTGATGTCACATATCCGGCACGGATCTCATCCCCGATGGCTTTTGCCTTCTCCTTTACCTGCCCTGCAAGAACGGATGCTGCATAGATGTTCCTTGTTTCTGCAATACAGTTGATGTCATTTCCGATATCACCAAAGGAAAGGCACGCGTGCATTTCCCTTTTCTCATCTTCCGTCAGCTGTCCGCTGTCCGGATATCTGCCGGTCGCATTGTCCGGTGCCTGGATCACACTGTCCGCTTCTTCTGTTGCCGGTTCTTCCGTGTCCTCTGTACCGGTTTCCGTTTCTTCTGTGACTTTTTCCGTATCTGCATCCACAGGTTCTTCCGGATACTCATAACTGCCGATCAGACCGTATCCGTACCATGCATCCCAGCCCGGTTCTCCGAGATCCACCGCGTTCTGGCTGATATAGGCATCTGCCAGCTCCGGTGTGAACTCTGCTCCTGCTTCCACGGTATGTACTGCCTGCTTTGCAAGCTCCGCGGTCACAAGTGCGGCTGCATAGGACGTACCGCTTACCGTTTCACTCTGTCCACCGATGCCGGTCACCACAAGATCCTCTCCATACGACACACAGTCCATTGTCCCACCGTGGTTCGAGAAGTCCGATGCCTGATTGTTCCGGTCGATGGATCCTGCCGTGATCACGGACGGGATGTTTGCCGGTGCATAGGATGCCACGTCACTTCCGTTGTTTCCGGCGGACACGACCATTGTGATCCCTGCCTTTGCAGCATCGTCCGCTGCCTTTGTAAGTACCGCAGATTCCGTCGTTGCAAACGCTCCCATGGATACGTTGATGAGATCCGACTGCATGGTGATCGCACGCTCAATGCCAAGGTATAACTGCAATACCGTACATCTGCCATCTGCTCCTGCCACCTTTACCGGAAGGATCTCTGCCTGATCGCCGCCGATCCCGTCTCCTGCCAGTGCATCCGCGATCAGCCCTGTCACCTGTGATCCGTGTCCGTTTTCATCCAGGACCTCTTCTTCACTGACAAAGCCTTCCGTATCCGGCTCACCGCCAAAGAACTGTCTTAACTTTGCAAGGATGCCCTCCCGGTTATATCCGGTCAGGTAAGGCTGTGCCTTTTCCATCGTGACATCGATCCCTGTATCAACGACTGCGATACGTGCCGGCGTCTGACCGTGAAGTGCATCGGCAGATGTCTGTGTATCTGCTTCCACACTGTTTTCATTTTCTTCTGAAATCTCCGTGGCAGCCACCGCCTCTGATCCTTCCTCCTGTGTACCGATCACAGTATCCGGTTCTACAAACAGGATTCCATCCATCTGGCTGTAGGTGCCATATGCTGCCTTTGCATCTGCAGGTGTTGGATAGGAAAGTGCATACAAGCCCGGTGAAGCTTCGATAACAAGCTCTGCACCGAAACGGTCAAAGTCCGGTTCATTACTGCCAACTAACAACACCCCGGTGGCAAAAGAATGATCCGGCTGTCCGGTATCTGGCATCAGTTGCTTTTTTTCATATAAGTCTGTTACCTGTTCTAGCAGTTCACCATAACTGTTCTGGCATCCCTGCCCGGATGGCTCCGTTTGAATCCCGACAGCGTTTACCCATGCATGATCGGATAATCCCATCAGCACCGATAACAGCAGTGCAAGTATTCTTTTTCCCCTTCTCAACTGCTCTCACCTCCTGTACGTTCCAACAATATCGTTCTTTGTGCACTGACACTGCCCTTCTCCCCATTGGGATGCAGATAGGTTTCGACAACCTCGACAGATAACAATCCTCTTTTCTCATCCGCCCGCAGGATACGGACGGTTACATCTGAATTACTGTTCATCTGTAACAATAACAATTCCAAAAAATCTGCAACAAATTCCTCCCTGTTCTGAATTGTATAATGCCCATCCCTGCAAAGCTGCTGCATACTGCTGTTCATTGCCTCTTCCAGCCCAAGTGTCACTTCATCGGTACGGATTGCTCTCCCCTGGATCGTTAAGATTACCCCTAAAAGCAGGGCTAACATTCCAAAGGACACCAGCCCATATATCATCTGCTTCACAACTCTTCTCCTTCCTGCATGCCAGTCTGTGGCAGAACCGGCAGTTGAAACCGCTGTCTGCTACGTTTTCCGTATGTATCCACTGCCTCTACCACCACCTGATACTTTCCGATTTTTTCAAAAGAAAAATCATCCGCTATCTTCTTCCCATCTACCGACAGAACCCTGATCGGAACCATCCTCCCCTGACTGTCCCTTGCATCAAAAATACGACTCCAGTCGATACTCTGCCCTCTTTTGATCCCATAGGTATGACATACGATCAACGGTGCATCCTGCGCCATCAGACTGCTGCATACCCTCCGATCCTCCTGCTGCTCATAACTTTTCCCCGCCTGTGCATTTCCGTGATAAAGTGCCTCTGACAGGATTCCCTTGCTTTCCGTCGCTTCGGAATCTCCTGCATTTCCGCGCAGACATAGGAAAATCAATGCACCCGACACCAGAACTGCCAGTAAGGTCAGCCCATATTCCTGTATGATCAATTTCATAACCTCTCCTTTTACACGATTGCCCGGCTGCACCATTCCATCACATACTGATAGAGATTACCATGTTCCGCAAGAGATGCACCAACCATTCCAAAAACTGCCATTGCTCCCGCCACTGCCAGTAAGATACCTCCATATTCTTCCATAAAATGTTCCATAGACTACTCCTTTCGAATCACTCTGTTTTCCCCTAATATCCACACATGATCTGCATAAGCTGCCACAGTATGCGTATGACAAAACCGCCATAGATCAGAAAAACAATTCCTTCACCGTATTCCTCAAATGCTTTTTTCATATCGCGTACCCCCTGATACAATGTCTGGTCTTATAATTTAAAAATGGAATACTATAATCATAATTCAGCAATACTTCCACCATTTCGATATCCGCTACCTCAATCTGTGCTTCATTTTCTTCGTTCATCTGTATACACTCTTCTCCCTTCTGATATACATAAAGCGTAAGTTCATATCCATCGCGCGCTGCCTGACTGATGCATGCCATCATCACTTCCTTGCAAAAATTACTGTTTTCGATTTCAGCCGCAACAGACTGTCTGTACGCTCTCGCATTACTGCTTTCTAACTGTGCCCCGATGATCCCGCTTCCTAACATAGTAAGCAGCATCAGGAACAAAATCCCGGTAAACACTTTTACAATCTGACTCATTTCTTCCCCCTATACCGATACCTGTGTAAAAAACGTAAATAGAAACAAGGTCATATCACAAAGCAGTTTTCCTGCGCCTGCAACTGCCGGCGATAAGAATAACAGATACATGCCTGCCATTGCATCTTCATCGTATAATTCCTCAGACCGGCGCATCAACTGCTGGTTCCTGACGATCAATTCTTCCATCTGCTGTAATTCATTTCCGCCATTTCCTGTGGAAACAGCATAGAGCATCTTCATCGCAGCCTGTACCTGTGGCAGTGAAAACGCTTTTAAAAAGTCAAGATATGGCTGTACAGATTCCGGCTGTGCGGTAATCTGATGCCAGAATTCCCCAAGTGCCGGCCGGAGCACGTATGGTGCATGCGGCATTGTTTCCGCAATCGCTACCTGCACATTGTTTGTCTGTAACAGCAATGACAGTTCCATCAGCCACTGCGGAAATGCGATTTCAATCTCCCGTTTGATCCGCCTGCCCGCCAGTCTGCGCCCGATCTTATGCTGGTTTAAGAAAAAGAAAAACAACATGCCGCATAGTACAACACCTGTCCATGCCTTTACACATACTGCAACGACACTGCCAAAAAGCGGAACTCCAGAAAGAACCAGGCTTGTCACCGGAATTTTTTTCCCGGTATCATCCACATAATCCTGATACTTTTTTTCCAGCTTCTGATCCGGCTTCTTGTATCCATGACGCAGCCAGTCCACCGCCAGCCGCTGGTCTGTTCTCGTATAGATCAGCATCAGAAGAAATGCAAAAAGTACCGTAGACATCATCCGTATTCCACTCTGCTCCATATCGAGTCTCTCCGGCAGCAGATAGCCTGCCACCATGCAGATAATCCAAGCGATCCCAATGGCTGTACATACATTTCTTTTTACCTTGGCACATTCCTTCCGGTACGCATCCATACGCATTTTCCAGTGGTTTAGATCCTTCAACAGTAAGAGAAGTACACCATCGTACTCCCCGCCATGAATTTCCGCCTGATACAAAAAGCGATGGATCATCCGCAGCCTGTCATTCGGATAACTGTCTTCGATCTGCTGTAAGCCACATTTTAGCGCATCTTCTTTTTCGTAATCATGCAGCACGGTATGGACTGCCTGCTCTAATACCTGATGCATGTCCCCCTCCGGGAAAAGCTGCAATACTTCCTTTAGAGAAGCAGATAGCTGCCCCTGCCTCGAAAATGCATACAAAAGCTGTTCCATATAGATTTCTGCATCCAGAAGCCGTGCTTTTTCCACTCCTGCTTTTCTGTTATTTTTTAACCAGACCGGCAAGAAAAGCAGCACCATGACAAACAGAACTATCGTATAACCGGCATTCAGACGATACAATCTGCCGGAAAGAAGCACCAATGCGGCTGCAATGGCAAAAATCATACGCTCACACTCCTTTCCCGCGATCTGTCCCCTGCATGCAGGTATCTTCCTAATACCGGACTGATCCATGGATGCAGGATCCCATACCTTTTCATCACTTCTGACACCTGCTGTGGAATCTGCTCAGTCTGTAATTCTCCATCCTTTAAGATCAGATAGACATGATTTTCTCCCTGTTCTCTGGTAAAAAAGCAGACCTGATCCAGATAACGGTAGATATTTCCATCTTCCCGCTGCTTGCGGCGCAGCAGTAAACCAACATCCACATAGCTGTACACATCATTTTCCAACCGGTTCGCATCGTATCTGCTCTCCATCATGTTTAAGATCCGATCCGGTATTTTCCGGACATCATCCGTATGCAGGGTCGTAAAGCCACGGATTCCGGTTGACCAGCACTCCAAAAGTGACTTCACCTCTACCGACCGCGCCTCGGATAACATCAGCCAGGATGGGTTCTGCCGCAGACTTGTCTTAATCGCTGCCGTATAATCAAAGTCCCCGCGAATCCGAAGTTCCACACTGTCCTTTCCCGGATTGATCTTGCTATAGTGCCATTCCGGATTATCCTCAATCGTGATCACACGCTCATGCTTTGGAATAAACTGGGAGAAAAATTTGGCACACTCTGTTTTTCCTACGCCCGGCTCTCCGCAAAAAACCATATTCATTTTTGCATAGACGCAGTTCACCAGAAGTGCCAGCATCTGCGGTGGACAAAAGTCCTCCTGTAAGATTGATTCAATACTCATCCGTACCTTCGGCAGTGACTTGCGGATACAGATACTGCGCCCTGATACCGCAACTGCTTCATGGACGATACTGATACGCAGCGTATCCGTTTCAGCCTCAAGCAGACTGCTTTTCCGGTTAAATGGTTTGCTGACCTCGTTTGCGATCCGGTGTGAAAACTGTTCTACGAATTTTTCCGTGATTCCATGATTTTCCACCGGATAACGCATATTTGTAACATCGGTGATCCATAGCATTCTTCCGTTATAATCAATGTCTGTAACCGTCGGATCCTTCACATACTTCCAGAATGGGCCAAAATATTCCGGCTCCATCCGGATTCCAATTTCGCCATACTCCATTCCTGCCTCCTACTCTACCGTCACATGACTGCCAAGATTATTTAGCAGGGTACTAAATGCCTGATACACCGGACTCTTGTCATCGCTTCCGATCACAAGTGTAATAAGTGCCGCAAGTGCCACGATCGCAATAACCGTAATAATTGCTCCGCCATACTGCTCAAAAATTTCCTTCATATTCAATTCTCCATTTTTATGTTGTGTCTGGGATAATGCAGAAGAAACTCTGCTTTGATAAAACGATAAAAAAGATAGCTCTAATCATATCTGTTTTGTCCAAATTTGTAAATACAATTTATACTTTTTTATAAAAATTTACCAATTTTTAAGAAAGATGTGGTATAATGAGCGTAAGCAATGAGCAGTGCCAACGGGGGAGCGAACAAACTCTTCTGCTTGCAGAAAAGAGTTTGTTTGATTCACTGTTGATAGTGCGAATGCACGTACATCGAGAAAATCTCTGATTTTTGAGATGCACTGCTCATCTATTCGCCAGTAAAACAAACATGAGCAAGTAGGGCTACAGCCCGGATTGCGAATGATTGTTGCGATTTCGAGAGTGCAACGCACGGAGAAATCGGTTTTATTATTATTTTGCACGTACATCTCGAAAATCTCTGATTTTCGAGATGCACTGCTCATTATCTTGTTAGTAAACAAACATGAACAACCAGCACAACAGCACGGATTGCGAATGATTGTTGCGATTTCGGAAGTTGATATGTGCAGCACATGCACAGGAATGGAGATTATTATGTTAGAACGTCCAACTAAAACAATCGGCTTTATTCTTCCAAATGCTTCGAATTACTTCGGTCATACACTGATGGAAGCCTTTGAACGTGAACTTTCAGCCCGTGATTACCGGCTGACCATTGCACTTACCAATCACCACATCGAAAAAGAAAAAGAATATCTGCGCTATATGGCACAGACAACCGATGGCATTATGATCATCTCCGATGCAGAATATTATGATATGATCGCGGATGCTGTTCCGACGGATCTTCCGATCCTCTTTCTGAACCGAAAGCCAATGGGCTGTCCATATACATCCGTTATTGAGAATGATTATGCAGCTGTATTTCAGGCAATCTTCGCTCTGATCAATGATGGAAATGAGAACATTGCATGTATCTGCAGGAATCCGGATTTTTCCACCACAAAAGAAATCCTGCATGCTTATCAGACTGCAATGGAGAATTCCCCGGCAGGATACCATGAGGAATGGGTACGCTTCTTCGAAAAGAGCTTAAATGATGTACCGGCTGTTGTAGAGGAATTAAAAGAAGCCGGCTGTACTGCCATCTTTACTGCGTCCCAGACACTGACGGAACGATTTTTAGACTATCTTGTTGTATACAATAAACAAAATCCCGGATTCATGGCACTTGCAGGCTTTGCGAATAACGGACACAATACTTCCTTACAAAAGAGCATTGATATGGTCGCACAGCCGATCAACCAGTTAGTAGATCTTGCCGTCCAGCAGATCATCTATCTGATCGAGCATCCGGATACCGAAGCCAAAGACTACTTCGTAAAAGGTACTTTCCGCAAGCGGATCTACGAATCCTTTTCTTCCCACGGGAAAGATTAAATTGAATGCATCATTTTATACAATAATCTATTGACATAAAGTGTGCGCTTGCTTTTACTATATAAGAAATTTCCTATACGACAAAATGTGAACCAGATATTATATCCGGTTCACATTTTTATTACTATTCTTTATACGCTTATAACTGGAACTGTTTTAAAATGGAATCCAGTTCTTCTACGATTTCCTCATTGGTCTTTAAAGACTCCCCGATGCTCTGGATCGTCTTATTGATCTCACCGGTTCCTACCGTGACTTCTTCAAAGCCTGCTGTCTCCTCTTCAAATACTTCCTTGATCTGTTCAATATTTATCTGCATCTGCTGCATGCTATTCTGAAGCTTTTCCATATCATTGAAAATTGCAAGCATCTGTTCCTGAAACTGGCTTGCGTCTAAGTGATACTGTTCTCCTGTATTGACCAGTGTATCATAATCTGGCATAACCTGTACATTTACAATATCAAGAAGTTCGAAAGAAGCTTCCGAGAGTTCCTGCACCAGTCCGATCACAAGCTGGTTAATGTCACTGATCTGGCTTGCAGTAGATGCAGACTCTTCTGCAAGCTTTCCAATTTCAGAAGCGACAACAGCAAATCCCTTTCCCATCTCTCCGGCCCGTGCCGCTTCAATACTTGCATTCAGGGATAACAGATTCGTCTGGGAAGAAATATTGATGATCTCACTTGTCAGCTCTCCGATCTTTTCCACCTTTTTTGACTCCTCTATCTTCTCGCGAAGCGTCGCACCAATCTGCTCCATCTGCTGTTTCATATGGTTCTGCTGCATCTGTGCCTGCCCGCGTAGCTGGTCTGCCCTCAGGCTTACTTCCTTTGCATATGTTGACTGCTCCTTTGTCACGTGTAAAATATTCTCAGAAAGACTTTTACTCTCATCTGTCAACTGATAAATCGAAACAACAGATTCATTGGTATCATTCATGGTATTTGCCATATCTTCCATGCTCTTTGTAATATCTGCAATCTCACCGGTTGCCTGCGACATATTCTGCCGGATCAGGGTTGCTGCCTCCAGGATCTGTTTTTCACTGGTACTGACCTGTGTCATCATTCCATGCAGATTCCCAATAAACTGATTCAGACTTCCTGCAATCTCACCAACTTCATCCTTTGACCGGACCGTAAGCTTTTTCGTCAGATTCCCATTCTGACTGGCAAGCTCCTGTATTTTTAAATTGATCTGGCTGATATTTTTCGACAAGAGTCTGCTAAGTAAAATTGCAAGCAAAATACTGATTGCAACACTGAGCAGTTCGATCAGCAGAAGGGTTCTTCCCATACCGCTCATCTGAGTCTTAATCGTTGATACGGAACAGTCGACACCGACAATACCTGCGACTTCACCTGTACTGTCGTGGATCGGTGCAAATCCACTATAAAAGCTGCCCCATTCATCACTGGTAACTTCATCATCGGCTGTGACCTCTCCTGCCAGTGCTTCATCAATCTTATCATAGGTCTCATATGCTTCCCCGATCGCGGCCCCATCTTCGGTATCAGCATCCACGACAAACTGAACCTCTCCATCTTTTTTTCGCATGGTATAGATATATTCCACATCACTTCCATTTAAAAAAGTCTGTAGCTGGCTTAATATTTTCTGATAAGCCTCTGAATCTTCATCCCCGGCATCAAGCGTATCTAATAGATCTCCATCGATATTTTCCGCTGCTATCTTAGCAACATCCATGGTCTGCTGTCTGCTTTTTTGTAAAAGAAACTGATTTGTACGATTCAGACTGAATACACCAACAAAGCCCCCTGCAATCAGTGCACCAAGAATCATGCCAAATGATATTTTTAAACGTATGCTGATTTTTCGTTTCTTCATTCGTACAACCCTCCCTCATATTATCTATATTTTATCAATTATCGTCTCCTTCTTCCACATATTTTTACAGATTTTCAACAAAATCTATCATAATCATTTCCATGTCAGAGCAGGAAACGTCCACAATAGCAAAAGGACATATCCCAGACAGATATGCTGCGGATATGTCCTTTTGCTTATATTGATCTTAATCTTCCTTTGACATCTTAATCTGGATGTGAACATCCTCTAACTGCTTCGGTTCAACCGTTGCCGGTGCTCCCATCATAACATCCATTGCATTCTTGTTCATCGGGAACGGAATGATCTCACGGATACTCTCTTCTCCGCAGATCAGCATGATCATACGGTCAACACCCGGTGCAATACCTGCATGTGGCGGTGCTCCGTAGCAGAATGCATTGTACATGGCAGGGAACTTCGCCTTCACATCGTCTTCGCCAAGTCCAACCAGTTCAAATGCCTTGATCATGATCTCCGGATCATGGTTACGGACAGCACCGGAAGAAAGTTCTACACCATTACATACAAGGTCATACTGATATGCCAGGATATCTAATGGCTCCTGCTCCTCTAACGCTTTCATGCCGCCCTGTGGCATGGAGAATGGGTTGTGGCAGAATTCCAGTTCACCGGACTCTTCTCCGATCTCGTACATCGGGAAGTCTACGATCCAGCAGAACTCATAGCAGTCTGTACGCATGTGCTTCTCACTTGCTGCACCTAAGAGCTTACGGAGTACACCTGCGGTCTTCTGTGCTGCTAACTTGCTGCCAGCGGTCAATCCGACAAAGTCACCCGGCTTTAATCCTAATGCTGCCTTTACTTCGTCCTTCTTTTCTACTAAGAACTTGGAGATACCTCCAACAAATTCGCCATTTTCATCTACCTTGAACCAGTATGCCTTATTTGCACTCTGTACCTCTACTTCTGCACAGATCTTGTCGATCACCTTACGGGATGCTGCAAATTCATCAACCACGATTGCCTTTACCACCTGACCTGCAAATGGTCCGAATCCGCAATCTGCTAACACATCGGTTGCATCCGATACCAGAAGGTCAATACGAAGATCCGGCTTATCGGTACCGTACTTCTCCATAGACTCTAAGTATGGGATTCTCTTAAAAGGTGTGGTAGATGCTGTCTTATAGACACCATATTTTTCAAATACCGGTGGTAATACCTTCTCAATAACGGTAAAGACATCTTCCTGTGTTGCAAATGCCATCTCCATATCGAGCTGATAGAACTCTCCCGGAGAACGGTCTGCTCTTGCATCCTCATCACGGAAGCAAGGTGCGATCTGGAAATAACGGTCAAAACCGGATGCCATTAAGATCTGCTTAAACTGCTGTGGAGCCTGTGGCAGTGCATAGAACTTGCCCGGATGGTTTCTGGACGGTACCAGATAATCTCTTGCTCCCTCAGGAGAAGAACAGGTAAGGATCGGAGTTGTGATCTCTAAGAAATCCATCTCATTCATACGCTGTCTTAACTCTGCAACAATCTTGCTTCTTAATACGATCTTATCCTTGACTGCCGGATTACGCAGATCGAGATAACGGTATTTTAATCTTGCATTCTCATCCGCTTCCCTTGACTGGTTGATCTCAAACGGAAGTGCATTGTAACGGCATTTTCCAAGTACGGTGATCTTGGTTGGTACAACCTCGATATCTCCGGTTGCCAGGTTTGCATTTTTGCTGGAACGTTCTCTGACCGAACCCTCTACACAAAGAGTCGACTCATTGTTGATGCCGTCAAGTGACTGCATCATCTCTTCTGTCTCGATGACGATCTGTGTTGTTCCATAAAAGTCTCTTAAGATCAAGAATCCAAGATTCTTGCTGACTTTTCTCATGTTCTCGTAATAGCCGACGAGTACTACATCTTTGCCGATGTCTGTACTGCGTAATTCATTACAGGTATGTGTTCTTGACTGAAACATGTTCTTATTCCTTCCTGTTCATTTCATAATCTATAAATCTGACCGTAGCTGCGGTCGAACGTACCTCTTAGCGGTTGAAAAACTCTTCGAATTCTTCATATCCTTCTGCGGTAAGCTTTTCCTTCTGGAACTTCTTATTCTTGTTCATTCTTGCAACCAGGATCTGTTTTCCTTCTGCACGTTCCTTCTGTGCCTTTGCGATGACCTCGCAGAGCTTGTCTGCCGGATAATTTTTCTCGATCAGATAAGCGGTCTTTTTCGGCTGCTCCGGGATCTTGAAGTTGCTCTCCATCAGTAAGAGGATAATACGTTCAAATCCAATGGAAAATCCACATGCCGGAACATCATTTCCGGTAAACTTGCCGATCATCTTATCGTAACGTCCGCCACCACCGCAGCTTCCGCCGAATTCCGGCATTGCAATCTCAAAAATCGTACCGGTATAGTAACCCATTCCTCTTACCAGAGTCGGATCAAAGACCATCTTAAAATCTGCTGCTTTGGTTGCTTCCACACTGTTTACGATCTCAAGCAGGTTCTGTTTTACATCCTGATCTAAGCAGCCTGCAAGACATAAGGTATCACAAAGTGCTTCAATCTGATTGTCTGCACCGCTTGCAAGATCAAACAATCCTAAATACTTGTCAATGGATGTGCGAGCAAAACCGGACTTTTCTAATTCTTCCGCAACACCTTCCATACCGATCTTATCCATCTTATCTAAGATAATGCAGACGGTATCAAAGTCTTCCTCGGAAAATCCGCTGTATGCTGCCATTGCCTTTAAGATCCTGCGCTCATTGATGCGGATCTCAAAGCCGTGGAAACCAAGCCTGCCAAGTGTGGTCGTAGTTGCAAGGATCAGCTCGATCTCTGCTAAGTTGCTCGGCTCACCTAAAATATCAATATCACACTGCATGAACTGTCTGTAACGTCCACGCTGTGGTCTGTCAGCTCTCCATACGTTTCCCATCTGAAGTGCCTTAAACGGGGATGGAAGATTATTCGCATTGTTCGAATAGAATCTTGCAAGCGGAACGGTCAGATCATAACGAAGTCCATTGTCGACTAAGTCTGCTTCACATTCTGCTTCTGCTAACTTCAGCTTCTCTCCTCTTTTTAACACCTTGAAGATCAGTTTCTCATTTTCTCCACCCTGCTTATTGCTCAGATTCGCAATGTTTTCCATACAAGGTGTCTCGATCGGGGTGAATCCGAAGCTGCGATACGTTTCTTTGATCACGTTCTGTACGTAATCTCTGACCTGCATCTCCTCCGGAAGAATATCTTTCATACCTGTTACAGGCTTCTTTACTAATGCCATGAAATTTCCTCCATCTTTTTCATCTTTCTGTCTATCATCTCATCTGTTCGATCCAGATAATTATGAATGTCCTTTACATTCTCCGTGCGCTCCATCCGGGTTGCATTTTCAAATACAAACTTCGTTGTCGCACCGGCACCAAGTGCCATTATAGTCTGTTTCTCTTCCATAATCAAGACATTATATATTCCTGCCTTGCCCGGCTTCGCATAGCCGACGTTTTCAAAATTACCAGCCATATTCTTCTGACGATACAGATAATATGGTTCCAGTCCCATCTCACCTGCGACCCGCGCCGTAAGATCAATGTGATCCTTCGTATTGACGATCTTGTAATCCTTATAATCATCCTGAAACATCCGAAGCCTTGCCGCACGCTTGATCGCTAGCGAATGTACGGTAATGCTGTCCGGATCTAATAACCGAAGCTGTTCCATTGTATCTCTTACATCCTCGATCGTCTCCTGCGGAAGTCCGACGATCAGATCCATGTTGATGTTATCAAAGCCAAGGCATCTTGCAAGCTTGAAGCTCTCAATCGTCTGCTCTACGGTATGATGCCGTCCGATCAGATCTAGCGTTGCCTGCTTCATCGTCTGCGGATTGATCGAGATACGGCTGATTCCATGAAACTTAAGTACCTTAAGCTTCTCTGCGGTAATACTGTCCGGTCTTCCCGCCTCAACGGTAAATTCCACCAGATGCGACAGATCAAAGCTGCACTTGATTTTACGGATCAGACGGTCAAGCTGCTCTGCCGTTAATGTTGTCGGTGTCCCTCCACCGATATAGATCGTATTTAACTTCTTATGTGCAAACTTCACGGCTGTAAAGTCAATCTCTTTTTCTAAAGCCGTCAGGTAATCGTCCATGCGGTTCTTCCATACCCCCAATGGATAAGAGGTAAAAGAACAGTACAGACAGGTACTTGGGCAGAACGGAATTCCAATATAAAGACTGTAGCCATTCTCATAATCTAACTTATGCAAAAGCGCAAGCTCTCTTTTTGCGATCTCGGTGCTAAGCTTTATTTTTTCCTCCGAACAGTAATAGGTATCACGCATATACTGCGCGATCTCCTCATCACTTTTTCCTTCTTCTAACAGGTTCATCGGAATCTTTGTCGGACGGATACCGGTCAAATTGCCCCATGGCAGTTTCTGGTTCGTATAGTCAGACAACATCTGATATAGCGAACGCTTTAATGCATTCTTTGTCTCTTTCCGGTCTTCATAATTGACATCGGCAGCCGCCTTTGCCACCTGCTTTTCTTCCCCATTCTCCATGACCTGAAAAAAAGTAAACCGGATCTGTGTATCGTCATAGCAGACATCCATATGATAATCGATCTGCTCTGACTGCTTCTTATCCGCCACAGAAACATAGACATCCTCGGATGGGTAAAATGCCTTTACGAGTGAATGGATATCATACTCGAATTCCGGACGGTTTAATTTTACTGTTATCATAAATTCCTCTTCTTACTCTGCGCATTATAAAAACGGATTATATGCCCGCTCATTTTCAATCGATGTGATCTCATTATGTCCCGGATAGACCTTGATAAAATCCGGAAGCGGAAGGATCTTCTCCTTGATGGAACGGATCAGTGCAGATGCACTTCCTCCCGGGAAATCGGTTCTTCCCACGGATTCACGAAACAGCGAATCCCCGCTGAAAAGTACCATCTCATTTGGAAAGTAGTAGCATGCCCCGCCTGCAGTATGCCCCGGTGTATGCAGCACACGGATGTGGAAGCCTGCAAGATCGATTTCCTGCTCGTCTGCGAGATAATGGTCTGCATGGTAAGTCATCGGCTTTCCCATCATCGGACCGGAAAGGTTCAGGCTCGGATTCTCTAAAGTCTCCTTTTCCGACTCCTGTGCATATACCTCGATCTGGTAAAACTTCCGAAGTTCCTCTGCTGCTGTCGCATGATCAAAATGTCCGTGCGTCAGTAAGATTGCAACCGGCTTTGCGCCTGTTTTTGCAATCTCATCCTCTAAAAGCTTCGCTTCATCTCCCGGATCAATGATCAGCAGCTCCTTTGTTGTATTATGAATTGCAAGATAGCAATTCGTGCAAACCGGTCCAACCACGAACTGTTTGACCGTAATATCTAAATCTGACATATCTCTCCTCATTTCTATGCTTCATCTGCTCCGATCAGCCTGTGGTACGCTCAATATCAAGCACACTTTCAACCTGACGGATCTTCTCGATCAGACTGTTTAATTCATCCTTGCCCTTTGTTGCAAATGCAATGGATATCGTAGCGATTCCCTGCTTGCTGGTCTTCGAGTTGATCGAATTAATATCAATCTCACGCTCGGTAAAGATTTTTGTTATATCTACCAAAAGACCAGTACGGTTATTGCCGAAGATCTTGATCTCTGCAAGGTAAAGTCCGTTATTACCTTCTGCTGCTCCCTGCTGCCACTCCGCATCAATCAATCTGGCACGTTCCATGTCGGATAAATTGATGATATTGATACAATCAGTTCGATGAATGGATACTCCACGTCCCCTTGTTACAAATCCGACGATCTCATCTCCCGGAACCGGGCTGCAGCACTTTGAAAAATGCACAGCTACATCATATAGTCCCTTTACGATAATTCCGCTCTTTGAATGAACCGGAGCTGCATTTTTCTCCTTATTCTCAGCAGATACATTCTCTAATACCTGTTCATCTGTCAACTGAATCGGGTGATCCTTATGGTACTCATCCAGCATCTTATTGATGATCTGACCTTCCTTTAAGCCACCGTGGCCAACCGTCGCAAGAGCGGCATCCCAGTCGTGGAAGCCATACTTATGCAGAACCTTCTGCTGGTATTCCGGCTTATTGATCTCAGACAGATTGATATTTTTCGTCTTACAGTAGGTAGAAAGCAGTTCCTTTCCCTTTGCGATATTTTCTTCCTTAAGCTCACTCCGGAACCACTGGTTGATCTTGCTTTTTGCCTGTGTACTCTTTACGATATTTAACCAGTCACGGCTCGGTCCTCTGGAGTTCTGGGAAGTTAAGACTTCGATCCGGTCGCCGTTCTGGATCTCATAATCGATCGGTACCAGCTTACCGTTGACCTTTGCTCCGATCATCTTGTTTCCAACTGCGGAATGGATCGCATAGGCAAAATCAACCGGTGTCGAGCCTGTCGGAAGATTTTTCACATCTCCGGATGGGGTAAAGCAGAATACTGTATCGGAAAACAGGTTCAGATCGCTTTTTAAAAGACTCATAAACTCCTTGTTATCCGACATATCCTTCTGCCATTCTAGGATCTGTCTAAGCCAGCTTAACTTCTCCTCCTCGGACTTCGTCGTCGCAACCGGATTGCCGCCATTGTTACTTGCTTCCTTGTACTTCCAGTGTGCAGCAATACCATACTCAGCGGTACGATGCATCTCATACGTACGGATCTGAATCTCAAACGGCTGTCCGGTCGGTCCGATCAGTGTCGTATGCAGGGACTGGTACATATTCGGCTTTGGCATTGCAATATAATCCTTGAAACGCCCCGGTATCGGCTTATACATCTCATGGATAATACCAAGTGCTGCATAACAGTCCTTGACCGAATCTACTAAAATACGGATTGCAAACAGATCATAGATCTGATCAATGGTCTTATCCTGATTGACCATCTTTTTATAAATCGAGAAAAAGTGTTTGGCACGCCCTGCAACATCTGCTTTAATTCCGGCATTTGCCATATGTTTTTTCACATCCGCAACAAGCTGCTGTACATACTCATCACGGACACTCTTACGCAGTGCAACCTTCTCCACCAGATCATAATAAGCCTCCGGTTCGAGATACTTCAGTGAAAGATCATCTAATTCAATCTTAATCTTCGAAATACCGAGACGCTGTGCAAGCGGCGCATAGATATCCATCGTCTCACGCGCCTTCTCCTTCTGCTTCTCCGGCTTCATATACTTGAGTGTACGCATATTGTGCAGACGGTCGGCTAATTTGATCAGGATAACACGGATATCCTTTGCCATGGCAAGGAACATCTTTCTTAAGTTCTCTGCCTGAACCTCAACCTTATCTGCATCGTAGGATAACTGTCCTAACTTCGTAACGCCATCTACTAACAGTGCGATCTCTTCCGAGAACTCTGTTGCGATCTCCTCCACGGTCATAACCGTATCTTCCACAACATCATGTAAAAGCCCTGCCACAATCGTCTCTTTGTCTAACTCTAACTCCGCAAGGATGATCGCTACGCAAAGCGGATGGATGATATATGCCTCACCGGACTTTCGCACCTGCCCCTTATGGGCTTCGGATGCAATCCGGTATGCTTTTTCGATCAGGGATATATCTGTGGATGGGTGATATTTACGCACACTGGCGATTAATTCTTCATATAAACTCTCCGGACTAACGAATTCCTTCATCGTCTTAATATTATCGGCTCCCGAAACAACCTTCTTTTCCATTTCTTCAATCGTTTCTACTGAAATATCTGACATAAGACTCACCAACTTTTCCCGAATTTGTGTGATTTTTCTCTAGTTTTTCTCTAATTTATCATTATAATAAAAAGTAACTGAAATTGCAAATAAGAAAGGAGATAATTTCATGGCAAATCCAGTCATTCTTTTTTACAATTTAGACAATGCGAAGGGGCGGAAATTAAAATTTCTCTGCCTGAAATATAAAATCCGTATCAAAAACGTCCGCAAGGACCAGTACAGCCAGACACTGACCACGCTTCTTGCCGACAAAAGCACCGCTGCCCCGGCTGATTTTACATCGGATCCCACAAAGGACTTTTCCGATGAAATGCTTATATTCTGTGGTTTCACCGGACAGATGCTCGATTCCTTCTTAGGGGAATTTGGCAAGAATAAAATTCCACGCATCACACTAAAGGCAGTCCTTACCGAACAGAATGCCACCTGGGATTCCTATCGGCTGCATACCGAACTGGCCGCAGAACACGAAGCACTCTCGCAATAAGATCTTTTGCATACATGCCAAAAAGGACTGCTGCATCTATACATAAAATGCAACAGTCCTTTATTTTATTTTACAGAAATCGTATAGCTTCCCTCAAAGGTCTTACCTGCCTCTAATTCATTGCCCCATTCCCTGTTTTCCAAGGTTCCGTCAAAGTCCACACGGTCACATCTGCCATACCATGGCTCGATTGCTGCATATGGTGCATTCTTGCCTTCCGCAGACCAGAGTCCGAATAGCGGTGCATCAAAGGAAACGGTCAGATAATCTTCTCCGGATGGATCGTATAAGGAAACCTTCTTCGTCTGGTCTCCGGCTACGATATAGGCACCTTTATCAAAGAATTCCGATGTAAATGCTGCCTTACCGTTTTCCAGATGCAGGGTATGTTCTTCCGGAAGCATCGTACCGGTTGGCAGATCAAGTGCCGTATAAGTGACATCGCCATCGATATGGAAGTTATATCCGTAGCCGCTCTTATCTGCTTCCCCATGGATCGGACAGGTAAAGCATGGGTGTCCGCCACAGGAAAAATACATCATCTGGTCAGATGGATTTTTCACAAACCAAGTCACCGTCAAGTCTCTTCCTGCTAAAACATAACGCAGCTCTAACTCAAACGCAAACGGATATTTTTCCAGTGTTTCCTCTGTAGAAGCAAGGAAAAAACTGATCTCAGTATCACTCTTTTTTACCGCTTTCCACTCATAATCTCTTGCGAATCCGTGCTGTGACATTGCATATTCTTTTCCATTGTAAGTATATTTTCCATCCTTTAAGCTTCCAACGATCGGAAACAGATTCGGCGATGTCCGTCTGTAATACGCCGGATCGGCACACCACATGTAATCCACCTTTGTCTGCTTGTCCAGCATAGACTTTAATTCTGCTCC
>OBLI01001574.1_pt1 | contig 21726 bp, 17 predicted proteins | sample 1519701 | NCBI WGS metagenome assembly OBLI01 (sample SAMEA3663005, study PRJEB22513) | pig gut metagenome | biome: pig gut; feature: pig-associated habitat; material: faeces | place: France | collected 2012
TTCTGAAAACAAGCATTATTATCACCTATCCTTTTAAAGAACACCATACATACTCATTATATTTTTAGCCGAATATTAGTTTAATAGCTTTTTCCTCGAAATATGATGGATATTCAGATAAATACGACAAAATATCATACTGAATATCAACAGTTCTCTTAATCAATCGTATTATTTCTTTTCTGCTTCCGGCTCTATATTCTTTTTCTATAATTTCCGCAAGATTCTTAGCAATAATACGATCATTAAAGCCCATTTCATACAATGTAATACTACATTGATTTTTCAATCCATATCGCATACGCTTTGATAATAATTTTAAATTGCTATTTAGGTCAGTATCATCCAAGTGATAATTTACATTCTCAATTATTGCAGCCATCATAAGTGTACAGTTATATCCGAAATAATTATCGCACAAATCGATTACTTGCTTTAATGAAATCAAACTATACCTGTGCCTTTGCAAAATCCTAATATTATTTTCAATTGCGTATTGCAATATATCCACATAATTCTCTCCCAAAATCCATTTTATCCCAACATTTACCAATTCGTCCGGTTTATTACAAGCATGAATCAATGGGTAATCTGACGTAATTAATAATGGAAAAAGAACTTTTAAAAGCTCCTCTTCATTTTCACAACATGCAATATCAAAAATATGTTCCTCAATCCACTGCTCAATTTCTATCTCTTTTCGAACTCCTAAAAGTGATTTACTATATCTATTCCGCTTATCTGGCGTGGCAACTGTTTTTACAATAAATGAACCAATTAAATCTACTAAATGAAGCAAACGTTTCCTTTCATCATCAGTAGCCAAATAATAAGCCAATGTTTCCCTTATAATATCATGAATTGTATCTTTTGAATCATCATAAGTATCCTCAATTAAATAGAACAGTAAAAAACTTTCTATAGCTTCAATATTATTCACCATCTGAGTTACAATAAATTTTGCCTTATTGTATGTTTCCTCTTTTGCTTCTATCAAATCAGATAAATAATTATTAACTTCCTTTACAAAATCTCCTGAAACATAATGCTTTTCAAAAATATCTATTATCGTGTCCAAGTATTCTTCCATTTCGTCATCAACTCTTAACCAAGCTAATAATTCACTTGTACATGCCTCCGCCTGATTACAATTCAATAATTCTTTATAATTAAGCCATTTCCATTGTCGAAAAAAATCTTTTCGCATGCTATATACATGCGTTTCTGACAATATAATACTTCCTTCTGTATATATACCCGCCCTTCCAGCTCGACCTATAAGATTTTGGAAATCTCTCACTTTTATACGCTCCTTACTCTGATAGACCGTTGGAATAATTAAATAGCGAATTGGCAGATTGACTCCCTGTGCAAGTGTAGATGTACATGCAAGAAATTGAATTGCACCTTTTTGCATTGCATATTCAATAGAACTCCTCAAACCCATTGGAATTCCTCCATGGTGAGCAAACGCACCTTTTTGTGCAGCCAAATAATATACATTATCAGTTCCAAAATGTTTCTCAATTAAGTGCGAGATTTTTTCTATTTCCCTATTATCCGTATTTTTTTTAATATTTGATATGTCATATCCCCGTGTTTCAATATCTAATACTCGTTCTAATATTTTATCTGCTGTCTGCTTTTTTCCGCAGAATATAGTAGTTCCGCCATTGATGCAAAGATTAATTGCCAATGCAATAGCAACGTCATTTTTATTTTTATTTCCTCCATTATTTATTTCAGGAAATACTCTCACTTTAGTTTCTTTTCCAAGTCTTTGTATTTCTGTCTGAGTTATTACTCTGGGAACATAAAATTCTTCTTCGTCCGGTCTGTCTGGATTAATAAAATAAAGATATATATATAATTTTTTATTTTCTTGATCAAATATAGTATCAGCAATGCTTACTGTCTTCTCGGTCGTTTGTATAACATTATTCTTAACAACCACACCATTTCCATCCGTCAACCAACCATTAATTTCTTGAGCATTAGGAATAACCGCAGAAATCAATACTTTTTGTGTATCATTTGGCATATACAATTTAATTGTGGAAATAAGTAATTCATATGCAATTCCACGATTCAGATCATCAAATAGATGTCCCTCATCAAATATCATCAATCCCACATTAGATAAAATTGCAATGTTCTGTCTTAAAACAAACAGGAGTTTTTCAGGAGTTACAACGTATACACTCTGTTCTTCAGAGTTCGAATTGTTTCCAAATAAAATATCCAAAATATCCATTTGCAAAACATCTGACAGTTCATTTACCTTTATATTTTCATCAAAAGAAAATGCATTTTCTAATTCTTCAGTAATTTCTCTACACAAAGCACGAAACGGAGCTACTACTATTGCATAATTTGTACGTTTACTCAAAAAGGCTGAAAGAATAATCAATGCAATTGACTTTATTTTTCCTGAACTTGTCGGCATTTGAATCGTTGCTGATTTTCCTTGAAATACCTCGTTCTTTCCTAATTCTCTTTGTGACTGCCAAAGTTCTGTAACAAGTGTTCCCTTTCTAAGCACTTCGTGCCAAACCTCTGGAGCAACCCCTGTATATTTAGGCATTAATTCATATGAGGAATTTTTAATTTTTAAATATACAATTGCAACAAGTGCATCTGCAAACAACAGTTCCCTATCACTACCTATTTCGTAAACCGTTTTCCTAAAAACTTTCAAATATTTATAATTTGCAAAAATACCTGTCGCATTAAATTGATTGTAATTTATAATATCATTTAAAATTGGATATTTTCCTTCATAACTCTCAATGCTATTTCCCGCCAAAATTTGTACTAACACACGATCTATTCCATTAATCCCCAAATCTATTTCATTTGCTATCCGCGATACCAGTACATGGGAACTCCCATTATAATCGCATAAATAATAAACTACCGCGCCCAATAAGAGGTAATAATCTTCATCTCCTGAATATAACTTTGAATCTACATATCCATCAAAAAACTTAGCCGCGAAACGCAAATTTTCCTGATATTCTTTGTAATCAAATTCTTTTCCCTCAATACTGTCTATAATATCATTAGAGAAATCACCAATTATTGCAATCGCGGAAATAATCAACTGATTAACCTGCTTCTCTGTATCACTATGTAATGAATCCGGAATATGATATTCATACATTTTTGCTTTTGCACGTATTTTCTTTAAATAGTATTTTGATTTCTCCTCAATTAACATTTCGCCGCTCTCCTATATAATTCTTCAATAAGTTCTTTCAAGCCTTCATTGTGTATTATTATTAATTCAAGATTCTTAACTTTATGGTTTTCCGTCGTAGCATTAACCATATCATCAGCAATAAAAATACTATTTGTCAATACTGCACACGCCCCATATCTAATCACATATGGTTTATCAGCAAAATTTTGAAATCTTTCTACCACTTTTACTTTATCTGTCTTTCCAGAATCCCTTAATCTTCTTTTTATTGCATTTAAGGATTCTGCATATCGGACAATATCCTTTTTAGAACCATTAATCGCTTCCTGCAGTCTTTGATATCCTTTCGTATTCGATTTTGGGTTGGCCGTTCCCTTAACCTCTATAACAAAAATTTCGTCTTTACGAGGTGATTGATCATTTAATTTAAATCCCAATACATCGCTGCCTGGAGAAGACATATTCCTATTAATCTTCCTACAATATCTGGTTCGCGGAACATAATAATCACGTATAAACTCTATATAGTCAGCTACTAATAATTCACAAAAATCTCCTACTCTTGTTGCAGGTCCCGGTTGCACTTTAGTATCTGGGAAAACATCATTAATCAAAAATTCTTCTCTCGTTTTTCCTGTACCTTCTATATCAAAATCTAAATCTTCTAAGGTTCGATAATTATTTCTAAAATGTTCTGCCCATTCATCTAAAATCTCGTCATTGTCCTCTGTATCTAACCTTAAGACTGTAATTTCTCTTCCATCTGCTGTATGAAGACATTCCTCTTGCTCATACCAAGTCATATACCTCATAATTCACTTTCCTCTCAAATACTACTTCCACTAATATTATTTTACCACTTTTATACAGATTCTTCTATCTATTCAATTTGGCATTCATTAAAATGGCACATAAATAGCCCTAAACTGGCACGGTTCTGCGATGTACAGGTAAATATAAACATGCTAAAATTGATATTGTCAAAATTATATGCAGGAATTGCGCAGCGGTACCGGAGTCATTGCCTCTCCCTTTTGGTACTGGCTGCGTTTTTTCTTGCAGGAGGTGAATTGGATTTACAATTTTATACTGTATTTGCATCAGGCAGCCTGTATTGACCGGGCTGCTTTTTTGCTGCCGGATAAACTGGCATGAGGCACTAAGAGACTATAAGCATCGGGGCAGGGTGGATATTCCATACTGCCCTTTTCATATGAAGGAGGTTTAAATTACGTGAGAAAACATACAGTCAAAGAAAACCCGCCGAATGAAAAGCGTCGTCCTGACTACATGCGGATTATTTACACAGCATCCCTGCTGCTCACGCTTCTGGCATGCAATATTCAGCCGGTCTTGGCAGCTAACATGTGGGACAAAGCAAATGAAATCATGAAAGATGTCTACAACCAGATCATCCTGATTTCTACCATAGCTGCTGTTGTAACGGCATCTGTGGCTCTTTTAATGATGAACTTTTCCAAATCGGGAAAAACCGTGGACGAATCCCGTGCATGGCTCAAACGTATCGTCATCACCTGGGCAATCTTAAACGGTCTTGGCTTCATCATGGCTTACATCACACCGTTCTTTGCCGGAGGTAAATGGAATGGCTAAGCCAGGAAAGGAGGTGCCTAAATGGGAATCTTAGATGGAATCGTGGAATGGATTGCAGAGCAGGTCATGAACATTCTGGATCTTATTACCACTTCAGTCTTAGGTGCTCTGGGTTGCTCCATGGATACCTTTTTAAGATATTTCCCCGCAGCCGAGAGCATGTATCAGGTATTTCTGGCCCTGGCCATAGGTCTGATCCTACTGAACTGGGTCTGGCAGTTATTTAAAAATTACTTTGCTGGTGCCGGAATTGAGGCAGAAGATCCACTGAAATTATCCATGCGCTCTTTCATCTTCCTGTTCCTTACTTTCTATGCAAAAGATATCGTAGATCTTTTACTTGACATTGCAGGAACACCATATAGCTGGATTCTGACAGAAGATCTGCCTCCGCTAAAATTCGCAGACTTTAACTCCGTTATCACTGTTATCCTCGGTGTCTGTGCCAATGGAGCTGTTGCGATTACTGCACTGATCCTGGTACTGATTCTGGCGTGGAATTACATCAAACTACTGTTTGAAGCGGCAGAACGTTACATTCTTCTCGGCGTTCTTGTTTATACAGCCCCAGTCGCTTTCGCAATGGGCTCTTCTCAGGCAACCGGTAATATTTTCAAGAGTTGGTGTCGGATGCTTGGGGGACAATTTTTCCTGCTGCTGATGAACGCCTGGTGTCTACGGCTCTTTACTTCAATGGTCGGAACCTTCCTTGCCAACCCATTATCTATCTAACAAAAGGAGGAACACATGAAACATAAGAGAAACATTATTTTATTGCTGATACTTACTGCCTGCATGGTCATATTCTGTTCCTTCCCGGTCTTCGCGGCAGAACTTACGGAAGCAGAAGTGGAACAGGCAGTGGCAAACCAGGGAAAGGAAGCCGTTACCGGCAATATATTCATCTGGTTTCTCTGCGCCATCGCATTTTTAAAAGTCAGCCAAAAGATTGATTCTTTCATGGCAAGCCTCGGCATTAATGTAGGAAACACTGGCGGGAACATGATGGCAGAGCTTTTAATCGCCGGAAGAAGCCTGGCAAGCTCCATGCATTTACGTGGCGGTGGTAATGGCGGTTACCGAGCCCCCTCTTCTCCAGGTGCAGCTGCTGTAGGTGGAAGCTTCCTGTCAGGCGGACTGGCCGGAGCTGTCGGAAGGCAGGTGGAACGGAGTGCAGTCAATACAGCAACTGGCTACACAGAACATTCCAGCATCGGCAGTGTCATGTATCATTCTTCCTTAAATAAAGGTGGAGACTTTGCCAACAATGTGATCAGCCGCATTGCACAGGGTAACTATAGTCAGGTCGGTTCCATCAAAGGAGCAGATGCAGAAAAGGCTTATATTTCTTATATGGGCATGAAAGCAGATTCCGAACACCCTTTGCCCAATTATTCCAATATGGAAATCGGGGGTGGACGGATCACCGGAACGGAATCTACCGAATCCGGTTCCAGAGAGTTTGCTCTCTATCATGCAGACCAATATATGGCTCCCTCACAGGGTACATATGAAACTGTGCAGTCTGTAGACGGTGCCACATGGTACAAGCAGTATGCACAGGATACCGTAACTAAAACCCCTTATGATGCAGGCGGTGGAAAAGTTGCCTACCATGAATCCATCGACCAGAAACTGCCCCCGACTCCTCCAAGAAAGGATCGTATTTAATTGGCAGATCACCAGACCGGTCTGAATGAAGCAGTTCTGGTAGGCAGAGCTATGGCTTCTATTTCAGGTGCTGTAAAAGGTGCCGCAGCCGGTCCCTTTGGAGCCGTTATTGGTGCTGCAACCCAGAATCGGGAAACCTTAAAAAAGGCAGTGGCTGGAATGGTTTCTCTACTTTTAATTCCAGTATTATTCATAGTCATGCTTCCGGGACTTGTCTTCGGAAATCTCTCCGAAAATACCGGAGCACTTACCAGTAACAGCAGGATCAATGAAAATATACGTGCCGCCAATGAAGCCATTGTAGAAGTCTTACAGGAATGTCACGACGAGGTACTTGCTGATGTGAATGCCGCGGCTTCTCGTGTACCGGAAAGTGATGCCGTATCCATTACGGATCCCTATGCTTACTATATCTCTGTAAATGCCAATCAGCTCATTGCCCAGTTCTGTGCAAGTAAAGACAACTATCGGGATATCAACGTTACGGAACTGAAGCGGGTCATCCGGGCGAATAAGGATGGACTTTTTACTTATGACGTATCAACAGAGACAGTTACCATGGAAGTTACGGTGGATGCCGGTGCAGAAGGGGAAGCCGGTGAAGGAACGGATTCACAGACTCAGACGGTTACCTTTACCCGGCATAACTTTGTAATCAACTATGCCGGTGATTCTTATTTTGCAGACCATGTCTTTCATCTGAACGACAAACAGAAAAAAGTGGCAGACGCTTATGCAGAAAATCTGACCCTCTTTTTTGGTTCCTCTGCTTCCGGAGTTGCAACTGCCAATGTATCCGATGAGGTGCTTCGCTACCGGGCAACCGTAGAACGGATTGCTGCAAAATACGGAATGACTCCCTATGTGGAACTGATCCTTGCCGTTATGATGCAGGAATCCGGAGGACGTGGTCTTGATGTCATGCAGGCCGCAGAAGGTGGATTTAATAAGAAATATCCCCATGTGCCTAACGGTATTACGGACCCAGAGTACAGCATCGAATGCGGAATTCAGGAACTCAAATATGCCCTGGATAAAGCCGGATGCACCGGTCCAACAGATCTTGACCGGATCAAGCTTGCTTTGCAGGGATACAACTACGGTTCCGGTTATATTGACTGGGCCATGGAACGGGACGGTGGTTATACCAAAGCAAACGCCATCGCTTATTCTGATATGATGTGTGCCCGCCCTAACTGGCCTTATTCCAGATATGGCGATAAAGAATACGTAGACCATGTACTCCGGTACTACATCATTACTTCTACAGGCGGCACCTATCCTGCAAATGGAATGCAGATACCTCATTACCTGCAGACAGATTACGGAAATATTCCATATGGCGGAGGTTCCATTGCAACCAGCGGATGTGGCCCGACCAGCTTTGCCATGGTCGCAAGTTATCTGACGGGCAAAACCATCACTCCGGTAGATGCAGTTTCCTGGTGTGGAAATTCTTACTACAAACCAGGTGTCGGCACTTACTGGTCCTACTTTGCAGCGGCAGCCAGTCATTTTGGATGCGGATCGGTCACCCAGACCAACGATCCCAATAAAGTCCTAAAAGCACTGTCAGAAGGCCATCCTGTCATCAGTTCCCAAAGTGCAGGCTTATTTACCAGAGGCGGACATTTCATTGTCCTTCGTGGTGTAACGGCTTCCGGAAAGGTACTGGTTAACGATCCGAATGACAGTGCATCCAAAAACTATATCAACCGGGAATTTGATATGATGTCAGAAATTCATGCAACAGCAAGTGCATATTGGATCTTTGACAAGAAATAAAGGAGAGCTTATGAGCAGAAAAAAATTGATTCTTTCCATCCTGCTGATGATCGGCATGATCGTAGCAGGCATTGTACTGCCTGCCTTATGGAAAGCAGAAAAACAGAAAAACCATACGGCTGACCCAAATCAGCCCGCAAAAGAAATCCAAACGGAAGGAGAGGATACTGCCTCACTTCCCACATTGAAATACGTTGCCTTTGAAGAATTACAGGCATTTTTTGCAGACACCCAGATCAATGAACTAAAGCAACAATTTTCTCTGTATCTCAAAGAAACTGGGAAAACAGACATTACCTCTGTGACCTTTCTTCCAGAACAGACCACCTATCCGGAAGGAAACAACATCATGCTTACTTTTGCTTTCTCTGATAATACTACCCTTCCAGTTACCTGCAACACCAGTACCGGTGCTTTTTTATTTGGGGAAGAAAAACTGCAAGTCAGTGAAAACATAATTACCTATGAACGTAAGACGGATCAAAAACTTCCAGCTGTTACTACAGAAGAAATAGAATCCATGCAGGAAGGCGGTTTTGCTGATACCCCAAACGATATCGAAGCAACAGAACCGGAAAAGAAAACTAATGCAAAGGAGGTGCAGCCGTGAACAACCCTGAAGAACAACAAATTGCCTTAATCCCCCGTAATTTTATTGAGCGGGGTACATTCATGGGAGGAATGTTCAAGATCCGCAATGCTATCGAAGGAGCCATTCTTGCCATCGGGATTGCAATACCTGTTGTGCATCTTCCCCTGTCCCTGACCATACGGATCATCATTTTATGTATGACATCTCTTCCAGCAGCCATGGTCGCCCTGATCGGCATCGGAGGGGAAAGTCTGACGGCTTTTCTGATGAATGCTGTCCGTTTTTTGTTTAATCGTAGAATCCTATACCGGCTGGATACCAAACCGGAGCCAAAAGGAAAACAGCGTAAAAATCCTCGTCAAAAAGAACCAAAGACGAAAAAGAACCGGGAGAAAAAAGAGAAGCCATCACCTCAACCAATGGAGATAGCTACACATGATGAGGAGGTTCCCTGTAATATGCCATCTTCTTCAGAGGAAGAGATTCTACCCGATTCAAAAGTTTCTCCCACACCAGCCTCTAAAAAAAAAGAGCGTCGCCTCTATGATATATCTACAAAACGCGGCATCAAGAAGCAGGCCAGGGAAGATATCCGAATTCTGAAATTGGAAAAGAAACAAAGGAAAAAGGAACAGGCGAAAGCTCTCAAGGTTGCGAAACGTGAAAAGAAACAGCGTTTAAAAACCGAAAAACAACGGCATAAAGAAAAACTGCATCAGGATAAGCTTGCACAAAAGGAGGCCAGACGTTTGGAGAAAGCTGCGAAAAAAGAGGCACGCTCCAATAAGAAACAACCTGATCCTTCACCTTCCGTTTCCTCGAAAAAGAAAAAGCGAAAGGACATGACACTGGAAGATTATCTTCCGATTGATAAAATTGCCAACGGGATCATCTATACCACTGACCACCGATATGTAAAGATTCTGGAGATTGAACCTATCAACTTCCTTTTGCGAAGTGCAAGGGAACAGCAAGGCATCATTTACAGCTTTATCTCCTACTTAAAAATCAGCCCGGTCAAATTGCAGATTAAGATGATCTCCAAAAAGGCAGATATCAATAAACATCTGGAACAGGCAGCACTGGAACTGTCACGTGAGACCAATCCGCACTGTCGGGAACTACAGAAGGATTACATCCAGTTCGTAAAGAAATTAAGTTCCAGAGAGGCCGTTTCAAGACGGTTCTTTCTGATTTTTGAGTATGAACCATTCAATGTAAACCGGAAAGTAGAAGAAAAAGAAATCCTTGCTGCACTGGAGACAGCTGCCCAGACAGCTAAAACGTTCTTATATCAATGCGGGAATCAGGTGGTTACCCATGATAATGAAGATGAATTTACAACCGATGTCCTATACACATTATTAAACCGGACCCTTTGTACAGAAAAGCCTCTGCAGGATAGAATCGCAGATGTACTTGCACGCTATATGAAGGAAGGTCGCCAGGAAGAACTGGATCATATCCGGATCAACGAGTTCATTGCACCGGAGTCCGTAGATTTCCGGCACTCCAATTATGTGCGGATCAACGGAATTTATCATGCGTACCTGTTGGTTCCAAGCGACGGCTATAAACAGAAAGTCGCACCCGGCTGGCTGTCCTTACTGATCAACGCCGGGGAAGGCATAGATATTGATTTTTATCTGCATAAGCAGCCAAAGGATAAGATTCAGCAGCGACTCGGACAACAGATCCGTATCAACCGTTCAAAGATCAAGGATGCATCCGATACAAACGCAGACTTTGATGATCTGGATTCTGCGATCCGCTCCGGATACTTTCTGAAGGCTGGTCTGGCAAATAACGAAGACTTTTACTATATCAATCTCCTGATCACGATTACTGCTTCTGATCTTGAGGAACTGCAGTGGCGTATTCAGGAGATGAAGAAACTATTGATTTCCCAGGATATGGATCTGCACTCCTGCTACTTCTTACAGGAACAGGGTTTCCTATCCTCCCTGCCGCTTGCAAACCTGGATAAAAAACTCTATGAACTGTCAAAACGAAATGTCCTGACTACGGGAGCTGCAAGCTGCTACCCGTTCACCAGCTACTCCATCTGTGACGACAACGGCATCTTATTCGGAGTAAATAAGCATAATAATTCACTGGTCATCGCAGATATTTTTGATTCCAAACAGTATAAAAACTCCAACATCTGTATCCTTGGATGTTCTGGTGCTGGCAAAACCTTCACCATGCAGACTATGGCACTTCGGATGCGGCGGAAGGCAATCCAGGTATTCATCATTGCTCCTCTGAAGGGACATGAATTTTACCGGGCCTGTAAAAACGTGGGTGGAGAATTCATCCAGATCTCTCCTGCCAGCCAAAATTGTATTAACGTCATGGAGATCCGCAAAGTTGATAATTCTGTCAATGAACTGCTGGACGGACCGACACTGGATGCTTCCGCTCTGGCTTCCAAAATCCAGAGGCTCCATATCTTCTTCTCTCTCCTGATTCCTGACATGAATCATGAGGAGAAACAGCTTCTGGATGAGGCACTTATTAAAACCTATGCCAGAAAAGGGATTACGCATAAAAACGAATCCCTGATTGACCCGGATCATCCAGACCAGTATAAGGAAATGCCGATCCTTGAGGATGTCTATAATATCCTGATGGAAAGTCCGGATACCAAACGTCTGGCACATATCCTGAACCGCCTGGTCCACGGCTCTGCTTCTTCTTTCAATCAGAAGACCAACGTAGACCTAACCAATAAATATACTGTTTTGGATATCTCAGAGCTGACAGGCTCCAGTGATCTCTTAACAGTAGGTATGTTCGTTGCCTTGGATTACGTCTGGGATAAAGCGAAAGAAAACCGGACAGAGGAAAAAGCGATCTTTGTAGATGAGGTATGGCAGCTCATCGGTGCTTCCAGTAACCGTCTGGCTGCAGAATTTGTTCTGGAGATTGCCAAAATCATCCGTGCCTACTCAGGAGCCGGCATTTTTGCCACACAAGATTTAAATGATTTCTTTGCTCTGGATGATGGTAAATATGGAAAAGGTATCATCAACAACTGTAAGACCAAGATCATCCTGAACATGGAAGACGAAGAGGCACAGCGGGTAAAAAATATCCTGCATCTGTCAGAAACCGAAGTCATGAACATCACACATTTTCAAAGGGGGAATGGCCTGATCTCAACAAACAACAATAATATTACGGTGGAATTCAAAGCATCCACACTGGAAAAGGAGCTGATTACCACCGACCGGCAGGAGCTTCTGGAAATCATTGAACGCCAGAAACACAAAGAAGCAAAAGCCGGTTAACACCCGGGGCAGCGAAATCGCTGCCTTTTTCATATCTTCAAAGTAAGGAGGAGACTTATGTTAGAAAGAACAAATCAATTCATCCACCGGCTGCTCGCATTTTTGCTTGCAGTACTGGTTACTGTCGGGACCGTATTTTCCGGCGGCATGACTGTTCATGCGGCAGACGGTACCGTCAGTTTTCACGCAGGAGCGAACATTCCGTATGGAGATTATTTTACTTCACGCATGACATTTGATGGGAACAATACCGCTTACTGTGTGGAACCACTCAAGAAAACCCCTGCTTCCGGCAGTTATTCCTATGACCTTCTGGCAAAGGATTCCCCGCTTCGGAAAGCACTGTATTACCTAAATGGCGGTTATGGCTATGAAAAAACTGTAAAAGACAAATATTTCAGCGGCTGGTCTGATGACAATTCCTATGTAATCGGACATCTTGTCGTCGCCTATATTTATGCAGGGTATTCTTCAGATACCGGAGCCTTCCATGGTGCACCCCAGAGTTTCATTGACAAAGCAAAAGAAGTTGCACAAGCAATCAAAAGCCTTCCTGCTCCCCCGGAAAACTTTCGAGCCTTTATCATTCCAGGAAGCGGAAGCCAGACTGTTGTTGGAAGCTGGTATCAGGTTCCCTACGGTTATCTGGAAATCCGTAAATCTTCAGCCAACGCCTCTGTTTCCGATGGGAACAGTAACTATAGCTTACAGGGTGCCGAATATGGCATCTACAAAGGAGACGAACTGGTACAGACATTGACAACAGATAAAAACGGCTATGCAAAATCCGGAGAACTGGAGGAAGGTAATTACACGATAAAAGAAACCAAAGCTTCCAAAGGATTCATCCTGGATACCAAAGCCCATAACGTCACTGTCAAATCCGAAGCAACCACGCCTGTAAATGTGACGGAAATCCCACAGAGCAATCCGATGGATCTGCTCCTTCAGAAACTGGACAAGGAATCACAGGAAGCACAGCCACAAGGATCTGCATCTCTTGCGGATGCACAGTTTACTGTTAAATTCTATACCGAACAGTCCGATCAGGATCCTGCCGCAAATGGAGCCAAACCGGCACGTACCTGGATATTTAAGACCGATGCAGAAGGAAAATCTCATTTTTCCAAAGATTATCTGGTATCTGGAGATGCGTTCTATACACAGACGGATGGAAAAACCATTTGTCTCCCGCTCGGTACAGTGACTGTTCAGGAAACAAAAGCTCCTACGGGATATTTTGCCAATGATACTGTATTCGTACAGAAGATCACAGCCGATGGTTCCAAGGAAACCGTAAAGTGCTACAATGCTTCATCTGTCGATGAACAGATCTACCGTGGCGGTGTTAAGATCCAGAAACGTGACCAGGAGACAAAGAAAGCAGAACCACAGGGCAGTGCTACTTTGGAAGGTGCAGAATTTACCATTACCACTTTAAATGAGCATCCCGTTATTGTAGAGGACAAGACCTATACGAAAGATCAGGTTGTCATGAATCTTGTGACGGATGAAAACGGGCTTGCATCTACTGCAAAAGATGCACTTCCATTCGGACATTACCGTGTAGATGAAACAAAATCTCCGAAAGGATATCTGAACGTGGGAACGATTTCCATTGAATTTGACATTACTAAAAACGCAGAAATCGTAGAGCTGACTGCCGAAGATTCCTCTATTTTAAATCAGGTGATGCGTGGCGATCTGGAACTGGTAAAGGTATCCGATGGAGAGCAAAAACGTCTTTCTGATATTCCATTTACCATCACCTCTGTTACAACCGGAGAAAGCCATACCATCGTGACGGACAAAAATGGGTATGCCAGTACAGCTTCCAAATGGAACAAACACACCCAGAACACCAACCGTGGAGAAACATCGGAAGATGGAGTCTGGTTCGGATCTTCCACGCCGGATGATTCCAAAGGTGCCCTTATCTATGATCAATATGTCATTGAGGAACAGAGATGTGAATCCAATAAAGGCATGAATCTTTTAAAATTCGAAGTGAATGTATATAAAGATTCCGTTACCATTGACCTTGGAACCCTGACCGATGACCTGATTGAAATCGGCACAACAGCTCTGGATAAAGAAACAGGTACCCATATGAGCAAACCGGAAAAAGAAGTCACTCTTGTAGATACTGTCGAATATTCCGGATTAAAGAAAGGTCAGTCCTATAAGCTGGTTGGAACACTAATGGACGCCGAGACCGGTGAAACAATTCAGATTGACGGCAAACCTGTAACTTCTGAAAAGACATTCACAGCGAAAAAATCCTCCGGTACCGTAGAAGTTTCTTTTACCTTTGATGCTTCCTCACTTTCCGGAAAAACAACTGTTGTATTCGAGGAACTGTATCAGGAAGATAAACAGCTGGCTGTCCATGCGGACCTTTCTGATCAAGACCAGCAGATTTCTTTCCCGGAGATCGGCACGCAGGCCATAGACTCTGAAACCGGTGAGCACATGGCAAATGCTGATGAGAAAGTGAAACTCATTGACACGATCCAGTATAAAGGGCTGGTTCCAAACCTTAAGTACGCTGCAACGGGTACACTCATGGATGCGAAAACTGGAGAACCAGTTCTAATTAATGACAAACAGGTAACTGCCAAAACAACATTCACACCGGAAACCAGTTCAGGCACCGTAGATGTAGTCTTTGAATTTGACGGCAGTTCGCTGGCCGGTAAGACAACCGTTGTTTTTGAATCTGTAACACAGGATAAAAAAGAGATTGCTGTTCATGCAGATCTCGAAGATGGAGACCAGCAGATCTTTTTCCCGGAAATTGCAACTCAGGCAAACTGCCCGGATACCAATACCCAGATGGCAGTTCCAAAGAAAGAACTGACCATTACGGATACCGTTTCCTACCATCTCATTCCAAATAAAGAGTATAAGTTAACCGGAACTTTGATGGATAAGGAATCTGGTAAGTCTCTGCAAATCGATGGAAAAGAAGTTACGTCCGAACTGACCTTCACACCAGAAGAAGCGGAAGGCACTGTAGAGCTTTCTTTCACACTGGATGCCACTGCTCTCGCAGGCAAAACGATAGTAGCCTTTGAGTCTGTATCTTATCAGGACAAAGAAGTTGCTTTCCATACCCAGATTGATGATGCTCCACAGACCATCTATTTCCCGGAAATTAAGACTACCGCTAAAGATGGAAAAGACGGCGACCAGGAAGTCCTTGCAGAAAAAGAAACCTCTATTATTGATACCGTTTCTTACAAGGATCTGGTAACTGGCCTTACCTACCGGGTCGTAGGTACTCTGATGGACAAGGGAACCGGAAAAGAAGTTATTATTGAAGGAAAGCCAGTGACTGCGGAAACTACTTTTAAAGCAGACAAATCTGAAGGCACTGTAGAAGTAACCTTTACCTTTGATGCCACTGCCCTTTCCGGACACGATGTAGTTGTTTTTGAAAAGCTCTATGTATCTACCGGTGATAAAGACAACAAAAAAGAAGTGGAACTGACCAATCACGAAGATTTGAATGATGACGGCCAGACAGTGAAAATTACCGATGTACCAAAAAATACTCCGGATATCTCCACACCAGTCAAGACCGGCGATAATACCCCTATTCTTCTTTACGCAGGTATTGCTGCAGGTGCCCTTCTGCTTGCAGGTATTGCTGCAGTAATCTATTTCCGGAAAAAGAAACAAAAATAATCTTTAATTTCAGTGCAGGCGGTCCTTAGAGACTGCCTGCTTTTTGGTGATGAATATGGAAACAACCTATATCCAGACAGATATCAAACATGTTCGTAGATTCTTAGATGCCTGTGATGGGAACTGGCATCACTGCATCCATGTGACCTGCCCTTCCTGTAAAACTTCCGGTATATGCAGAGAATCCGGATTCCTATTTCATCCGGATGCCACAGCAGAACCGCTGATCCTCCCTCTTTCCGATGCCCGGATTTTATTTTCCTGTTATCCGGAACCTGAAGAATGTATAAGCAACATATCTGTATCTGCCTTTTTATCCTTATATCGCTCTTACCTGAATATCAGAACTGCAACCAAGTCCGACTGTCCCTGTATGGAACTTCTAAAAATGCAGGAAGAGAAAAACTATGACTGGTAAGTTGCGTTTTCGTTCGTTTCTGCGTACAGAATGAATAAAGACAAGGAGGTGTACAACATGCTTACACTGATCATCCAAACGATTGACAAGGGTTTTACTACCCTGATTTTTATCCCTATGGTTTATATCCTGTACTGCAGATTTACATCTTTACATAAAAAGAAAAGGCTGGCACTTACCATCTACCAGATCTGCTTGATACTAATTGCACTGTTCCTGCTCCGATACTTTTGTGATAAGTTTATCTTCACGGCAGTTAATTACCAACGTTTTACAGACAGTGGCCTTTTTCCATTAATCAAAACAATTTTCTATCCAGAACATTCATAAAAAATGGCAGAAAGTGGTAAAAAGGGAACATTTGGGTACCTGTTTCCGTCCCTGATATATGGGAATTCATCACACTTTTACTTACAATATACGTATAAAAAACGTAATAAACTTACTAACAAAGGGTAAATATACGTATAAAAAACGTAATGCGAGGTGAATCATGATGAAGAAACAAATCATACGCTGCCCTTACTGTGGCAGCCCGGCCATTTTAAGAGATACATCTTATGTCCATGGAAAAAATGCATGGGAAGGCAAACTTTATGTATGCAGCCGCTATCCGGTCTGCAATTCCTACGTCAGCGTCCATTCCGGCACCACTCGCCCTAAAGGAACTCTGGCGAATAAATCTCTTCGTGAGAAACGGATCCGTGCACACCGGATCTTTGATCAGATCTGGAAACAGGGAATTATGTCCAAGAAAGATGCCTACCGGTGGATATCAGACAAATTTTGCCTCGACACCACACAGGCACATATCGGTAATTTCAGTGAGTACATGTGCGAACGACTTATAGAAGAATCAGAGAAAGTCCTTCGCTACAACCATGTACCACTGTGCCTTGCAGGGTAAGGAGGGTGGATGACATGAAAAATAATCCTATCCCCTACAGCCAACTCGTTGAAGAAAATATGGATCTGGTGCCACAAATGGTAAATGTCCTGACACGGAATTACTCGAATCTTTCCCAAGAAGAATATGAGGAGCTGACACAAACCAGTTACCTGGCACTGTGCAATGCAGCTTCTAAATACGATGGACACCGTCCCTTCCGACCATATGCCAGAGCTGCTGTCCGTAATGCGATCTACGGATACTGGCGTACCGTTTACCAATATAATAAACGATTCTGTTCCTTAGATGCATTGCTCGAATCCGAGGACGGTCACTCTTATGAAGGTGAGTTTCACCAGAATCGTACTTCCCTTTCCACGGAGCAGGAAGCGATTCAAAACCTGTCCACTGCATACCTGAAGGAACTGGAAGCGGCAAGCAGCAATATGATACAAAAAGGAATTGCCACTCTCCGTCTGCAGCAAGACGGTTACACCGATCGGGATCTTGCAACACTATATCAGGTTCCTTCCAACAGGGTAAGGGCATGGCAGAGCAAGGCGAGAAAATGGCTGAAAGAAAATGAGATATTATATGAGCTATTAGCATCATAACAAGAAGGAGGCAGTTCTATGCTGACACTTTATACCGCCATCGGCACATTAAAATTTGTCAAAAATCCAAATGGAAAATCCACTCCTATGGTTCTGAATAATCATCAAGAATTCGGGCTATGCGACCACGAACTGATTCTCTGGAGCTGCCTTGCCTTCCAGATTCTGCAGATACACGAACTGGAGTCTGCTTACAATGTGCGACTTAAAAACAGCGGCAGACCGGACGGACTGGCATTTTCTTATTATCTGAACCGACTGCTTTTGCGCGGTCTGATTGCAAAAGGAGAAGGGGTGACCGGCGTAGATGCACTTTATCAGCTTTTAGGAAAACTTCACATCCTTCCGGTTCACGAAACTTTCTCCACCCGGCTATTTACCTGTATCCAGCTCTATGTAGAAGGGAAAATCAAGCCCGGAGATTTTGGAAAATATCTGCAGAAAGAAAAAAACACGCCCATTGAGGAAATCGTCTTAAAGCTTACAAAAACCATTCCGCTAACCACTGCAGAACTGGTGACCTGTGTAGATCAAAAGAAAGTACCAAAGCAGGAAGAGGATGTCCTCACACAACTCTATGATGGAACGGAAGATACCTACCAGACACTGGCTGACCAGGCACAGATTCTGCATATCCAGTATCCGGTCCTGCAGGCTGTGGGCAATCTGTATCTTAAGAAGCAAATTTCATTCCAACGATTTTGAAAGGAGTATTATGCCAAAACCATTATTATTCAAGCTGGTTGCCCAGGCGGCAATCGGCTTTTTTTGTGTACTATTCGGATGCATCATCGGGCTGCAGACAAAAGATAAAATCCTTCTCATTATGAGCCTCGTGATCGGTGCATGCTGCCTGATTCGATGCATCAGCCTGCATCATCTCATCCATTCCGGTTCCTACCTGACAGTGGAAGGATACTGCAGCAAACGGGAAGTTTCTGCCTTTAAGAAAACACAGCAAATACATCTTATCGGAAGCGATGACCGGGAATATCAGTTCACGACAGATAAAAGTGTAAAACTGCTTCAAGGGCATTATTATCGTCTTTATTTGCGAAAGTCCCCTAATATGGCAGAACAAATTTATGAACTACCCTCAAATATTCTTGGCTTTGAAGAGCTTACTGTTCATGAATTATCTGCAAACTAATGTGATTCTTACTGGCCGACAAATGCAGAAGAGATGTCATTAAGATTATAACGACATCTCTTCTGCATTACCTTTTTTCTGATAATTCTCAAATCTTTTATTTATTTAAATAAATCACTAACCAAGCAAGCCGTATTCAACAATAATACCCCCCTTCTAAAGTAAAATAGCTTCCCCCAAATCCCCTATCCACATCTTCAAATGATAAGTTGGCATTACTTGTTAAAACCACATAATAACTATCATATTTTGCATTTTCAGATCGGTAATTATATAGTTCAATAATTTTTCTATCGTCCGTCTGCATATTACGCCCTCAAACAACCGAATTCCGTTTTCTAACGGTCGGCAACAATCAGCACCTCTAGCAAACCGCTTTCAGCGCCGGTTGCCGTTTTGCCAGACCATCATGTGCGAAGGAGGCTCATGTCAAGAGCACCATGGAATGCCTCCTTACTTTATAATAAGGAGAGAATTTCATCTCCCCTTACCCCATTTACTATTTCATTACTAAATTGTAATTGGAATCATAGTACAGACCCAAGTCTGTACACACTCTGTCATTTACTCGCAGAAGTGCATCGTGATATTCCTTATATTTTGGTGACAATATTTTCATGTTTGGAATAAAAATATCATTATATCCTTTGTCCTGTAGCTGTTTCATAAATTTTCTCTGTGAAATAAAAGCCGGATGATATTTAAAAAAGAAGCTGTTTTTCAATTTTACATTTCCTGCAATCTCTTTTTTGACCTTTTCATAGTCCTCCTCAGACATCTGAATATACTTCTTCATCTGCTGATCTGCACGCGCTGCCATAGCCTGCATAGATTCTTTCGGCATCAGATGAAAACTAATCCATCCCATTATTTTCATCATCAAAGGCAGCTTGATATCTGCGGTATCCCAAAATTGAATAATATTTCTATATGCCTGCTCCTGTTCTGGTGTTTGGATCTGTATCTGCAGGTACGGCATAAAATGATTCATAAAATAATGTCCGTAATACCCTGGAAGCATATCCTTCATCGCTTCTCCAATAGTCTGATAGTCCACCAGCTGATAAACCGGTTCCACATCTCCCTGCTGTATGAAGATTCTCAATGCATTCAATTCTTCATTCTGTTTTTCTAATTCTCTCTCCTTATCGCGATAGATATTTTCCAAAATCTCTTTGTTGTTCCCATCCTGTAACTTTTTGATGTCTTTTATTCCAATCCCAAGTTTCCGGTAAACGGAAATTTTCTTCAATGTGACAATATTGTCCTCAGAATAATTTCTATAGCCATTTGTATCTTTCTCGACAGTCAGAAGACCTTGTTCTTCATAATATTTGACTGCACGCTTGCTTAGATCTACTTTTTGAACCACTTCATTTATCTGCATAATGAAACCTCCTTCTCTCTTTTGATTGGAGTATAAGCGTATACGCAGCGTATAAGTCAAGACATTTTAATCAAAAAATCATTTAAACACCCCTTCATTCATCTGTTTTAATTTCATTCCACTGTTGTTCCATACAAATAATCTTTTTTTATCTGATAGAATCATTTTACTTTCTTGTCCTGTGTCTTTCAATAACCGATTTTCTTCTTCTGAACCAATGAGAATCAAGTTTTTAACAAGACTCCAAGGAACTTTGTTCTTTACCATAAAAAACGGCACAGTTACCCATGCCGATTATATATAATGAATTCTATTTATACTTTTTCTCAACGATGCCAATCTTTTTTTTAGATACTTCCAGATGTTTTATTTACATAATATTTGTTTTTCTTTTTCTAACTCTTCATTATTATCAAATACACTATCACCGATGTTTATCCCAACATCAAAAATGACCGGGAATATCAGTTCGTGACAGATAAAAGTGCAAAACTGCTTCAGGGGCATTATTACCGACTATATTTCCGTACTTCTCCAGCAATCGATGAGCAAATCATCGGACACGCTTGGCAGCTTACTTGGTTTTGAAGAGATCTCATCGGTTTCCTTAACCAAGCCATGAAATTCCTTCTTACAAAAATCAAAAAGGATGCCGTATATCAGTTATACCCTGTATACGGCATCTGCACTATTGTCTCTTTCATTTCCTGCAATTCCATACTATTCGTATTTCTTTCCAACAATATATATCGGTACAAACAATCCTGCTAAGTAAAGAATTAACACACACATTTGAATTCCATGACAATTTTCAATATTAGGAATCACAATCAATAACAACAGGTATATCATTGGGACTGTTAACATAGTAATTAATGACCAATTCCGTAAGTGCTTTACAACATGAGGCCAGTTGCTGTTGTTGAAGTGGACTCCCGGAACATGCATTCGAAACACACCATCACTATATGTATTAATATTATTTTCATCATAGTAAACTGGCAATCGTTCTTTTATAAAAAGCCACAGATAAATACCAAACCCGAAACTTAACGCTTCCAATATCAGAAAATTCTCAAAAAAAGCGTCTACTCCTATTTTTGATGAACTCCATATGCCCACCCATATCTCCAAGGCGGCAAATAAAGCACAGCTGAAAAAAATAACTGCATTTCTCTTTTGACGCTCTTTCTGTTTTTCGGGCGTATCTTCAGAAAGAGTTAATGCCTTCTTCACTAGAGTCTCGACATGTTCTGTATTCATTTCCGATGTACGATCCAACTTCCGCCCTTCCAGTAATTCTGTTACAGAAACTTCTAATATATCTGCCAACGGAACCAGTAAAGAAATATCCGGCATACTTATACCGGTTTCCCTTAGTTAAAAATATTACTCTTGTTGATTACTCAACTTTTCCAATA
>OBLI01001576.1_pt1 | contig 21702 bp, 22 predicted proteins | sample 1519701 | NCBI WGS metagenome assembly OBLI01 (sample SAMEA3663005, study PRJEB22513) | pig gut metagenome | biome: pig gut; feature: pig-associated habitat; material: faeces | place: France | collected 2012
GGAAATTAGCTGAGCTAATGAAAAGTGGCCGCTCTATTGTACAACGCTCACCTTTTATTAGCTGGGAGGTGTATGTTTCCCTACGGATATTTGCTTGTTTAGCATTCGTGAACCAGACCATACAGCCGTAGCTGGTGTGATGGACAAATGTTTTCAATAGAAAAAGATCAGAGCTTTCTGCGAGAAAACTCTGGTCTATGTAACAGTGCGAATGGAAATGCGCATTGTCTTGTAAAAGGAAGGGGCTTATGGTATTCTTACTTTAAGTAAGGGAGTGGCAACGATGTGCAGAGCATTTGAAGAAGTGAGAGAAGAAACAAAGCATGAGCAGTCGATTGAAATTGCAAAATCTTTGCTAGAAGTTGGAAAAATGACCTATGAAGAAATTGCTCGGTCGGTTCAGCTTCCTGTTGAAGAAGTAAAGGCACTGGATACAAAGAAACCCGCGTGATCTTAATTCAGCCAAGATATTCTTAAAAACAAACAGCGGCAGTTTTCCCAATCGGAAAGCTGTCGCTGTTTATGTATAGAGGATTATAAGTTCTTTGCAAGATTTTTGATGAGTTCGGCCATAGAGGGGTTGCCATCAGATCTTCGATCGTGTAACAGCGGGTATCCTGTACTACGGGCGTGGGGGTGGAAGATGCAGTAGGTATTTTTTCTTCGCAATTATTCATTGGATAAAACCTCTTTGATTATACATTAAGTTAAAACTTGAGCGGCAGTGCGGCCCGGCGGCTTCCACCATTATAAATAGTATAGACCTGCTGAAGGTACTTCGTCTTGCCGGGAAGGCTTACGCCTGCGGTTCGAGCAAGGCGAAAAATCGTGAACGCATCGACCTGCCGCAGTTTGGCAATCAAGCGGCCTTTGTTATATTCGGAGTGATACAGTTCTACAAAGCGGCAGATGCCGAGCAGGTTTGCGGAACTCATGGAATCAGGTTCGCCGTTCCAAGCGTTCAGCAAAATATCAAGGGATTCGATATACAGTTCCGGACCCAGCCGGATGAATTCGTGATAGGCGGTTGCAATGCAGCTGATCCGCTGTTTGCCTCGGCCTTCTTCAAAAGAAAGATGAACGCCAGCCAATTCGGTGGCCTGCTGGAATGCAACGGCAGCAGGCTCGCCTGCAAAAATCAGGGCACGGAGCTTCTGCCCGGCACTCAGCCGTTCCGAAATGCCTGTCTGCTGTGCAAACAGGAGGGCTTCTTCTCGTTCTGTCATACCAAAATAAACCTTGCAGCGAATCTGCAAATCTTCGCCGCCGTTCAGAAATTTCCGGGCAGCGATGGTGTTCTGCCCGTCCATCACATAGTAGTGACCATCCCGGAAGCTGATTTTCGGCTCATTGGCAACCCGCTCGTCAAATTCTTTTGCGATGCGGGCAACACGAGCGGGGTGAAGAGCGCGCTGGTAAGTATCGCGCGGAACGATCAGCTCACTGCTGTTCAGGCACATCTCATGGTAAGGTTTTACAACTGCGTTCATCATAAAGGAACCTCCTTCTTCTTTTGCAGAAAATCAATTCCTGATTGGATAATCGAACCGATTTTCTTCTTTTCGTTATCGGATAAGCGGAAACTGGAATACCGTTCATAACAGATATTCCAGCGGAACATAAGCGATTGAAGTGCATCATCCAGTTCTGCAACCATGAACTCAACAGAAGATTCCGTCGGGGTGGAGAGCATCCTTTCCGATATCTGCTCAATGCTATGTAGATCGCCTTTTGTGTGCTTGGCGAGAGCAGGGGACTGACTGTTCAGCACCCGAAGATTTTGAAACTGCTGAGAGAGCAGTTCTTTTGCAGCAGCAAGGACATCCTCCTGCGGAGGAGCCGTAAGGTATTTTCGGAATGACTTGTATCCAATGAACCCAAAGCTGTATTGCAGACACACTGACACTTGCCGCATTTCATATTTGGACAGGTGCCCAATGTAGCTTAACACTCTGGATTTATCTGCGGGGCGCGGGCTTTCGCAAATCGCCATAGATGGCGCACTCAAAAAACGATTGTGCAGAATAAAATGCGTTGGCATATTTCGCTTTTTGATCTGTGTTGTCAGCGGAACGACCAGAAGAACATTGGAATAAAAATTACCGTCATCGTTCTGGACAACAATGGCAGGTCGGATGCCGCCTTGCTCGGAACCGCTGTAAGGATTCAGATCCATCATGTAGACATCCCCGCGCTTGTACATCCAGTTTGCGGGCATAGGCGGATACTCTTTCTCTTTTTTACCTCGTGTTGCCAATTTAGATTTCTCCTCTCTATCCGTATATGTAACAGTGGGCTGCTCGCACAGCCCACCCTACTATCTCAAACAGCAAAAATGCTGTGATTTATAGTTCTATACCTTTCCGTATTTGTCCCCGACATCCCCGGAAACCGAAAACTCTGTTTTCGTGTGGGAAATCTTTCAGCCGTCCGGCAGCGTACCGAATCCATAGGGTTCTCACCTCTCCGTGGTTCTCACCGAGCTGCCCGAAGGCAGAAGTATCATTATTCTGTGATGGCTCTTAGCTATGGAGAAGCTGTCATCCATTTACCGTCAACCTACCGCTCATTCCCTCAGTGGGAGATCATCGCATTTGTTACGGACGTGGCTCATCATCACAGGAACGTGACTGAAGAATGCGTGTTCAATTTTCAAGGGGCGGATGCCAGATGTTGTCTGGCTTGCTTATAGTATAGCGGCTCAAATTGTGAAATGCGTGGGCCTCGTAGGCCTACCTTGTAGGCTTAGTAGGCCTATTTCTGGAAGAAAATTCCAAACTCTGAAATTACAGCAGTTGCTTTATGGAAGAAAGAATGCTGATGGCAGTGTCGATTTCCTCTTTGGCAAAATCATTAGAAGGGCCAATACCGGTTAAAAGAAAGTCCGTGCTGGTGTGCAACTCATTTGAGAGATCAATAAGAAGCTCTAAGGAGCAAGCAACTGTGCCACGCTCAATTCGGCTAATATGACCTTTATTTACATTTACTCGATATGCAAGTTCATCTTGGGTTAGATTGCGAACTTTCCGAAGATTGCTGACACGCTGACCAAATTCTTTCATACTGAACATAATGAAGGTCCTTTCCGCCGGATGCGGAGGTTGAGGACACTTCACTGTAGAGCGATTTATGGGCTTTTCTCAGCGAAAAAAAGACGCATTAAAAGAAAAGGTTACCGATACCTTTCCATCCGAAAATGGAAAGCAGTATAAGTATCCTCGGCCTTTAATGCATCTCAGGCTTTCGATATGTTTTTATTCGGACGAATCGAAAGCCTTGGAAAATTGCCAAAAAAGAAAAACCTCGTGTGGTAGCTTACAAGGCAGCGATTCGTGCCGTATAAGCATATCACACGAGGGTCTTACGAAAGTCTTATGAACATCTCACAAAAGTCACATAGGGCCATTTTTATCCTATTTAGGGAATCTCCTGAAAAATTTTATGTCACATGAAAGTCTCTTGAACATCTCGTGAAGGTCTTATGAGAATTATTCGCAGCTATCACCTAATGAAGTACACAATTCTTTATATTCTTCGGTGGTGAGGTGCTGCTTTGCTAATTGATACTCGTTTGAGGCCAATTCGTCCATTCCTTGAACTTTAAGGGAGTGAATCAGCCAGTAGTATCCTCTGGGGTTTTCAGGGACGATTGCCAGAGACTTTGCAGCATACTGATTCAGCAAATCATAAGAATGTAGCACGTTCAGTTGCTTCAGAAGTTCATTCACGGCGCCAACATAAGCAATATGATACTTTGCCGCAAACTGAATAAGCCAATGCTCCCCGTCAGCAGAAGAAAGAATTTTTCCACAATAGAGGTCAATCGCATTTTTTAACAGTTCTACCCGGTTGATAACAGAAGATGCTTTCGAGGCCAACTGGATAAGATCGTCAAATTGCTGATAGTCCGTCATAATATGAAGATCAGGGTTGAATTGATAACCGGAAGCGGTAGATACAATAAGCTCTTTTTCTGAAATAAGACCGAATGTTTGCCGGAGGCGATAAATCAGATTTCTCATATTCTTAGCAGGATTCGTTGAATCATCAGGCCAAAGAGCTTGCGCAATTTCCAGCGATGAGTGAGCTTTCTTACCTGAAATCAAAAGATAGGTTAGCAAGCGGCTGATTTTTGGGGATTTCAGATCGGCTTCTCGCAGGATGCCGTGGGAGGTGTAAATCTTCAGTTCGCCAAAGAGACTGACAAAAACATCATGGCTGCTCTCGATGTTTTCTGGAGCGAAAGCCATGTTCAGACCGTCATTCATCTTTTTGTCTTTGTAAGCAACGAGAAGAACATACGCCAACAGCCGCAGAATACTCGTTTCGGAAATGTACCGCTTGGGATTGCGTACCGCAAGTAGAGCGACAGGGCGCGGCTCCAGAGAAGCACCAAGGACAGATTGGATTCCCAGACGCTGATAGAGATTATACTCCGCAGGATAGGTGTTTTTTACTTCTTCTGCATCAGGAACGATCATCGGTTTCCCATGGCGCACGGCCTGTACCCATCGGTCAAGAAATTCAGCAGATTCAAACTCCTCCGTCAAGATGGTTGTTTTATCTTCAGAACTATCGTTATACCACCAGAACGGTGTCCAGATTTTCAAGTCCAAATCTACTTGGATAAGACCACACCAATCGGCATCGTAGAATTTGCACGCTGCCTTTAGAATCTGTCGGGCAACTTCTTCTGGCGAATGTTGGTCATAACATAGTTGAGATTCCAAAGCCTTCACAGTGTGTTCAATGTCAAGCGCACGCTGAATATCATCAAAATTGCGTTCTTCGTATTCCGATGTAGACTGCAACATGATAATGCCTCCAACAAAAAAGCACAGCATTCTAGCTTCATCCGCTCTATACGGTGAAGTCAAATGCTGTGCTGTATTTTATCATGCAACCGCAAGAGCTGAATGAAATTACTTTTTTACGATGGTTTTGATAAATGCAGCAAGTGCATTTATCTGCTCGGAATCGAATTGCTGGAGTTGATCGGTAAGAGCATTCATTCCATTGGAAGGTTCCTCACTGAAATTGAAAAATTCCTGTGGAGTTACGTTGAGGTACTCACATATATAAAAGAAGTTCGACATGGTAGGAAAGGTAGTTCCACATTCGATTGCACGAATATATCCGGGATTTTGCCCAATGGAAAGACTCATGTCTCTCGCAGATACTCCCTTTTTCGTGCGCAGTTCAGCGAGCCGCTTGGAAAACTGTTCTTCGTACATGAGCAACCACCATCCTTCTTTACTCTATTGTAGCCTAACGAATAGTCAAAAATGAGCGGTTAAATCTACAATTTTTAATTGATATAATCAATCGTTTGTGATAGACTGGACATAAGGCCGATAACCATTGAGACCGTAAGTTAAGAGACTTTCAATAAAATGGAGCAGAAAATGATTGATTTAAGTGAAGTTAGTTATAGAGAGATTTTAGATTGCATAGTAGATGCCAGTCTAGGAAGGCTCTCTCCTTATTTTCAGGAATATGCTCGCCATGAAATAACTTCTTTAGCTAATGCAGACGGAACATTGCCACAAGCAGCTGCGACTTTGCAAAGTGTTCTTGAGCGACTGCTAAACGAAATTCCACAGATTTCAGATGAAGAGTAATAAAAACAGCCATGAGCGCTCATGGAGCTCATGGCTGTGCTTTTCAATTCGCAGAGTACCCTACTCTACGAATTCTTTTACAAAAATACGATTACGCGATTGTTTTTTGAAATTGACGGATTATTTGACGGCAATGAAATCAGCAAGCTTCTCCATACTATCTCGCTTCAAACTCAACGAAGGGTGAACATATCGATTCATTGTAATGCTGACAGATGAATGACCTAAAATTTCACTTAGTGTTTTAATGTCGATATTGGCTTCAACACAACGAGTCGCAAATGTATGGCGCAGAACATGAAAATTCTTCCTATCTATGCAACATTCCTTGAGAATTTTATGAAAGCGGTACTGAATGCGACGAGGCTCGACAACTTCCGATAACGACCCGCTTAAAAAATATCCAGTTTTCTCCATTGGATATTGACTCAAAATCTTTAGTAAAGTGTTCGGAATGGGAATCACACGGTTTGCTGAGCTACTTTTAGGCGCAGCGATTATGATATGTGTCTTTTTGTTTTCTGAAGTACGCTTTTGTATACGCTGCATCGTTTGACAGATGCAGATTGTCTTATCAGAAAAAGAGATTTTCTCCCATGTCAGCGCACATAACTCACCAACTCGGATTCCTGTGTATAGACAGATGAGAATTCCAAGATTAAGAGAGTCAAGCTGGTTCACTAGATATTTCTGTAAGGTTGTCTGCTCGGACAGACTTAAGATTTCCATTACCTTTGGAGTCTGTTTGACCCTTATGTTGAAAGCAGTCACATCGATAGAAATATTTTGATCCTGTGCATAATGCAGAATTCTCCTCAAAACAGAAAGAATATCTGAAATTGTTTTAGGGGACAGCCCTGTTCCATCTTTTTTTCCATGCTTTTCCAGCTCCTTACAAAAGGTACAGACTCGCTCACTTGTAATCTCTGATATCTCTAATTGCTGGAATGATGGCATAAGATAGCAATTTAGTAAAGTGCGGTAGCGAATATATGTTGATTCCTTCAAACTGGTCGATGAATTTTCAAGCCATATAGCAGAAAAGCCCATGAATTTACAATTTGTAGCAGGGACTTTTTCAGCATCATAAGTATTCATAGCTTGAATAACTCTTTGTAAATTGTTTCGAACTTCATGGTAAGAAGTCGCATATAGATAGCCATATCGCGGTTTTCCTTGCGTATTTCGTGATTTTATGTATCGAGCTTCCCATCGGCCATCCTTCCGCTTATAGATGTTCAATCCTTTTCTTGCCATAGGTAGATTCCTTTCGTTTGACGGTCTATTTGACGGAGCATACAATCAAATTGTAATGTTTTTAGCGAAACTGTCGATTGCTCCAAACATTATTTCCGAAATTTCATGGCCTTTGGACTGTTTTCCCTTGACTGATAGCTGAATTGGCAGTAAAATTCAAGAAGAATTACTTGTCGCAGAGTAGGGTACTCTGCGATATATATGGCTTTTAAGTCATAATGGGGTGCTGAACAAAAAGTGAGGGAGACATATGATTGTTCGAGTCGGTCTGCTTGACAAAAGTGATAATTATATTTCAAGACTTGCCAATTATCAAAATGTACATTCCAATGAAGCGGTACAGTTTGAAATTTATCTTTTTACGGAAGAACAGATGCTGCGCCGACAGATGGGACGCGGCGGGCGAATAGACGTGTTGATTGCGGAAGAAGAACTGCTACAGTCGCCAGAAGAGTACGCACGCAGTATGGAGCTTGCGTTCTGGAGCGAGGATAAGCACGAGCAGATGCGCGATGGCTACCCTGTGATATGCCGTTACCAGAAGGCCGGCGACATCTTTCTTACTATTCAAGGACTTGCCTCCAAACGCGGCAAAGGTTCCTCAAGCTATGCGCTGCAGGAAAATGGAAAAATCTGCCTGTTCCTTGGCGGTGCGGGTGGTGCGGGCTGTAGCACAGTAGCAATGGGCTGCGCTGCTGCACTGGCTGCACAGGGGCGGAACACTATTTATTTCAGCCTGAAACAGAAAGAAGACGGACAATTCCGGGTAAGCGGCAGTTCGCTGACCGATGTGATGTATGAAATCGGTATGTGGCAACAGCTGGGCGGCACCGATCAGGGGCAGTTGCAGATGAAGCTGCAAAGCATGCTCCGCAAGGACGATGAAACCGGTGTATATTCTTTTGCACCCTTTGACCTGCCGGTGAGCGCAATGAACTTTGGCCCTGATGATATGCAGGCATTGCTGCATGCGGTCGGAGGTCTGTGCGAAAGGTGTGTGGTGTGTGCAGACAGCTACCTTTCCTCAACGCTGCTGCGGGGCATCCGCCTTGCGGACTGGGTGGTAGTAGTAAGTGACAGCACCACGGCAGGTAACGAAAAAACAAAGAAGTTGTTGAACTCGTTGGAAGCAATCGACAGCATGGATGAAAAACTGATTGAAGGTAGCGTGGAAGTCGTCTACAACAAATTCGGCTCGGCTGGCCAGAAGATGGAACTGCCCAAGTATGCCTGTGAACTTGGTACGATCCCGCGCTATCAGAATGCGGAGAAAAAACGCATCGTTCAGGAGTTACGGTTCAGCCGTGTCTATTCACAGCTGAACAACTGACAGTGTGGGGGAATGGCAGATGACGACAGAGGAATTGAAGGCGCTCCGAAGCAGAGTTCTGGACGCCATCAACCGGGAACTGCAGCCTACCCGGATGAACGACGAGGAACTGCTGAAGGCAATCACGGCTCTGGTGGAACGGGAAGGAAGGGGGGGATACCTGCTCCCAATCCAGAAGATGGATACCGTCAACGGCATTTATAAAATGTACCGTGGTCTGGGCGGCCTGCTGGATTCCATTCTTGCAGATGAAGATGTGACAGAAGTGATGATCAATGGTCCCGACAACATCTTTGTGGAGCGCAGCGGCCGTCTGACACGGGTGGACAAGCACTTCAAGGATGAGCAGGAGCTGCGCAGGGTCATCGACTTGATCGTGGGCAAGGCGCACCGTGAAGTGTCGGAAGCAAATCCCATTGTGGATACTCGTCTGGAAGACGGCAGCCGTGTGAATGTGGTGCTTTCACCCATTGCATTGAGCGGCTCTACTATTACCATCCGTAAATTTTCCAAGCAGCCTATGACTATGAGCAAGCTGCTGGAATACGGTTCCATTACGCCGGAAGTGGCCAATTTCTTAAAAAAGCTTGTGGCGGCACGGTACAACATTTTCATTGCGGGAGGTACCGGCAGCGGTAAGACTACCTTTTTAAATGCGCTTTCCAATTATATCCCGCATGATGAGCGTATCATCACCATCGAGGATTCTGCTGAGCTGCAGATCACTCAGATTCCGAACATCGTGCGGCTGGAGACCCGCAATGCAACGGCGTCTTCGGGCGAGAGTAAAAAAATTGACATCCAGAGTCTGATCCGCTCCAGCCTGCGTATGCGTCCAGACCGCATCATCGTTGGCGAGGTGCGCGGTGCGGAAGCATTGGATATGCTGCAGGCCATGAACACTGGCCACGACGGAAGCCTTTCCACCGGACATGCTAACTCCGCAGAGGATATGCTCAGCCGTCTGGAAACCATGGTTTTGCAGGGCGAGGCGGCACTGCCGCTGAAAGCTATCCGTCAGCAGATCTCCAGTGCAGTGGACATCATGATCCATCTGTCCCGTCTGCGCGACCACAGCCGTAAGACAATGATGGTCAGCGAGATCTTACCGCATCTGGACGAAAACGGTGACATCCGTCTGAATCCGCTGTTTGAGTTCCGGGAGGATGAACATTCTACATTGCAGCATGTTTCGGGTGCGTTGGTGCGTACAGAAAACCCCATGATCCAGACCGATAAATGGACTCGTGCGGGGTTTTTACTGGAAGATATCCCCACTCCGGTGCGGAAATAAGCGGAGAATGGGGATGCAACAGAGAGGAACGATCAGATGAAAAAGGAAAAGAACGCGGCAAAGCCGAAGACAAAGCGGCCTGCAAAACCTAAAAAGGAACCGGTCTCCCAGTGGATGACCAATCCCCTGAACGAACAAGTTCTGGATTACCATAACTATGAGATGACACAGGGCGAGCAGGTATTGTATTTTATTCTAGCATTTTTGATCGGTGGTGTGGTGAGCCAGTTCTTCTACGGCGGCCTGTTCCAGGAGGACGGCGCGCCCACCCTGCTGACCTATATCAGCAATGCAGCGGCCTTTGTGGTGGTGGGTCTGATTGCAGGCCGGGTATTTCTGCCGGTGCGCAGCCGTAAGCTGGCCGAAAAACGCCGTGATGTGCTGCGTAAACAGTTCCGCGATATGTTGGAGTCGATCACGGCTTCGTTGGCGGCCAACAGTACGGTACGTGATGCATTCAATGCCGCATACACCGATATGTGTATGCAGTATTCGGACGATGCACTGATTGCAAAGGAACTGGATCAGTTCCGCCGTGCAGAGCAGATCAATGTGACACTGGACGTTATGATGGACGATTTTGCCAAGCGCAGCGGCGTGGAAGAGATCGAAGACTTTAATAATGTATTCCAAGTGTGCTACGGCCCCGGCGGCAACATGAGCCGTGTGATCAACCAGACCCACGATATCATCTGCGAGCGGATGGAAGTGGAGGACGAGATTCAGGCCAAGATCCACGCGAATGAAACCGAACTGAATGTGATCATGGTGGCACCTGTGCTGATGGTTGCGCTGATGCGCAGCACGAATGCAACGTTTGCGCAGAATCTGGCTTCGCCGACGGGTGTTCACCAACCCGGATTATGAAAATATCCGGGTGCTGAACCGGCTGGGCGGAACGGGCGATCTGTTCGTTGCGCATAAAAAAGGCATGAACATTGATGTGGTGATCAAGCGTACCCAGCTGCAGTATCAGCACATCATGAATCAGGAAAATGAATCGTCGATCTTGAAGAGCCTGAAGCACCAGTATCTTCCGCGAATTTACGATGTTCTATATGGCAACGATGGCTGCGTTTACACCGTGATGGATCTTATCAGCGGCCAAAACCTGCAGCAGTATGTGGAACAGAACGGCCCGGTCACCCAGAAAGAGTGCTACCGCTGGGCATGTCAGTTGTGTGAAGTGATGCAGTATCTGCATCAGGAAAACAGCGAAAAACCGGCTATTATCCACTGCGATATCAAGCCGGGCAATGTGATGATCACCAACAGTGGAGATATCTGCCTCATCGACTTTAACACATCATTGATCTTCCGCCGGGACAAAACGGCTGTGGGCGTGACGGATGGCTATGCCGCACCGGAACAGTATCAGACCTCCACCCAGAGCAGGCCGCAGCATACACCGCAGATGCCGACAGTGGCTATGCCGGAAAACTGGGTGCCTGCAGGCAGTGCGACTGTTCCCATGGGTGCTGCCACGATGCCGCTGGAAAATGCGCAGGAGAGCGGCGCAACCGTAGTGATGGATGCATGGACTCCGCCGATGGAGGAGACAGTGCCTATGCTGCAGAGCACAGGCGCACAGGCGCAGCCCGACAGGCAGAAGGACTATGGATCAATCTCTATGGCGACCGATCTATATGCTGTGGGTGCTACTCTTTACTATGCGGTCACGGGACATGCTCCGGAAAAATCACTGGGAGAGGTGACTCCGTTAGAGCATTATCGCCCTAAAATCAGCCGCTCTATGCAGACGATCATTGTGCGCGCCATGCAGAAGCAGCAGACCAGACGTTTCCAACAGGCGTCGGAGATGTTGCGTGCGCTCAAAAACATCGACCAGATGGATCTGGGCTACAAAAAATGTCAGTTCCGAAAGCGTGTTACGGCGGTGGTGCTGGCAGCCTGTTTTGCAGCTAGTGCGTACAGCTGCTATTACGGTGTGGAACGAATGCGCAGTGAGCGCGAAAATGTCTATCTGCTGAATCTGGCACAGGCAGATCAGGCAGAGCAGGATCTGGAATATGATACGGCAAGAGAGCTGTTGGACAGCGCGATTCAGCAGCAGCCGGGACGTGCAGATGCGTATTTGCAGATGGCGGCATTGCTGTACCGCGCCGGTGATTATCAGAGCGCGATCGACCAGTTGGACAGCGCCGTTTCTTCTGGCAATCTGACGAAAAAAAACATGGATTCGGTCTCAGTAGAACAGATGCACTTTATCAAGGGCAACTGCTACATCGAACTGAAGGATTACGCAAACGCAGTGCGGGAGCTGCAGACGGCGGTCAGCACTCAGGGCGCAAGCACGGACAGCTACCGCAGCTTTGCCATTGCGCTGGCAAATGACGGCAAGATAAAAGAGGCACAGAGCACATTGGAAACGCTGCAGGAGCGCGGGGCCTCTTCAGGCGACTGCGATTTGGTTGCCGCCGAGATCAAGTCGCTGCAGAAGCAGAATTCGGAAGCACTTGCCTTGTACGAGAAAGTACTGGATGAGGTGACAGACCCGCAGCTTTTGAGCCATGCATACCTGGCAGCAGCACGCACTGCGCTGAACATGGAGGACACAACTTATGCCGAAAAGATTCTGGAACGCGGCTGTCAGGCACTGCCGAAAAGCCAGACTGTGCTGGAAAAAGAGATGCTGGTAGATATCCAGCTGCAGCAGGCGGCTGTAGATAAGCAGAATGCGGAACAGAACTACAAGAAAGCAGAACAACTATTACGGGAGCTGGTGGAAAGTGGCTATGCAACTATTTCCACTAAGCTGAACCTTGCGACGGTGCTGCAGGCACTGAATCAGTATCAGGAGGCTGATGATGTTCTGACCGAGCTTGCACAACAGTATCCGCTGGACTATCGGTTTGATATGCAACGGGCGTATCTGCTGATCGACTGGCAGGGCACAAAACCCGCTGAAAAACGGGAATATCAGCAGGCGGACGACTGCTATGAATCTGCAGTGCAGAAGTACCGTCAGGCACAGGCAAATGGTACGGTAGATGCTCAGATGACGGTGCTGAAAAATTTGATCGACCAGCTTTATACAAGCGGATGGCTCAAATAAGGAGGGAGAGAGTGTGTCCACCGGACAGATTTTTTTCGTGGTTGGAATCGTTGGAATGATCGCTTCAGCTGTTGCGGCAGCCTTTTCGGCACGAATCCTGCGCAGGCAGGAGGAAAAGCTGAAGAAGCAGATCTGGAACGAGTATCAATAAAATCAAATAGAGGGGTATGAAAAAGATGTTGAAAAAACTCAAGGTGACGGCTTCTGTTTTAGCGGTATCGGCCATGTTTCTGATGCCAACAGCCCATGCGGAACAGGCAGCGGTCATGCCGGTACAAGAAGATGAAAATTGCATCAAAGCAGTGATGGAATTTCTGGGAATCGATACAGAGGAAAGCAAATTTGGCTTGGGCGGAAGTCTGTTTCGAAAAAACGGCTTTGAAGTACAGGATGGCAGGCTGTACCACTATACGGACAGTCAGTTGGATGTCTATCAGCCCGGTTTTGTGCAGATCGAAGACGGAGTGTACCATGTGTCAGAAGAGGGCAGTGCCATTGACAGCTACCCCGCTGGCTTTGCAGTAGTGGATGGTGTGCTGTGTCATGTGTCGGTGACAGGCAGTTTCTTTGACAGCTATCCTGCTGGTTTTGCAACCATTGATGGTAAGCTTTACCATGTCTCGCAGGATGGCTATGCTATTGACCAGTATGCTGAGGGTCTGCAGGAAATCGATGGCGGCATGTATTATGTTATGGCGGACGGTTCGTTTCTGACGAACGGTGCGGTAGGGCATCTCACCTTTGGCGCAGATGGCCGTTATACCTCTGGCAACGCAGTTCTGGACAGTTATGTGGATCAAGCGTTGGCCGAGTGCACTAATTCCGGCATGACAAAAGCACAGAAACTGCGTGCTGCATATCTGTATGTGCGGAATCACGGTGCATATCTTGCCCGCCCGCATCAGGCAAGAGGCACGACGGACTGGGCAGAAGAAAGCGCGCTGTTCATGTTTGAACACAAAAAAGGCAACTGCTACTGCTTTGCAGGCCAGTTCCTTTACATGGCCCGTCGGCTGGGCTACGATGCCTATGTAGTGTCCGGCGGTGTAGGCCGTAAGGATTCGGACCATGCATGGGTCATGATCCACGAGAATGGAATCCCCTACATCTATGATGTGGAACTGGAGTGGGGCTATCGTGCTGGTAAATACGGCCATGCAGAATACAATATGTACAAAATGCCGTTGAATAAAACGGTGTTCAGCTACCAGTTTCCGTGATCGTTGAGGTAGCTGCAAAATGGTTTTTAGTTCCGTAATTTTCCTGTTTCTGTTTTTGCCTGTTGTGCTTGGCTGCTACTATCTTTTGCCCGGACGGGAAGCGAAAAATCTCTGGCTCATTGCGGCCAGCCTGCTGTTCTATGCGTTCAGCGGGCTGTGGTATGTGCTGCTGCTGCTTTTTTCCGTATTCTGCAACTATCTGGCGGGCCTGTTTGTCTCTGGGCGAAAGAGTGTGCTTTGCACTGCTGTAGTCGTTAATCTTGGGATTCTGGGTGTTTTTAAGTATCTGACTTTTCTGGTGCGTACAGTGGATCAGCTGCCGGGCGTGGCGATTCCGGTGCCTTCCATCATTCTGCCGGTGGGCATCTCGTTCTTCACGTTCCAGGGGCTGAGCTATGTGATCGACGTATACAGGAATGAGCGTTTGAAGAGCACTCGTTTCCAAGATGTGTTGCTGTACATTGCTTTATTTCCGCAGTTGGTGGCAGGTCCAATCGTCCGCTATGAGGATGTGGCGGGTGAGATTCAGAGCCGCCGCCGCACACTGGAGCAGTTGGCAAAGGGGCTGCGAAGATTTATTGTGGGCCTGAGCAAGAAGCTGCTGATTGCTGATGTTTGTGGCAGTGTTGTAACCTTGATCTACAGTGCTGAACGCTCTGTGCTGGACAGCCGGGTGGCTTGGCTGGCGGCCGTGTGCTATCTGCTGCAGATATATTTCGACTTCAGCGGGTATAGTGATATGGCCATCGGTCTTGGCTTGTGCTTCGGTTTTCACTTTAAGGAAAACTTCAATTATCCTTATATTTCGGCCAGTATCCAGGAATTCTGGCGCAGATGGCATATTTCCCTTTCCACTTGGTTCCGGGAATACTTGTATATCCCTCTGGGCGGAAACCGGAAGGGAAAGGCAAAGACATACCGCAACAAGCTGATCGTGTTTTTCTGTACGGGCCTGTGGCACGGAGCTAACTGGACTTTTATTATCTGGGGTCTGTGGCATGGCTTCTTTATCGTTGCAGAGGACGCAGCAAAAAAGCTGTTCGGGCTTGGAAAGCATGGGAAAAACAGGCGAAACCCGGTGGAAACAGTGCTGAAACACCTATACACCTTGCTGGTGGTACTGATTGGTTTTGTGATTTTCCGGGCAGACAACATGGGACAGGCCTTCTCAATGATCGGGGCGATGTTTTCCGGGATCTCGGCCTCTGCGCAGACAGGGCTGCTGCTGGCACAGTGCCTGACACCTCTGACTATGTTTGCGCTGCTGCTTGGCCTTGTGGGCAGCACACCGGTTCTGCCGCTAGTCTGCCGTAAAGCGGAGCAGCAGACCGGAAGTGTATATGTGTGTCTTCGAGTGCTGAGTTATGCGGGGGCGCTGGCACTTCTGTTGGTGGACATTCTGCATTTATCGGCGGTGTCCTATGTGCCCTTTATCTATTTCCAGTTCTGAGGTGGGAAAATGCAAGTGAAAAAATTAGGTTACATCCTGTTTGTGGGAGCTTTTGCCACAATTTGCATTTTGCCTGTGGCCGTAATGCCTTGGCAGGTGGAAAAGGCAGTTGGAAATGAGCAGCTTGCTTCCTTTCCGGAACTGCGGAAAGAGGATGGAAACTTCAATACCGGCATCCTGAATGATTTTGCAGATTATTTTGCGGATCATTTCGGCTTTCGCCATGAGATGATCACGCTGAACGATTGGCTTACGGAAGCAGCATTTAAGACGCTTGACAGCAACAGTGTGCTGCTGGGAAAGGATAGCTGGCTGTTTTATAAAAGCACCCTTGAGGACTATACTGGTACAAATCTTTTTACAGCCAGACAGAGCTATGCTGCCGCTCGTGTGCTGAGGCTGATGCAGGAGTACTGCAAACAGAACGGTGTGGATTTTTATTTTACGATCGCACCGAATAAAAATTCGATGTACAGCAGTCAGATGCCGGCGCGTTATGCGGCAGCTTCTGTACGGAACGCCCAACTGCTAAAACAGCAGATGGAACAGCAGAACGTCCGATATATCGATCTGTTTGAGGTGCTGTCCAATTCCAAAGAGCAGTTGTACTACCGCCTGGACAGCCACTGGAACATGCGGGGGGCACAGCTCGCGGCACAGGCCCTGCTGGAGGAATTGAAAGACTGTGAGGTGGAGTTTGATCCCTTTGTTACGGGGAAAAAGCTTCCGCATACCGGCGATCTGTATGAGATGGTGTACCCTGCTGGAAGCGAGACGGAACAGGATACGGCATACGATTTTACATATCAGTATGACGAAAAATTCCACTCAGCGGATGATATCACGATCCACACAAAAAATTCTGAGGCAGACGGCAGTGTTTTTGTTTACCGGGATTCTTTTGGTATCAATCTGCATCCTTTCCTGGCACAGAGTTACGGCAGTGCTTGCTTCTCCCGAAATATGCCCTACCGTCTGATGACTGTTATGGAAGAGCAGCCCGATGTGCTGCTGGTGGAACTGGTCGAGCGCAACCTGAACTGGCTGCTGGAACGCGCCCCGGAACTGCCCGCGCCGGAACGCACAGCGGTTGCGGCGGCAGACATCAGAACAAGCGTGAAGGCGCAGCAAGAGGACAGCCGCATGGAAGGGACATTCTGCCTGACGGGTGACTTGAGCGGGCAGAATGTGGATGATGATTCGCCTGTTTATATTCTGACGGGGAACGAAACCTACGAAGCCTCTCCCTGCGGAAAGGGAACACAGCCGTTTACGGCATATCTCCCGCAGAATGTACAGGAGCAGAAATTAAAAGTAGCATTTCTGTCGGGTGGAGAATGGGTCTGCTGTTCTCTGACCGATTGAAAGAATAGAAAGAAGGATAAAACAAAATGAAAGCAAGTTATAAGATGATGGGTGTAATCCTCTGTGGTGTGATGCTTCTGGCATCTGGCTGCGGGGCAAAAGCGGAAACAAGTACAGCTTCTGTAGCGGAGTCGGTGTCGGAATCGGCTTCCCCAGTGGAGTCGAATCCGGTTTCGTCCGAGTCAGCATCAGAGAATGCATCGGAAAGTGAGGCTGTTTCGGAAACTGCTTCTGAAGCGTCCTCTGTTGTAAGCGAGGCCGTGTCGGAAGCACCGGCAGAATCCAAGGTGGAATCAAAAGCTGAACCGAAGACAAAATCCGAGCCCGCAAAGACGGAAGCGGCAGCTTCTTCCAAGGCGGAGAAACCCCAGCCGGTGGAAAGCAAGCCTGCCAGTGAGGCGGCTCCTGCAGAGCCGGCCGCTCCGGCAGAGACTGCCAGTCTGGAAACTGCCCTGAAGTATGTGGGCAAGGATGTCTCCAAGCTGTATGCTGCCATTGGCAAGCCGACCAGTTCGGAGTATGCGTCCAGCTGCATCGGTGACGGTGAAGACGGACTGCTGTATTATGATGGATTTACGGTGACGACTTACCGTGAAAACGGCAAAGAGACGGTACAGGACGCCTATTGAACATGAAATTCGGCCTCTGGCATTCAACCGGGGGCTGAATCTTTATACAGGAAGATGAGAATGAAACGCCAGAAGATCAAGCGCTATCGGTTTAGCGTGACGCAAAACACAAGAAGGAAAAAATCGCCAGAACCGCTGAAATCAGCGAGTGTGGTGCTGGTGTGCCTATGCTTGCTTGCAGGAGCTGCCTTCGGGGGCTACAAGATGATTCGGAGCAAGACAGCAGGCTGGCAGGGAGAAGGGTTGCACCGTTACTTTGTTTCACCAACTACAGGGACCCGCGTACAAGGCCTTTATGAAATAAATTACAAATTGTACTACTTCGGAAACAACAGCTTCGTGAAAGTCGGCTGGATCAAAGAAAATGGCTATATCGGCTACGCGGATCAGGACGGAAAGCTCATGCAGGGCGAAGCAAAAATAGATGGAAAATACTACTACTTCCAGCCGGAAACCGGACAGCTGTACACCGGCTGGGTCACACTGGATGGCGTGGAGTACTGCTTTGATGAAACCGGACACCCGCGTACTGGCACCTATCAGGAAGACGGAAAAACTTGGGAATTGGATTCTGATGGGCGGGTAAAAAGCCGCCTGAATGGATGGAAAGATGCGGAGGGCGTCCTGAAATACTACGATGAGATCGGTGCACCGGCACAGGGCTGGATACAGCTTGACGGAAAGGATTATTTCTTTGCAGATGGTGTCAGTCAGGCCGGATGGGTCGAAACGGATGCAGGTACGCGCTATCTTGACGGCAACGGCAATCAGATGACAGGATGGTGTGTCATCGACGGTCAGCCCTATGCCTTTGATGCAGATGGCGAATTGAAGCAGGGATGGAATCATTCTCACGAAAAAAGCTACTATTTTGTCAACGGCATCAGTCAGGCGGGTACATTCAAGGAAGGCACGCTGAGCAGTGAACTGAACGGCAGCGGCAGCGTTCAGCCGTTTGGAGATATGGCACCGGAGGAAGACTTGGCAGAGGATGCTGAGGGCGAACCGCCGGAAGAAGAACTGTTGGAAGAGCAGCCTGCGCAGACGGAAACAGAAGATGGACAGACCACTCCGGCAACAGAGCAGCAGACGCAGCCTGCAGAGGAACCTGCGGCAGTACCGGGGACTACCCCGGAGACACCGGCAGAGACGGAAACTCCGGCACAGGAGCAGGCAGAAAGGACGGAAAATTCATGAAAACGACAAGACGTGAGTTTCTGTATCTTTCGGCCATGGCATGTACTTGGCTTCTGACAGGCTGTCAGAAGCCAACCGTGGAAGAAAGAAAAGTCAGTTGGCAGCCACAGTTGGAAAACAGTGGCCCGTTCTCTGAATCTGACCCGATGCTGAATGCTGCGCTGGACGATGAGGCTATTCTGCGGGAGGGTATCCGCATTCCCCAGAACTTTGAACTGCCGCTGGAAGGCTCCACAGGTTTTGCGGGAGCGGTGGTGATGCCATTGTATGAAAAGCCGGATGAGAACAGCGCAGTGCTGCGCAGGCTTGCGGCAGGTGATATGTTTTACATCCGTCAGGAGTCGGGAGCATACTGGCAGGTCTGCCTGCTGGATGGCACTGTAGGCTGGCTGGAAAATGAATTCTGCATGATCAACCTGCCCGATGTCCTGCCTTCCGTCGTATACGAAAACCCCAATGCAACGGCATCTATCTTCAAAACCTGTGGGGAAGACATTGAGGGCATCACAGGACAAAAGCTGTATGACGGCCTGTTCTACAACCAACGCCTTGGGCGGGATGAGTATGTGATGCCCATTAACTATACCATGGCAAAAAAGGTCGGTGCAGCTCAGAAAAACGCTCTGAATGCTGGAGACTGCCTGAAAATTGTAGAGACATTCCGCCCCTATGAGGTGCAGATGCTGGTGAAGGATGCGGTGTACGCCAAGGCGCGGGCCGACAAGGAACTGATGGCGGCGCTGAACAAGGGGGCGTGGAATATCGGGTGGTTCATTGCCACCTCGCTGTCCAACCACCAACGCGGAGTTGCCATGGACACGACCCTCCTGCGTGTAACGGCGCAGACGGAGTATCATATGGCGGGCTGTCCGTTTGTGCGGGTAACGGGAGAGGAATATGAGATGCCATCGGCCATGCATGAGCTGAGCAGTGCGGCGGCCTGCTTTACAAAGCCGGTCAGTTCCAATTCGGACACGGCATGGCGGAGAGCGACGGTGGCAGCATCCATGACAGAAGGCGCACGGCGTTTGCAGGAGTACTGCACCGGCGCGGGGCTGACGCCGCTGGCATCGGAATGGTGGCATTTCAATGATCTGAACGCACAGAATGCAGTGCGCATGACTTCTGGAAACGGGAAATTCTGGCTGGATGGCTGCGTCAGTTGGAAGATGTTTGAGGAATAAACATAACAAAAACAGGAGGAAAGCAAAATGTCAGAGAAAAAAACGATAAGAGCTGGTGCGGTCTGTTTGTTGGTGAGTCTGCTTGCGGCCCTGTTTTTTACCGCCTGCGCTTCAAAGGCGGTGAATGCGGCGGATAAAATCGAACTTGGGCAGAAGTATCTGACAGAGATGAACTATACCGAGGCGGTAGCATCCTTTACCGAGGCGATTCGGCTCGACCCGGACAACATTCAGGCGTACATGGGTCGTGCGGAAGCTTATCTGGCTCTGGGCGAGTATGAAAAAGCACTGGAAGATTACCGGTTCGTGAGCAAAAAAACGGAAGAAATGCCGTACACACGGGCGATTTCCTATATGGGACAGGCCGAGGTGTACGAAAAGATAGATAAGCAGGACCGTGCGCTCGCAGACTATGGCCTTGCAAAGGTTCTGCTGACGGCAGGCGATGTGGGCAAGGCAGAGTCTGTCTCGGAAGATGATATAAAAATCAAACTGGTCGAAGCCCTCTATGCCCATGCAATGCTCAGTGAGAAGATAAAATCGTATGATCAGGCACTGGAAGACTATGATGAACTGCAGGAATTAGGCGAAAAGGTAGAAAGCAAGCGGGACGAGGTGCTTTCTCAGCTGGGTGAGACGGCAGAAAACGAAAACGGCCTGACGGATACGGAAGAGCCTGCCGCCGAAAGCACCGCGGAGAAACCGATGGAAGAGCCGACAGAAGAATCTGCCCCGGAGCAGGAGGCTGCTTCTGAATCCGAAAGCCAGTCGGCCAAGGAAGAAACGAAAAAGGAAGAACCAGCTTCCAGTTCGGAACAGGAAAAAGAAGAGGCGGCATCCAGTACGGCGGTGCAGGAGAAACAGACCTATACAGCAAAGGAAACTACCCCTTGGTCGAATGAATCCCAGAGTGGGACAACAACAGTAGTTGATAAGGTTTCTTATCAAATTGGAGAAAACACAATCACCCTGCATCATACGTATACGGATACTTGGACGAATTATGCAGAACCGGGGATTCAGCACACTCGAAAAATCAATGCAACGAATACCTATACCCTTTCCCAGCCGCTTCAGGGAATCGAGCGACAAGGGCAATGGGTTGTTATTTGGGATGTTCCAGCGGGAACCGTGGTTTCTCTTTCTGGCATAGAAACTGATGCTTGGGATGGTGAAACAGATGGTTCCTGGAATCAGGATGGTCTGAGCGGATGGCTGAAAACATCGCGTGTTCTGACCCCGGACGAGGTGTACGAGTGGGGCTATGGTACGGACTACGGCTGTACAGAAGGTTGGGGTGATACCTTGACGGTTGAAAAGGGAAAACTCTATGAACTAATTGATGTAAATGAGGGTGGATATTTTCCAACCGACGGCGGCTTTGTGTTCCGTGGGGTTTGAACACAAAATATAATGTGAGGCAAAAATATGATCACAGAAAAAAGAAAGCTGCTGCAACTGGTTGCAGCAGTGCTGCTGGCGGTAATGCTCCTGACTGCCTGCGCATCGGGGGCATCCAAGGCGGCAGACAAAATTGAATTGGGCCAGAAGTACCTAACGGAACTGAACTATACCGAGGCTGTGGCCGCATTTACCGAAGTAATCAAAATCGACCCGTCCAACATCGAGGCTTACATGGGCCGTGCGGAAGCGTATAAGGGACTGAAACAGTACGACGATGCTAAGGCGGACTATACCACGGCCATTGAAAGAACGGACGAAATGCCCTATACCCAGGCACAGGCATATACCGGCCGAGCAGAGGTCTATGTTCTCACGGAGGAGTCCTCTGCGGCTGAAAGTGATTATACCTCTGCAATTGGCTTGCTGGATCAGGACAATGTGGGCGAAAAGGAAAATGTGGCAGCTGACCTGATCACCTGAAGTGATATAATAAAGTTGTAACAGGAGTGGCTAATAAGATATAATAAATCCAACAAGAAAAGAGGTACTCATTATGCCACAAAGTTACACACCAGAATTTAAAAAGAAGATTGTTCGCCTTCATGAGGAAGAAGGACGTACTTACAAAAGCATCACTGCTGAGTATGGAGTATCCAAGGCCAGCATTTCCAAGTG
>OBLI01001577.1_pt1 | contig 21696 bp, 21 predicted proteins | sample 1519701 | NCBI WGS metagenome assembly OBLI01 (sample SAMEA3663005, study PRJEB22513) | pig gut metagenome | biome: pig gut; feature: pig-associated habitat; material: faeces | place: France | collected 2012
CGAGAATGTGGCTCTTGAAGTTTTTAAAATGTTTGAATTCACCAGAAGCGGTTTTCTTGAAGCGCTTTGCAGCAGCTCTACGGGTTTTCATTTTCGGCATTGTAATTTCCTCCTCTATTATTTAGCAGGTTTAGGCGCAACAATCATAATCATGTTTTTGCCTTCTAATTTGGGCACTCTTTCTACAACGGCAATTTCTTTTAACTGCTCTGCCATTTTGTTCAGCAGTACTTCGCCAAGCTCAGGATGGGACAGCTCGCGGCCACGGAACATGATGGTAACCTTTACCTTGTCGCCATCTTCCAGGAAACGAACAGCATTCTTGTACTTAACGTTAAAGTCGTGATCCTCGATGCCGGGGCGCAGCTTTACTTCTTTAATGTCGAAGGTTTTTTGCTTCTTACGGGCTTCTTTTTCACGTTTTTGTTGCTCGTAACGGAACTTGCCGTAGTCCATAATTTTGCACACGGGCGGTTTCGCTGTGGGAGCAATCTCAACTAAATCTAAATGTCTTTCCACTGCCAGTTGTTGGGCTGCACGACCGGACATAATGCCAAGCTGTTCGCCATCAGCAGTAATAACACGCACTTCACGCGCACGAATTTCTTCGTTGATACGCAAGCTTTCTTTGGCTATGACAATTCACCTCCAGGGACACCAGGTAAGCGGACTGCTTACAAAAATAAAAGCGGGCAGAAATAATCCACCCGCAGAAAAATATCATATCCAACCCTGTCGAGTGCTAACCGCAAGGTGAGAAGCGGGAGGCTTCTGCTTTGTTACTCGAATATGATACCATATTGTAAACTTTGTGTCAACTATTATTTTATTTTTTTGCTTTGGATTCTACAACATCCTTCAGGATGGCTTCGAATGCTTCAAAGCTCATTGCGCCCATATCGCCCTCAGTGCGATTACGCGGGGAAACGGTCTTGTTTTCCATATCGCGGTCGCCCACAACCAGCATGTAAGGAATCTTTTCCAGCTGGCCTTCGCGAATCTTCTTGCCAATTTTTTCGTTGCGAGCATCCACGGTTACGCGATAGCCCTCGCTCTCCAGCTTGCGAGCCAGCTCATAGCAATAATCAGCAGCGCGGTCAGTTACGGGCAGGAAGCGAACCTGCTCCGGAGCCATCCAGGTGGGCAGTGCGCCGGCATAGGTTTCAATCAAATATGCCAGAGTACGCTCGTAGCAGCCCAGGGAGGTACGGTGAATGATGTAGGGCAGCTTCTTTTCGCCGTTTTCATCCACATAGTACATGCCAAATCTTTCAGCCAGCAGCATATCGATTTGGATGGTTACGATGGTATCCTCCTTGCCAAATACATTGTGGAATTGGATATCCAGCTTGGGTCCGTAGAAGGCGGCTTCATCGATACCGATTTCATAGTTTACGCCCAGGTCGTCCAGAATTTTGCCCATTACAGCCTGTGCATGCTCCCATTGCTCAGCAGTGCCCTCATATTTATTGTTCGGGTTAGCAGGATCCCATTGGCTGAAGCGGAAGGTGCATTTATCCAGCATGCCAACGGTATCGAGCACATATTTAGCCAAGTCCAGGCAGCCCTTGAATTCTTCTTCCAATTGGTCCGGACGCAGAATCAGATGGCCCTCAGAGATAGTAAATTGACGCACACGAATCAGGCCGTGCATCTCGCCGCTGTCCTCGTTGCGGAACAGGGTAGAGGTTTCGCCTAAGCGCATGGGCAGCTCACGATAGGAGCGTTGACGGTTCAGGAAAACCTGATATTGGAAGGGACAGGTCATGGGACGCAGAGCGAAGCATTCCTTAGTTTCGTCATGCGGGTCGCCCAAGATGAACATGCCGTCCAGATAGTGATCCCAGTGGCCGGAAATACGATACAAATCGCGCTTAGCCATCAGCGGGGTCTTGGTCAGCAAATAGCCACGCTTTTGCTCCACATCCTCAATCCAGCGTTGCAAAAGTTGGATTACACGCGCACCCTTCGGCAGCAGGATGGGCAGGCCTTGGCCAATATAATCAACAGTGGTGAAATATTCCAAATCACGGCCCAGCTTATTATGGTCGCGCTTCAAAGCTTCAGCCTGCTGTGCCAAATAAGCATCCAGCTCCTCCTTCTTGGGGAAGGCTACACCGTAAATACGTTGTAGCATTTTGCGTTTAGAATCGCCACGCCAGTAAGCGCCAGTAGCGCTGGTCAACTTAATAGCGTTACCCTTAATGCGACCGGTGGAGTCCAGATGGGGACCGGCACACAAATCGGTGAAGTCACCTTGCTTATAGAAGCTGATGACAGCATCCTCGGGCAGGTCATTAATAAGCTCTACCTTATAGGGCTCTTCCTTTTCTTCCATAAATTTAATAGCTTCAGCGCGAGGCAGCTCAAAGCGCTCTAATTTGAGCTTTTCCTTGCAAATTTTGCGCATTTCGGCTTCCAAGGCAGCCAAATCCTCGGGAGTGAAGGGAGTCGGGGTATCGAAATCATAATAGAAGCCGTTGTCAATACTGGGGCCGATGGCCAGCTTTACAGCGGGGTGTAATCTTTTCATAGCCTGCGCCAGCACATGGGAGCAGGTGTGCCAATAGGTCTTGCGGTATTCCTTGTTTTCAAAGGTAAATTGATTTTCTTCAGACATTTTCTTTTCCTCCTGTATATATATCTGAACAGGGTGTGGGCTTCTTTTACAAGCTCGGGGCAAAAAAATAAACCCCAATCCCACACCAAAGGGACGGAGTTATCCGCGGTTCCACCCTCATTGACGCATGTAGTGACATACGCCCACTCGGTATCGTTAACGCCGATAATACGGACTGGCATACTTGCATATTGCTATGCGTTCCGCAGTCAGTTTGAAGGCGGTGCGCTTTACGTATTACCCTACCGCTCTCAGCCAAGGCGGTATTTTCTGTGGGGATAGCCCGCAAGCAGGTCCTTCGCATTACTGTTGTGTATCAACTTATGTTGTAATTATAGCACACTAAAAAAAGTTGTCAAGGTTTCACTGGAAAAAAAGCTGGTACTATTGTATAATAGAAAGAGTTTTATATTACTTCATCGAAAGGGGCTGGAGCATATTGTTTAAAAATAAATATTGGCAAAGACTATTTGCTATTACAGTCTGTGTAGCCAGCCTGCTTACTGCTAGCACTGCGGCAGCCAAGCAACTGACCTTTATTTATATTCCGCTGGATAATCGGCCCGTGTGCCAAAACTATGTACGCCAAACCATGGAGGCTGTGGGCTGTAAAATTATCCTTCCGCCAGAAAAATATATTGCCTCCCATGAGCATGAGGGCAATCCCGAAAAAATTACCGAATGGCTACAAACCAAGGCCCCGAAAGCTGATGCCGCCGTTATCAGCACCGATAGCCTGCTTTATGGTGGATTAGTAGCTAGTCGCACCCATCATATCAGCCGTCAGCAGCTTAATAAAAGATTGCAGGTTTTGCGTAATTTGAGCACTGTGCTGCCCATCAGGATTTATGCCTTCTCCACCATTATGCGCACGCCACGAGCTAGTCAGGGACGCGTGGAACCATATTATTATAGCACCTGGGGCCCCACGATTTTTGCTTATAGCGAGCTTTTAGACAAGGCTGATTTAGGCAAGCTAACTGCTGCGGACAAGCTAAGGCTGCAAGCAATTGAAAAGGAGCTGCCTGCGGAGTATCGTGAGGATTGGCTTACAAGGCGCAAGCTAAACCAAGCCATCAATGTGGAGCTGACGCGTATTGCTCGCCAGGGTAAATTTCACTACCTCGCCATTGGCAAGGACGACAATGCCACTTTATCGGCTACCCATATGGAAGCAAGGCAGCTAAGCCTCACCACCTTTGAGGTTCCCGCCACCACGCTACAGATTTTAGATGGCGTGGACCAGCTTGGACTACTGCTTTTAGTGCGTGCCTACAACGAAGCGCAAAGCCTTGCGCCCAGCATTTATCCACTCTATAGCCCTGGCGTGGGCGCTGGCACCCTGCCCCAGTTTAGCGATGCCCGCCTGCAGGATTCCGTACCTCAGCAAATAATTGCAGCCGGTGCCAAAATTGCCGCTAAATCTACAGCTGCGGACTTGGTTTTGGCGCTGAACACACCACCGGATGGCATTGTCAAGGATTCCACTGCCGATGAAAACCAATTTTACGCTTCGGCTGCCAATAAAAAATTTATTGCCCAGCTCAGCCAGCTGCTACAGGGCCGCACTCCTGTTTCTTTAGCAGATATCAGCTATTCTAACGGCAGTGATAATGGCTTTATGCACTTTTTAGCGCGCAGCACGAACCTCGGCCAGCTGGCAGCCTACAACGGCTGGAACACCGCCGATAACGCTGTGGGCTATGCCATTGCCCAGGGGCTCTTAGCGCCCTATATGCAGCCTAGGGAGCGCCAACGCTTACTGCAGCTACGCCTTATTGACGATTGGTATTATCAAAGCAATGCGCGCCGCAAAATCAGTGATGAGCTCGAAAAGCATGACCGTGAAGCCATGAAGTACGAGCTATTGCAGGCCGAAAAGCCAGTGTTGGAATATGTCACCAAGCAGTGCCAGCGGATGGCCAAGCAGTATGCGATTACAAAAAACACTCCATTTACGCTAAGCTTTCCTTGGAGCCGCTTATTCGAAGTGGATGTAAGCTTAAAAAAGTAAATGCTTATAGCTCACAGTAATGCTTCTAATAATGCGAAACGCGGTGGGTAACACTTATTCAGTATATATTAAACACAAAAAGGAGATAGGTTTGCGCCTATCTCCTTAATTTTTTACTTATTTTCCTGGTCGCCCTTGTGCATAATACGCTCTAATTCCTGCATGAAATTTTTCACATCAGCAAATTGACGATATACAGAAGCAAAGCGTACATAAGCGATTTGGTCAGTTTCCTCCAAATGCTGCATCACCAGCTCACCAATGCGAGTGCTTTCTACCTCGCTTTCGCCGTTCATGCGCAGCTCACGCTCCACACTATCAGCGATTTCCTGTACCCTTTCATAGGGCACGGGACGCTTTTCAAAGGCCTTTAACAGGCCTCCTAACAGCTTTTTAGCGTCAAACAGCTCCCGGCGTCCATCCTTTTTGCTAACAACCAAGGGGGTTTCCTCATACTTTTCGTAGGTCGTAAAACGACGGCCACAATCAGGGCATTCTCGACGCCTACGAATGGAGGTGCCATCCTCCACGGCACGACTATCTATGACACGACTGTCTCTGTATGAGCAAAATGGACACTTCATGCTGTCTTCCTCCTAAAAATTATCTACGCAGCCAGGGCGGAATCTCGTTGCCGCCGTTAAAGCTATTAATCACGTTGGAAGCAGGTCTCTTTTCAGCCTCAGGGCTCTTAATCATGGTTGCATTCTTCAGGGTAGGATTCTTTTTTTCAAAACCGGTTGCAATAACGGTTACACGAATTTCGTCCTCCAAAGCCTCGTCAATAACTGCACCAAAGATGATATTGGCGTTCGGGTCCACGGCCTCGGTAATGATTTGGGAAGCCTCGGTAACATCGAACAGGCTCAGCTCCTTACCGCCAGTGATATTGAACAGCACACCCATAGCGCCATCCACAGAAGCCTCCAGCAAAGGACTCTTAATGGCGGCTTCGGCTGCAGCCTTAGCACCACCCTCGCCCTTAGCGGTACCAATACCCATCAGCGCACTGCCTGCGTTAGACATAATAGTCTTTACATCGGCAAAGTCCGCATTAATTAAGCCCGGCACACCTATCAAATCGGAAATACCCTGCACACCTTGACGCAGAACATCGTCGGCAATGCGGAAGGCATCCAGCATAGAGGTACGACGGTCAATAACCTGCAGCAAACGGTCGTTAGGAATGGTAATAAGAGTATCCACCTTTTCCTTAAGCTTCACGATACCGTTTTCGGCTTGGTTCATGCGACGGCGACCTTCAAACATAAAAGGCTTAGTTACAACGCCCACTGTGAGAGCGCCAACCTCTTTAGCACATTCTGCCACTACATGAGCAGCACCAGTACCAGTTCCACCGCCCATACCAGCAGTAACAAAAACCATGTCCGCACCCTTTAATGCTTCCACGATTTGGTCACGGGATTCCTCGCAGGCCTTTTCACCAATTTCCGGATTGGCACCTGCGCCCAAGCCCTTAGTCAGCTTTTCACCAATTTGGATTTTGTTTTCAGCCTTGGACAAAAGCAAGGCTTGGGCATCGCAGTTCACAGCAATAAATTCCACGCCACGAACTCCGGCCGCAATCATTCTGTTGACAGCATTGTTGCCGCCGCCACCTACACCAATAACCTTAATATTGGCCAGATTTTCAAAGGTAGTTTCCACATCATCAAACATATTCTACGTCCCCCTTAAATATTGGGTATCATTATTGATAAATATCTAGATTTAGTATTCTTCCACATCAATAGCCATTTTTCCTGCTAAACTTAGAAAATTATTTTCCCATATACAAGCGGCGAATAACACCAATATTTTGGAAGATACGCATACCAAAAATTAAAATGGCCACCATATATAAATCTATGCCGATCATATTGCCCGCATAGCAAAGAAAAGCTCCTAATAAGCCATTAATAAAGAAGCCGGAAATAAATACATCGGTATCATAATTGCTTGCCATAGAAGCGCGTATACCACCTAATACTGCATCCAGACCTGCCATAACAGCTACAGCCAATAAACGAGCATATTCTGGTGGAATGCTAAAGGGACAATAAATGCCGGCTATAATGCCGATTACGAGACCAATCATAGCTGCGAGTATCATTGCTGTCCCTCCACGTTCTTAGCATATTTATAATTACGAGGTTCTTTAAGGGCGGGAATGCGCACCTTTTCGGACGACTTAATTTTAACCTGAATTCCCCAGAATTCAAAGGTTTCTGCTACACCACCACGCAGGCGCAGGGCGCTGGTTAAGGTTTTGGGTGCGCCAATAGCCTTAATCACATAGGGCGGAGCACTGCGCACATTATTTACCGAAACCGTAGGTCCGGCGCAGCGCACCTCGCTCATGGCAACAATACGCTGGTCGTTCAGCGAAATTGCCTCGGCGCCGGCAGCACGCAGCTCGTTGAGCACACGCAGCAAATCCTCGTCATGGATTATGTACAGATTGGGGTTTTCGTTAGCTTTTTTAGGAATATTGCTGTCATCCAGTACTATCTCGATGCCTGCTCCCTCCACCTCAGTGGTTCCTGCAAGCAGCTGTAAACGCGCCAGCGCATGGTCAGCAACATTATCAGCACCCTTTTTACGTAACTCGTTGATTTCCTGCAGCAAGAGCTTATTTTCTGTTTCCATGCCCTTTAAGCGCTCGGACAGGTCCTCAACCCTGTCCATCCTGATGGTCCTTTGCTGTACCGTGACCTTATACTGTACGGATAGCATAAAGCCTAACACCATGAATACCATGGCAATTAAAACCTTGCCCTGTAAATCCATAGTAAAAAATTTTTTCATTTTTCCACCCTCATTTTTTCTCCTCTTTGGGAATAAGCTTAATGTATGGTTTAGCAAAGGTTAAATCAATATATTCAGCTCGGATATTTTTATTTTTTATTTCATTGAAAACGGTCATAAAAACCGCTCCCTTTTGAGGCAGCTTTTGCACCGGCCCTAGCAGGAAGGGAAAGCTATTACGCATTCGCAGCTTGACCTCCTGCCGATTGTCAATGCCGATTTCTGCGATTCTATCCCTAGCCTCACCGCTTAAAAGCTGCAAAAACTGTAAAATGTAGACCACATTTTGATTATCCACCTTATCCCCTATAAAAACATTGCCGCATTGAGCACCTACTAAAACAGGAGCCTTTGCATCGGGAATGCCGGTGGTTACATTCATAACAAAGCCATTATAATCCAGCTGTAAATAGCTGCGATAGGAGTTGGCCACATATAAAGCAGGCTCTCGCTCTTCCACATAAACCTCGTAGCTGGTAGGCCAATGGTAATCAACCCGAGAGTTTTGAAAGCGAATATCGTGCTTTAAAGCGTCCTGCAAGCGGCTGCGACTCACGTTGAAGAAGTTGAAGGGTGGGCTGCTACCGCCCAGCTCAATGGCTTCTTTTTCGCTGAGCAGACTGGAGCCGTGGATGTTGATGCTGCCGATGGCCAAGCCCGGCTGACGAAGGTAGCTCCAGCCGTAGTGCAGGGCATAGCCTACCAGCACGATAGTTATAAGGCGGCCGAGAATGCGCAAGCGCCTGCGCCTTTTGTGCTGACGCAGTCTTTCCTGCATAGTTGCCATTCCACCGCCTCCTTTAATAAACAAATCGCTAATAATATTTATATCGTTCCGCTCAAAAGAAATTTTAAACGCTTATTTCGTGGGGTACAATCACGAAGCTGCGGTGTCCAATTTGTTCGCAAAAGAATTATGGTTTTCGAAACCTTGCTTCTATTGTACCAACCACTCATAAGCTAAAATTTCTATTCGTTCCACGATATAAATATTATTAACTCATAGCTTTCAATTTACTTTGCACTCAATAAAATTCGTTCACATAGGTCTGGGAAGGAGATGCCCACCGCAGCGGCTGCCTTAGGCACCAAGCTGGTGGAGGTCATGCCGGGCACAGTATTGGCCTCGAGCACATAGCCTTGGTTGTGCTCGTCCAGCATAACATCAATGCGTGCCACACCACTCAAGCCCAATATCTTATAGGCTGCAAGAGCAAGTCCCTGCACATGTGCCGTAACCTCTTCATCCAAAGGAGCTGGGCAATGATAATCAGTAGCACCCTTAGTATACTTAGAATGGAAATCATAAGCACCGCTATGAGGAGCAATCCAAATCACAGGCAGCGGCTTTAAGCTTCCCTTTTCTTCCATAATAGCTACAGTTAGCTCCTTGCCCTTAATGTACTCCTCTACCAAAACATTATCAGAGTAAGAAAAGGCCTCCTGCAAAGCAGGCTCAATCCCTGCTTCTTCCTTGGGAATGACAACGCCAATGCTCGAGCCCTGTGTGGCTGCCTTAATGACCACAGGCAGGCCAAAGGCTTCCAAAATATGTGCCTTCAGCGTTGCTAAATCTCCCAGCTCACGCTTATTGATAATCAAGCAACGAGGAGTAGCAATCCCTGCGGACTGCAAATAACGCTTCGTTGCGGATTTATCCATGCTTACAGCGCTGGCCAAAACGCCACAGCCAGTATAGGGAATACCAGCCGCCTCTAAAATGCTTTGCAAGCGTCCGTCCTCACCATATTTGCCGTGCACTGCATTGAAAACCACCTTGGCATTCATCGCATGCAGGGTAGTAATCAAGCGGTCGGGTACAAGCTCAACCTCTTTAGCATTATAGCCCTTTTCGCGCAGGGCATTGGCAATTGCACCGCCGGTAACACGAGAAATCTCGGCCTCGGAGGATGGTCCACCCAAAACAACGGCAACAACATCATTTTTTGTAATCATTTTGCATTACGCTCCAATTCTCTTACTAATTCTTCACCGATTTTAAAAACATCACCGGCACCAATAGTCATAATCAAATCGCCGGCCTGAGCCTGAGCCTGCAAATACTCTTCTGCCTTAGATAAACGCGGAATATACTGCACCTTTTGGCCGGTGGCAGCATGGATACCCTTGGCCAGCTTTTCACTGTTCACGCCGGGGATAGAGTCCTCACCTGCAGAATATACATCCACAATAATCAGCTCGTCACAGCCCACAAAGCTTTGGCAGAACTCGTCAAACAGGAGCTGGGTGCGAGTATAACGATGGGGCTGGAAGACGCACAGCAGGCGCTCCGGCTTAGTTTGGAGGGCAGCCTTTAGTGTTACGCCAATTTCCGTGGGATGGTGCGCATAGTCATCCACAATCCACACGCCAGCCACCTTGCCCTTGGTTTCGAAGCGACGCTTGGCGCCGCCAAATTTAGCCAAGGAAGCCAAAATTTTATCAGTAGCAATGCCCATTTCCCGCGCTGCCGCAAAGGCACCCATGGAATTGAGCACGTTATGACGACCGGGCACGATTAAATGTACCTTGGTCACAAATTCATCATGCAAATACAGCTCATAGGTAGTGCCGTCCACGCCATAGGTAATATTTTTGGCAGTGTAATCGGCAGCCTCACCCTCCACGCCGTAGGTCAGCACCGCTTTATCGGTTTCGCTAGCCAAACGGCGCACCTTTGCGTTATCGGCACACAAAATAGCCTTACCGCCCTCCTTGATATTACCTAGGAATTGCTTAAAGGCTTGATATATATTTTCTTCTGTACCATAATAGTCCAGATGATCATCTTCAATATTAGTAACCACTGCTAAATGAGGATAGAATTTGAGGAAGGAGCCATCGCTTTCATCGGCCTCGGCTACCACATAGGGACCGTTGCCATTGCGAGCGTTACCGCCCAAGCTTGCTACCTCGCCGCCAATAACAATGGTGGGATCAATACCGCTTTCAGCGGCAATGCAGGAAATCATAGCGCTGGTAGTGGTTTTGCCGTGCGCGCCAGCCACTGCCACGCCTAAATCATTATTTAATAACGCCGCCAATACATCACTACGATGCAGCACGGGCAGTCCCTTTTCCTTGGCTGCCACCAGCTCCGGATTATTGGGGTGAATTGCAGTGGAAATAACCACCGCATCGGCATCATCCACCTGACAAGCATCATGGCCCATATACACCATGGCGCCCTCCTCCGCCAAATGCGCGGACATGTGACCAGCGTTCAAATCGGAGCCACTTACATCATAACCACGTTTAATCAGCACATATGCTAAAGCGCTCATGCCGGCGCCACCAATGCCAATAAAGTGTACATTGTGCAGATTAGCTAACTTGTTCTCAGCCACAGAATAACCTCCCTAATCTTTGATCAAAGCCAAAGCCTCTTTGGCAATGGTCTCTGCTGCCTGCGGCTTACCCAAGCTCTTGGCGGCCGCCTGCATTTTCTCCAATTCCTTTGCGTGTAAAAGCAGGTGCTCAATGGCCTCCAAAATCCGCTCGCCGTTGAGCTCCTTATCCAAAATAACTCTTGCAGCTCCCTTAGCCTCTACTGCGCGAGCATTAAACTCCTGGTGGTTAGCCGTTGCATAAGGATAGGGAATCAAAACTGATGGAACGCCTTTGGCCATCAGCTCTGCCAAGCCGATAGCACCGGCCCGGAACACTGCTAAATCCGCAGCTGCTAGAGCCACGGGCATGTTGTGCAGATAGGGCTTAATAATGATATTTTTGCCCACACCGCCACGTTTGGCAATTTCTGCCATATATTTTTCATAATTTACGTCACCGGTAGCATGCAGCACCTGCACCTCCTGCCGGTCTGACAACGCTAGCTCCGCTTCTAGCATAGCCGTGTTAATGCTGCGAGCGCCACGGCTGCCGCCGGACACCAGCACAGTTTTTTTCTGAGGATCCAGGCCCAGCTCCTTAAGAGCAGCTAAGCGTTCATGCTCCAGGATTTCGGTGCGAATGGGGTTACCAGTATAAACCAGCTCTGCCTTACCCGAAAAATACTTGCCAGCCTCCTTATAGCCCAAAAAGACCTTGCGCACATAGCGTGACAAAATCTTGTTAGTTACACCGGGCATAGCATTTTGCTCCTGAATGCAGCAGGGAATGCCATGCAGTGCAGCCATAAAAACAATGGGGCCGCACACATAGCCACCGGTGCCAATAACTAAATCAGGACGCTCCCTTTTGATAATCTGCCAAGCATCGTATAAGCCTTCAAAAAGCTTGCCAACGCTGCGCAGCGTATCAAGGCTCAGGCTGCGCTTAAAGCCCGCTACCTCAATAAAGCTCAAGGGATAGCCATAGCGGGGAATAATGTCCTTTTCTAAGCCCTGCTTAGTCCCCACAAAGCTAATCTCCGCTGCAGGGCAAAGCTTTTTGATTTGATCGGCAATGGTTAAAGCAGGATAAATATGGCCTCCGGTACCACCACCGGAAAGAATGACCTTCACTTTGCTTCCTCCTCCCTTACAGCGGCAAAGCGTTTACTAATTCTTTAAAGTAACGTCCGCGCTCAGGGTAGTTTTTAAACATATCATAAGACGAGCAGGCCGGCGAAAGCAGCACCACCTGGGGCTCCTTAGCAATGCTATAAGCAGTGTTTACTGCCTCCTCAAAGCTATTCACCACATGGATATTGGCTACCCCGGCAGCCTGTGCTGCCTCGTAAAAACGCTCCTTGGCCTCGCCTAAAAGAATCAGTGCGTCGCATTTTTCCTTAGCCAAGGCCATCATTGCTGTTAGCTCCGTACCCTTGTCATGTCCTCCTGCCAAAAGAATTACATGACCCTTAGCAAAGGCCTCCAACGCTTTAATTGTAGAATCGGTGTTGGTAGCCTTGGAATCGTTATAATAGGGTACGCCCTTAATTGTTTTAACGTATTCAATGCGATGCTCAATGCTACGGAAATTGCGTAACACATCCGCCATATCCTCGATGGCTACGCCGGCAAAGAAGCCACAGGCAATGGCCGCCAGCACATTTTCCTCGTTGTGCCCGCCAAATAGGTGCAGCTCGTCTACATTACAAACAACCTTTGTTGTATTATTCCATTTTATCACAAAATTACCGTTTTGCATAAAAATTCCTTGCGGCAAAACAGTTTTTCTACTAAAATAACAGATTTGGCCGTGGCTTTGGGCGGCCCACTCCCTCACAACAGGGTCATCATAGTTAAGTACAGTATATTGCAGGCTGCTCTGACGCCGAAAAATATTCTTTTTGGCATCACCATAGGCCTCCATAGTGTGGTGCCTTTCTAAATGGTCCGGTGTTAAATTCAACACCACAGCGATATTGGGGCAAAATTCTTTCACCTTCTCCAACTGAAAGCTGCTCAGCTCCGCTACTAGCCAGGCTGCGGACGGCAAGCCTTCTACTTCTTTAGATAAAGCCAAGCCAATATTACCACCAACAGCGCTAGGCACGGGCAAACGCTTGAGCATCTCACCCACGATTGTAGTAGTGGTGGTTTTGCCATTGGTACCGGTGATACCGATCATATTACCATTATAAATGCGATAGGCAAACTCCACCTCACTAATAACCTCAAGGCCACACTCAGCCTCTGCCAGCAATACATTGGGATTGTCACAGGGTACGCCAGGGGATAGCACCACTAGTTTTGCCTTACCCAAGAGCTCGGCAAAGCGCTCGCTCCCTATAACTAAGTCACCACCCTTAGCCCGCAAAAGCTGCACTAGCTTTTCCTCTATAGTGCAGGGCTCATCGTTATACAAAAACACCTGCATACCAAGGTGAGCCATCACCTCGGCCGCACCACGGCCGCTAATACCTGCGCCATAGACGATTACAGGCCCTTGAATATTCCTAACAGCATCCATTATCCAGTATGCCTCCTATAAAACTGCAGCTAACCACAGTCCTAATCCCACCGCAGATAGCAAAAAGCTTACTATTGTAAAGCACTCTACCACCTTAACCTCTTTCCAGCCGCCCAGCTCAAAGTGATGATGCAAGGGCGCCATACGGAAAAAGCGTTTACCGCCGGTCAGGCGAAAATAAGCTACTTGAATTATTACACTTGTGGCCTCAGCTACATAAATACCGCCGATAATAACCAAAAGTAATTCGGTATGAGTTAAAAGGGCCAAGGCAGCAACGCCACCGCCCAAGGCCAGGCTGCCGGTATCACCCATAAAAACCTGAGCCGGATGACGGTTGAAGAGCAAAAAGCCTAAACACGCACCGGTCAAGCCCAAAGCAAAGCCGCTTACATCCAACATGCCCTGCATATAGGCAATAAAGGCAAAGGCCAAGGTTACCGGAACACTCACAAAGGAAACCAGGCCGTCCAAGCCATCGGTCAGATTAACCGCATTTGTTGTTCCCACCAAAAGGATGAAGTCCAAAGCATAATAAGCCCAGCCAAAATCAAAGGTCACATTCAGCAGCGGCACCCACAGAGTCGTATTTTGTAAATGTGTTTCGGCAAAATAAACATAGGCGCCCGCCAAAATAAACTGCAGCAAAAATTTTTGCTTCGCAGTTAAGCCCAGATTACGCTTCATGACAACCTTAATGTAATCATCAAGGAAGCCAATCAAGGCATGACCAAGGGTTAGCACCAAGGCCATCAGCACATGGGGCGTAAACTTGCCCCAGCACAATGCCAAAACTAAAGCAGCCAGCATCATCAGGCCGCCCATCGTGGGTGTGCCGCTTTTCTTCATATGGCTGGCCGGTCCGCATTCGCGGATGGACTGGCCAAATTTTAATTTATGTAGATAAGGTATCAGCACAGGGCCGATAAGGGCACACACAATAAATGCAGTGACCGGAATTAGAGCAAGCTTTAACATTCTGTTCCCCTCACAAAAAATTATTTAAACATTTCTAGCATTTTGCCAACCTGCATGGAGTTGGAGCCCTTGAGCAGGATAATATCGCCCGCATCGGCCATAAAGCGCAGGTTGTCCGCCGCCTCCTGGCGGCTGCTGCAATGGAAGGTTTTGCCGCCGAGCTTAGCCACCTCGTCGGAAATAAAGGCAGCGTCCTTGCCGTAGGTCAGCACGTAGTCCACGCCATACTCCACCGCCCACTTGCCTACGCGACGATGGGCATCCTCGCTGATTGCGCCCAACTCCAGCATATCGGCCAGCACGGCAATGGTGCGGCCCTTGCCATGGTTGGCCTTCTTGGCTTCCGCCAAGGTTTTAAGCGCCGCCTCCATGGAAGCGGGGCTGGCGTTATAAGCGTCGTTGATAAAGGTAATATCGCCAATATAAATTATCTCTTGGCGGCTACCAGTGAGGCGAGCTGTAGCTAACGCCTTAGCGCTAGCTTCCAGATCCACACCATAGCAGGCAGCGCCGGCAATAGCGGACAGTGCATTATATACATTATGCTCGCCAATCAGCTGCAAGCGCACCTTCACGCTGCGACCTGTAGCTTTTTCTGTGCAGACGAAGGTAGTGCCCATAGCGGAGGTTACAATCTCGCTGCCACGATAATCGCAATTAGCACCCAAGCCAAAATATACCACCTTAGCCTTGGTCAGTGCTGCTGCCTTCACTACATACTCGTTATCACCGTTTAAGACAGCGAAGCCGCTTTGGGGCAAATCCACCACAATTTCGCTCTTAGCCTTGCCGATATTTTCCATGCTGCCCAAAAGCTCCATATGGGTTTCACCAACATTAGTAATCAAGCCACTATCAGGCTCGGCAATTTGGCACAGCTCGGCAATTTGGCCTAGGCCACGCATGCCCATTTCCACTACAGCAATATCCGTATCCGGCTTAATAGAAAGCAAGGTTTTGGGCAAGCCAATTTCGTTATTAAAATTACCTTGAGTTTTTACAACATTATATTTTGCACCCAAGCAGGCTGCCAATAAATCCTTGGTAGAGGTTTTACCGTTGGAGCCGGTGATAGCAAAAACCTTAAGCTTCTTTTGCTGGCGTCGATAAGCACGCGCCATGGCCTGATAAGCCTTCAGGGTATCTTCTACCTTGAACACAGCCACGCCAGCAGGCAAAGCTTCAATATCGTGAGAAATAACTACGCCCGCAGCGCCCAGCTCCACAGCCTTGGCACAATAATCGTGACCATCAAAATTACCACCCTTTAAGGCTACAAAAAGCTCACCGGGCTGTACAGCACGAGAGTCTGTGGTGATTCCGGTAAAGGCAAAATCTTCACGTGTAGCACCTGTTGCAGCTAACACTTCACTAGCCTTCAGCATTTTTTATCACTCCAATATTCCATCACAACTTCTTTATCGTCAAAGTGAATTGTTCTATCCTTCAAAATCTGATAATTTTCATGGCCCTTGCCGGCGATTAAAATTACGTCCTCTGCCGCAGCCTTGGTCAAGGCAAAGTGTATCGCTTCCCTTCTATCGGAAAGGCGGAAGACCTCCTTGTCCGCGGGCACATTTTGCAGAGCGGTAAAGATTTCATCGATAATCAGCTCCGGGTCCTCGGTACGGGGGTTATCGCTGGTTACTACCACGTTATCAGCCAGCTTCAGGGCCAAGCCACCCATAATAGGACGCTTTTTATTATCGCGGTCACCGCCGCAGCCAAATACAACCCACAGCTTACCCCTTGTAATGGAGCGAGCCGTTTTCAGCACATTTTCTAAGCCATCAGGCGTATGGGCATAGTCCACAATAACAGTGTAGGGCTGCCCTGCCTCCACCAGCTGGAAGCGTCCGGGAACACCATCAAAGCCATCCAGAACGCTCACAATAAGCTCTTTGCTAATGCCCTCTGCCAACATAGCGCCCACTGCACTCATCACATTATACACATTGAATTCGCCGGTAATCTTTAGCTCTAGGTCCATTTCACCTACAGGAGTTGCCAAAACCAGCTGCATATGCTTAGGAGCTACAGTAAAGCGCACGGGATAAATATCATTTTCACTACCCTTGCCATAAGTCCAGGCCTTAGCCTTAGTACGCTCTTTAATGATAGCAGAGCTTGCATCATCCATATTAAAAACAGCATTCTTATTGAGCTTGCTGCCATCAGTCAGATGCTCAAATAAAAGGCTTTTGGCATCGCGATAATTTTCCATGGTCTTATGAAAATCCAAATGGTCCTGGGTAATATTCGTCAAAACTGCGCAGTCATATTCAATGCCTGCCACGCGCTTTAAGGCTAGGGCATGGCTGGAAACCTCCATCACGCAATAATCACAGCCAGCGCACACCATTGCATAAAGAGTTTTCTGCAAATCAACCACATCGGGAGTGGTATTGTGGCTGACAGTTTCCTCGTCCTCAATCATAATATTGATCGTACCAATCAAGCCCACCTTATGGCCCGCCTTACGCAGAATCAAGCGAATAATATTGGTGGTAGTTGTTTTGCCATTAGTACCGGTCACGCCAATCATGCGCAAGCGTTTACCAGGATAATCATAAAAATAGGGAGTCACAATTTCCATTGCTGCTCTCGTATCGGGCACAACCAGCAAAGTAACCCCATCAGGAATAACCTCTGGCACCTCCTCCACAAGTGCTGCCACTGCTCCCTTAGAAGCTGCCATTGCTAAAAATTTATGACCATCAACAGTTGCACCGCGCAGGCAAATAAACAGGCTGCCAGCCTGCACCACGCGAGAATCAGCAGTAATATCTGTAATAACCTTGTCAACACTGCCCAAAGTTTTAGCATCGGGCAACAATTTCAGGAGCGAAGCTAAACTCTTTTCCATGCTAGATACCTCCTAAATTGAAAGGGCAGCCAAAATTGGCTGCCTTCCCCAAAATCTTATGCAAATTATATCACAAAACACCGCTTCTGGCTATGCTTATTTAGTGGCAACAGCCAAAGAGTTCATATTATTTTTCTTGTCCAGCGCCTTTACATATATATTATTGCGCGCTACACTCATACCTAGGTGTTGCTCGGCCAGGCCGATGATTCTTTCGGGCCCTTTGAGCTGCTCCACCTCAATTTTCAGCTCGTTATTTTTATTAATAAGCTGTGTTTCTAGCTTACGCATGCTCACCAGCTCGCTGCCATAGGTAACCATGGCCTCACTGCGCACTACACTCAGCAAATAGGTAGCCAGAACCAGCACTGCAAAATACATAAAACGATTCCGCAGCCGGCGATAAGGATCCGTATCTATTTTTTTCTGTTGCTCTTGCTGGGGCTGAGCCACCTCCTGGTACTCGCGCTCCTCCCAAGCATAATTATCATAATCTCTGGCTAACATTTACACTCCACAACCTTTTATATCTTGATGGCATAACGCAGTCGAGCGCTACGGGAACGAGGATTCTCCTCTATCTCTGCAGCTGACGGCACCATATTACCAGCTTTTTTAAGAATCGGCTTTTTGCCGCACACGCACACAGGCAGCTGCGGTGGGCAGGTACAGCCCTTCACTAATTTGGCAAAGGTCTGCTTAATAATTCTGTCCTCCAAGGAATGGAAGGTAATAACACCAATCCGACCACCGCTCTTTAAGCGCTCCACTGCCGCCTCCATCGTAGCTGCCAAAATACCCAGCTCGTTATTCACTTCGATGCGAATAGCTTGAAAGGTGCGCTTGGCAGGATGGGGTCCGTCAATACGTGCTCCCTTCGGGATGGCCTTTTTGATCACATCCACCAGCTCAAAGGTAGTAGTTAGGGGATTTTCCTTGCGCGCAGCTACAATAAACTGAGCAATACGCTTGCTCCATCGCTCTTCCCCATATTTGTGAATGAGCTCTGCCAATTCCTCTTCTTTATAATTATTGACCACGTAAGCGGCGTCCAGCTTAGCCTCTTGGTTCATACGCATGTCCAGCGGCCCGTTATGCATATAGCTAAAACCCCGCTCCGGACAATCCAATTGGTAGCTGGAAACGCCTAGGTCAAAAAAGATACCGTCTATTTTAGCAATGCCAAGCTCGTCCAAAACGCGAGCAAAATCTTTAAAATTAGATTTGGCAACTTTTGTTTGGCAAGGATATTTGCCCAACAAGCGTTCAGAAGCTACCTTGATGGCATCATCATCCTGGTCGATACCCAAAATCAGGCCGCCTGGCTCAAGTTGAGCAGCAAAACCGCTGGTGTGTCCCGCTCCGCCCATGGTGCAGTCCACATAAATACCATTTTTATCTGTTATGAGAAAATCCACGCTCTCTTGAAGCAGGATGCTTGTATGCTTAAATTCCATGCTCGCTACTCCGGCTGCTTTAAATGCCCAAATCTGCTAGCTGCTCGGCCAGCTCGTTTACATCCTCAGCACTTTCTTCGTTATAAGCAGCCCATCTAGCTGCATCCCAAATTTCAGCTCTATTACCCACGCCCACAATCACGGCGTCCTTTTCTAATCCAGCATGACGACGCAGGTTTAAAGGCAATAGCACTCGTCCCTGTTTATCGCACTCACCCTCACAGGCTCCACCAAACAGGAAACGAGTAAAATCACGGGCAGTTTTACGGCTCATGGGCAGTCCGGCTAGCTTAGCCTCCAGCTTTTGCCATTGCTCCATGTCATAAACAAAGAGGCAGCCATCCAAGCCCTTGGTAATAATGAACTTGCTGCCCAAGGCTTCGCGCAGCTTAGCAGGCATGGCAAGGCGACCCTTGATATCCAAGGTGTGTTCATATTCACCTAAAAGCATATCGTCGCCCCCTTTTTACCCACTTTACTCCACTTTTCTCCATTATATCCTTATTTTCCTTCCATTGCAAGCCCTAAAAGTAAATTTATAAAGAATTACTAAAAATTTTCTGTTTTTTCTTGAGCGTGACGTTGTGATTTACATTTTATTTGCAAAAAATTTTCGCTAATTCCTTTGGCTTTTTGGCCAGTAAATGCTATAATTAGATGGTACCTAACTGTGTACCCATATTATTGTTCAAAGGAGAAATGCATAATGATTACTAAAGATACCGGCATTATTGAAGCCGTTCAAAACCATCCCGAAATCATGGAGGTTTTTGCTGAATACGGTCTGGGCTGCATCGGCTGCATGGCTGCTCATTTCGAAACCATCGGTCAGGGCGCTGGCGCTCACGGCATCGATGTAGATGCTCTTATCGAAGACATCAACAAGGTTATCGCTGAACACGCTGAAAACAAATAATTTAGGAACAGTCTGAGCCTTAAGAGCGGGGACTATTAAGGCAAAATAGGCAAAAAAACTGCACCAACTACGGAAGAAGTAGTTGGTGCTTTTTTGTTTGTAATGGGGAATCCATTCCTAGAAAAAAATGCGAGCCGCTCCAGCTCGCATTTTTGATGAGGTATGAGATTTGTGTAAGGTGTATGATTTATCCACTACTATTAATAGACGAATCAGAAGGTAGCAGAGACGAGGAATGGCGACGACGGCGTATCGGAAATACTCCTAGGAGCCATGACGAAGTATATGCTGCCTTATTCTTCGTCTAAATGTCTAAATTAGGCATGCTGCGAGGCCGCCCCATATCCTTTAACATTTGCATGTCGCGCTCCGTGCCGCGGCCAGCAGTGGTCAAATAACCACCAATCATGATGCCACTGGCGCCACCATTTAAAGCCATGGACTGCAAATCACGCAGATTTACCTCGCGACCACCGGCAGTACGAATTTGTGCCTTGGGCAGAATAAAGCGGAAGGTAGCAAAGGCACGCAAAATTTCCAGCGGCGGTACAGGCTTATTATGCTCAAAGGGAGTACCCGGTATCGGGGTCAGCAGATTAATGGGCACGGAATCAATGCCCAGCTCTTTTAAGGTGAAGGCCATTTCTACACGCTGCTCAGGAGTTTCGTTGAGGCCAAAAATGCCTCCACTGCACACGCGCAGGCCCGCTGCTTGAGCATTTTTAATGGTGGAGAATTTATCCTCATAGGTATGAGAAGTGCAGATATCGGGGAAATGGCTGCCACTGGTTTCCAAATTGGAATGGAAACGAGTTACGCCAGCCGCTCTCAAAGCCTTGGCCTGTTCCAAGGTCAAGATGCCCAAGGAAGCGCACACTTCAATTTTGAGCTCCTTCTTAATGCGGCTCAAAGCCTTGCAAATATTGTCAAAGTCATCGGCCTTACTTTGGCCACGACCGCTGGTTACGATGGAAAAGCGCACTGCGCCAGCCTCCTTAGCCTTTTTAGCAGCCTCAAAGAACTGCTCCTGGCTCAGCAGGCCGTATTCCTTAACACCGGTGTGCCAATGTGCGGATTGAGCGCAGAACTTGCAGTTTTCGCTGCATTTGCCGCTGCGACCATTGATAATAGCACAGCAGTCCACCTCGTCACCGGCGAATTTTTGGCGAATCTTGTCGGCCATAGCGCACAGCACCATGGTATCGTCATCGCTTACGTTAATCAAATATTCAGCTTCTTCTCTAGTAATATCCTGACCAGCCAGTACCTTGTTGGCCAGAGCAATAATTTTTTCCATCCTGAAATTCACATCCCTATTTTTAGTAGTTAACCACAAACCAAAGTGCTAGTTAACTATAAACTATTATACCGCAGAAAAAGGCCTACGTCAACCTAGATTTTACTTTGGTTTACTAGTAAAAAAAATAAAAAAAGAGATGCCCCCTCCTTAGAGAGATGCATCCCTTCTTTTATTCTTCCTCTAGCTAAAGCGACAGGAAAAGCATGTAGGCTTTTATCTTATCCCTACCACACCTAAGGCTAATCCTAACACGCCGCTCATGCACAGCAGCTTAATTACGCTCATTTTGTGACGAATACACCATAGGGAAATAGGCAGGACAATAACGCCTATCAGGTCAATCTTAGTAAAATCCTTAGGCAGGGCTTCCGTATTCCACAGTGCCAAAAACACGAAGCTCAAGCCAGCCGAGCAAATCAAGGCCACCACTGCCGGGCGCAGACCATTCAAAATGCCCCGCACCGGCCCAATATCTCCATATTTAAAGAACAAATGGGCAAGGATGAGCACTATGATAACCGAAGGAAAAACAAAGCCCACAGTGGCGCACACAGCGCCTGGCAGCCCTGCAACCTTGGTTCCGACAAAGGTGGCTGCGTTAATGCCAATCGGTCCCGGAGTCATTTGAGAAATAGTAAAAATATCGATAAATTGCTGCATGGTCAGCCAACCATGCTCATCAATAACCTGGGCCTGAATGAGGGGCATGGAGGCGTAGCCACCGCCCACGCAGAAGGCGCCAACCTTCACGAAGCTCCAAAAAAGCTCCCAATAAATCATCCAACTCATAAGTCAGCCACCTCCCTACGCATATTTTTTATCTCGCAGTAGGAAGAAGCCGATAATAGCATCCACCACAACCGCATACATCAAATTAACAT
>OBLI01001578.1_pt1 | contig 21692 bp, 21 predicted proteins | sample 1519701 | NCBI WGS metagenome assembly OBLI01 (sample SAMEA3663005, study PRJEB22513) | pig gut metagenome | biome: pig gut; feature: pig-associated habitat; material: faeces | place: France | collected 2012
GAAGTGTGGCAACACATGGAGCTGACTGTTACTAATCGGTCGAGGGCTTAATCTAGAAAAAGCGGAGAAAAACGATGGATGAATCGGAAAGCATCGTGCAGATTTATCTGCGAAGAGTTTTTCGAAGCGAGTATGTTGGATTTAAAGAACTTAGAAAGTCTAATAATCTGTATGAAGTTTTGAAGGTATAAGAATTAAATATACCCCGTATAATAATCCTCGATAGCTCAATGGTAGAGCACTCGGCTGTTAACCGAGTTGTTGTAGGTTCGAGCCCTACTCGGGGAGTTTTGGTGACTTAGCCAAGTGGTAAGGCGTGGGTCTGCAACACCCTGATTCGCCGGTTCAAATCCGGCAGTCACCTCTGTTGTAGAGAAAACCGATGAGAATAACTCATCGGTTTTTTGTTGTATACATATTAAACTTCTTTGTGTCCGTCCTCGGTGTAGGTGATGGTCGCTGCCATGGATCTTGGGTATTCGAAGATTTCGAGGTATCCCTTATCAAATGCGATGGTTGCGCGTTTTGGCTGCTTCGCATGGAGTGATAAGGTTACGGTTGCCATCTCTCCGGCAGGATTCATAAATTTGAAAGAAAAATTTTTGGTGTATATGCAACAATATTGTTTGCAAATGATACAGAAATAGTGAAAACGTTTTTAGACAGGCAGGTTGAAATCAAATATAATGAGAGTAGAGCTGTCGGGAAATTGATACCAATGTGAGGAAGTATGGACGATCGTTTATTAGTGAAGAGGGCGAAGCGCGGCGATGTGGACGCATTTGCCGAGTTATACGGAACAATCTATGAGAAGCTGTATCACTTTGCATATTATATGCTCAAAAATGCACAGGATGCGGAGGATGCAGTGAGTGAGGCGGTGACAGATGCATTTGAGGGCATCCGGAAGCTAAAGAGAGAGGAGTCTTTTGCAAATTGGATGTATCAGATTGTGGCAAATAAGTGTCGCAGGAAAATGCGTGAATACTGTCGCCGCACGGTTTCACTGGACCGGGAGCAGAGCGGAGAAGAGGATGAATTTGTCCGGGAATGGACGAAGGATGAGGCAGGCAATTCCGTCGCGGCGGAATTCGTGGATGTCTGGGACAGTAAGAGGGAGGAGTACATGCAGCTTCGGCAGCAGTTTATGAAACTGCCAGAGGAGGATCGACTGATTATCGGAATGCATGTATTTTTCGGATATAAGACAAGGGAGATTGCAGCGTTTTTGAAAATGAATGAGAATACGGTGAGATCAAAAGAAAGTCGTGCAATTCAAAAACTAGCAAAGCAGTTGGATGGATTGAGGTGAGAGATTTGGAAAAATCAGAAGGACGAAACAGTCATAACTCAAAAATAAATGAAAATGTGCCAAATAAAAAAACAGGCAAAATTGATATGATTAAAAGTCGGGAACAGAAGTTTCAAAGAGAAAAATTGAAGGAATTAAATTACAACGATATGGAAGAAAAATTCGATGAAATTGTTTGCGGAATTGAATCGGAATCCGAGCAGATTCCGGTTCCGGAGTCACTTTCGCCGGAGAATATGAAAAAGCGCCTGATGCAGAAGAAAAATAAATCAATGCGATACTTTGCAGAGATTGCCGCAGCAGTTGTGCTGGTGGTTGCTTTGGGCGGAGCCGGTGTGTATCAAATGATCGGAAGAGATACAAAAGGCGAATTGCAGATGGCTGCAACGGAGTCAGTGCAGAATAATACCGACACAAAAGAATCGTTGATCGGTGATGTGAGTCACATGCAGAAGATTGGAAATTATCGTCTCGCAAAAAATTATGAGGAATTCTACAAACTGGTTGATGAACATCGGGAAATGCTGGAATACGCCAGTGATGAATCCATGGATATCGGTGGAACGAAGGATGAATCGAAAATAGATGATCCGGCAGCTTCCGATACGACAAAAGAAAGCCTGCAAATGAATACGCAGGACGATTTTTCAAAAACAAATACAATGTTTGAGGGCATTGATGAGAGTGATTTTGTAAAGAATGATTTTGACAATCTGTTTGTACAGGATGATGACAAAGTATCGATGATTGATATCAGCGGAGAAAAAATGAAGCTGATTACAACGATTAAGCCGGAACTGAAAAAAACGGATACGATTCGTGAAATGTACGCGGATACAAATATAAATCGTATTGTTCTTATTATTGAGCGCCGGATTGAAAAAGTAGTGGAGGATAATTCTCAATATACCACCGGTGATGTATATGAAGGCTGCCGGAATGTTCAGGAAGATGCAACGGTGATCATGCAGACGTACGATATTACGGATCGAACGAACCCGGAATTGGTCGGAACGATTAACGTAGATGGAAGGTATAAGGATTCACGTAAAAAGGATCAGCAGATTGTGCTTTTTACCACAAGATATCTTTCATCGATGGATGCAAAGGATAAAGATGGATTAATTCCGGCCGTAAACGGCAAGAAGATGAAATTGGATTGCATTTACATCGGTGACAGTATAGAGACTGAGCTGACTACCGTATCAGTGAATCTCTCGAAGCCGGATGAGCCGCTTGATCAGATGACGATTATGAGTGGTTACCCGGAAATCTATGTAAGTGATAGTGCGATCTATTTGTATGAAGATACGTATAAGGATGGCGACGGATATACGGAGATTACGCGTTTTCATTTTCATACCGGATATCTGGGACAGGGTCAATCAGTAACGGTTCGGGGTTCAATTACCGACAAATTTGCAATTTCCGAGGGCGAAGAGGGGATTCGAATTCTTACAACCATTGAAGATGGTAATGAATCAACCAATGAACTGCATCTGTACAATTTTGGTCTGGAAGAGGAGGGCAGTGTGACAGGTATTGCAAAAGGCGAAGAAATCTACGCCGCACGGTATATTGGCAATATCGCTTATTTTGTCACCTACCATAACACAGATCCACTCTATGCAGTGGATATCTCGGATCCGGAGAATCCAAAATTGCTTGGAAATGTGAAGATGACCGGTTATTCGGATTACCTGCATCCGTATGGTGACAATCTGTTGCTTGGTATCGGATATGAGACGGACCCGGATACATCCGATATGATTGGAGTCAAGTTGACTATGTTCGACATTTCGGATCCGGTCAACCTAAAGATTCTTGACAGTGTTGTGATTGATAATGCAAATACGCAGGCAACTTATAACTATAAGGCAATTCTGGCGGATGCGCGCAAGAACCTGATCGGATTTGGTGTGGAACTGTGGGATGAACAAAGTGAAAACGAATCTTCTGAGTATCTTGTGTATCGATGGGAGAATGGACATTTTCAGAAAGTACTGACACAGAAGACTAGAGCAGATCAGGCAGAAAACTCCGAAAAAGTAAGAGGCGTTTATGCTGGAATGCGTTTCTACTGCATTTATCCGGAAGGCGGATGCTATCAGGTAAAATCGTTTGACATGGAGGATAATTTCAAAAAGCTAGATACATTACAATTATAAAAAGACAACCGGAACCGTTTGTTCCGGTTGTCTTTTTATATTTTGCACATAAACAGAAATGATATTTTGTGAATGATTTTGACCGATTGTGATTGACTTTGAACTATACCAAAATTATAATACAACTATAGATGAATGATTTTGACCGGTTATGAATGGAAAAGGAGTCTAAGATATGCTGGCAGAGGAAAGATTTTCAAAGATATTGTCCATAATAGAGTCAGAAGGAAGCGCGACAATGCAGAAACTTATGATTGCACTTGACGCATCGGAATCCACAATCCGACGAGATTTGAATACGATGGATGAAAATGGATTACTGACAAAGGTTCATGGAGGCGCGATCGCCAAGAAACCGTCAATCAACACTTCGGATGAGAATGTAAAAAGTCGTAAGTCGTTGAACGCGGATGAAAAACAGTTGATCGCCAAATATGCGGCATCACTCATTCAGCCACACGATTTCGTATACATTGATGCGGGAACAACGACGGAGATGATGATACCATACATTCAGACAAACGAGGCTGTATTTGTGACAAACGCGATCACACACGCAAAGCTGCTCTCTGATAAAGGATGCAGAGTTTACATTCTCGGTGGAGAGTTTAAGTCACAGACCGAGGCAATCGTTGGCGAGGAAGCAGTCGAGACACTGGATAAATATAATTTCACCAAGGGATTCTGGGGAACGAACGGAATCAGCGTGACCAAAGGGTTTTCCACACCGGAAGTCAAGGAAGCGATGGTGAAGAAACATTCCATCGAGAATTGTAAGAAATGCTATATTCTTGCCGATCCATCCAAATTCGATCAGATGTCCAGCGTGAAATTCGCAGATTTTGATCAGGCAACCATACTTACGACCGGGCTGCTCAAGCCGGCATTAAAGAAATACAAGAACATTGTGGAGGTAAAATAACATGATCTATACCGTAACATTCAACCCTTCTTTGGACTACATCGTAACCGTCAATGATTTCATGACAGGCGTTGTAAATCGTACAAGTAAGGAGATTATCTTTCCGGGCGGAAAGGGGATCAACGTATCCATGGTTCTCAGTAACTTAGGATATAAAAATACCGCACTCGGTTTTATGGCAGGATTTACCGGAGAAGCAATCATCAAGATGCTGCAGGAAAAAGACATTTCCACGGATTTCATCCATGTGGAGAAAGGCACATCGCGTATCAATGTCAAGCTTCGTGCCCAGAAGGAAACAGAAATCAATGGACAGGGACCACAGATTGAATCTGCCGATATCAAGAAACTTTATGAGAAACTGGATCAACTTCAGGATGGCGATATTTTGGTTCTTGCAGGAAGTATTCCGGATACAATGCCGGAATCCATGTATATGGACATCATGGATTATCTGAAAGAAAAGAATTTAAAGATTGTTGTGGATGCAACAAAGGATCTGCTTTTGAATGTGCTTCCGTTTCGTCCGTTCCTGATCAAACCGAACAATCATGAGTTGGGCGAGATGTTCCATACTGTGATCACAAAGAAAGAAGATGTGATCACATACGCAAAGAAGCTTCAGGAAAAAGGTGCCAGAAACGTTCTTATTTCTATGGCCGGTGATGGAGCCGTATTGATCACAGAAGATGGTCAGGTATTCCAGAGCGAGGCTCCAAAAGGAAAACTGGTTAATTCCGTAGGTGCCGGAGATTCCATGGTAGCAGGCTTTTTATACGGATACCTACAAAATAATGATTATGCAGACGCATTCAAATACGGTGTATGCACCGGAAGTGCCAGCGCATTTTCCGAAGAACTTGCAACGAAGGCCGAGGTTGAGGCCTTGTTAGATAAAAACAAAGATTTATTTTAGGAGGGGGAAACGATGAGAATTCGAGATTTACTCGCTGCAGAAAGCATTCAATTAAACGGTGCGGCAGCAGGCAAAACGGATGTGCTCAATCAGATGGTCGATCTGATGGCAAAAAGCGGCAAGATTTCTGACGTCGAGACTTATCGCGCAGGGGTATTTGCAAGGGAGGAAGAAGGAACAACCGGAATTGGTGAAGGAATCGCGATTCCACATTGTAAGTCCGATGCGGTCAATAAGCCGGGACTTGCAGCAATGGTTGTACCGGATGGTGTTGAGTTTGACTCCTTAGACGGAGCTCCGGTACACATTTTGTTCCTGATCGCAGCACCAAACACCAAAGATAATGTACATCTTGACGTACTCAGCAAATTATCCGTGCTTTTGATGGATGAGGATTTCACACAGAACCTGATCCATGCCAAGAGTGTAGATGAGTTTCTTTCCATCATCGATGCGGCAGAGAATGCAAAGGATGCCGAGGAAGAGGCACAGGAGCAGCAGGAGGCACCGAAGGGGATTCAGATTCTCGCTGTAACCGGATGTCCGACCGGAATCGCGCATACTTATATGGCTGCAGAAGCATTGGAGAAAAAAGCCGCAGAACTTGGCTACACAATCAAAGTTGAGACACGCGGATCAAGCGGAGCAAAAAATGTCGTAACGGATGAAGAGATTGCAAACGCAGTGGGAATCATCGTTGCAGCAGATACAAAGGTTCCGATGGAGCGTTTTAACGGAAAGAAAGTCATCGAGTGTAAGGTAGCGGACGGAATCAACAAGTCCGAAGAATTAATTAATCGCATTATGAGCGGTGATGTAAAAGAATATCATGCACAGGAAGGTGCAAGCGAGGAGAAGGAGACCAAGAATTCCGGCGGCATCGGACATCAGATTTATACACATTTGATGAATGGTGTATCCCATATGCTTCCGTTCGTTATCGGTGGCGGAATCATGACCGCTTTGGCATTCCTGATCGATACAATTCTTGGCTACGGTGCAACCGGTGGCAGCGCATTTGGATCCTGTACGCCACTGTCCGCGTTCTTTAAATACAGCGGCGGACTTGCAATGGGACTGATGGTACCGGTACTTGCAGGATATATCGCATACTCGATCGCCGATCGTCCGGGACTTGCCGTCGGCTTTACCGGCGGACTTCTCGCATCGAGCGGTAACGCACTGGTGACTGGATATAACTGGGCAGACAGCACAAGCGGCTTCCAGAAATTTATCGCAGATTTCGCTTTCCAGGGCGCAAACGGCGGTAATACAGTATCCGGTTTCCTCGGCGGAATCTTAGCAGGTTTCCTTGCAGGATTTATCGTACTGATGCTGAAAAAAGCCTTTTCAAAGCTTCCGGCTTCACTCGATGGAATCAAACCAACCCTGATTTATCCGTTACTTGGTATCTTAATCATCAGTATTCTGATGTGCTTCATCTTCAACCCGTTGATCGGATTGATCAACACCGGACTCAGCAACATGCTGACATCCATCTCCGATGCAGGATTTATTACCGTATTGGGACTGATCCTCGGAGCAATGATGGCCATCGATATGGGAGGCCCGATCAACAAGGCAGCTTATGTATTCGGTTCCGGAATGCTTGTGACAGCAGCACAGATGATGACAGACGGTGCCAGCGCCAGCGACCCGGCAGTTCAGGCGTGCTATATTGCAATGGCTTCCATCATGGTCGGTGGAATGGTTCCTCCGGTAGGTATCGCTTTGGCATGCCGCTTCTTCCCGAGGAAGTTTACTGCAGCAGAGCGCAACTCATGGATATCCAACCTGATCATGGGATGCTCCTTCATCACAGAGGGTGCGATTCCGTTTGCAGCAGCAGACCCGATCCACGTAATTCCATGTACCCTTGTCGGTGCAGGTGTGGCAGGATTCTTATCCGCACTGTTTAAGTGCACGCTGATGGCTCCTCACGGTGGAATCTTCGTATTTGCAACCGTTGGAAATCCATTGTTATATATTGTTTCCTGGCTAATTGGTTCCGTGATTACCGCTTTATTGCTTGGACTGATCAAGAAAGACGCACAGTAGAATAAAACAGGGACAAGATGAAATGCGGAATCGTGAATGTTGCGAAGCAATGAAATAATTTATGGTTCATAAAAATTAGGCGAGGTTGATAATCATATGACAATCGAGGGAAAAAGCGTATACAGCGGGGTGGCGATCGGCCGCCTTGCCGTGTACCGCAATGCAGAAAAGCAAGTAAAACGAGAGAAAATTACAGATATTCAGGGTGAGATCGCACGCTTTGAGGATGCCCGCGCCAAGGCGAAGGAGCAGCTTGCAGCGCTCTATGAGAAAGCGTTAAAAGAAGTCGGTGAAGTGAACGCCGCAATCTTTGAAGTGCATCAGATGATGTTAGATGACCTGGATTATGTGGAATCCATCACAAATATGATCGAGGCACAGGAGGTCAATGCAGAGTTTGCAGTGGCAACGACCGGGGACAATTTTTCTGAAATGTTCGCATCGATGGACGACGATTATATGCGTGCCCGTTCTGCTGATGTAAAGGACATTTCGAATCGTGTTGTCGCCGTATTGCAGGGACGTACCGAAGGGGGACTGGATGCAGATGAACCGGTCATCTTACTTGCCAACGATCTGGCACCGAGTGAGACGGTACAGCTTGATAAGTCCAAGGTGTTATCCTTTGTCACAAGACTCGGATCTACAAACTCACATACTGCAATTCTTGCGAGAACGATGAATATTCCGGCTTTGATCGGCATTGATTTTCCGGAAGATGTGGATGGAAAAATGGGAATTGTTGATGGATACGAAGGCAAGCTGATCATCGATCCTCCGGTATCGGTCTTAGAAAGTTACCAAAAGAAGAAAGCTGAGGACGAAGAGAAAAAACGTCTTCTTCAGGAGTTAAAAGGTAAAGAGAACGTCACGCTCGATGGAACAAAGATCAATCTGTATGCAAATATCGGCAGTGTTGCGGATGTGGCATCCGTACTTGCCAATGATGCCGGCGGAATCGGCCTTTTCCGAAGCGAGTTCCTGTATCTGGAGAGCTCCGATTATCCGACGGAGGAGGAGCAGTTCCAGGCGTACCGCAAGGTAGCGGAAGCGATGGCAGGAAAGAAAGTTATCATTCGCACACTTGATATCGGTGCAGACAAGCAGGTTGGATATTTTAATCTGGGCAAGGAAGATAATCCGGCGATGGGTTATCGTGCCATCCGTATCTGTCTGACCAGAAAAGAAATCTTCAAGACACAGCTTCGTGCTTTGTACCGCGCAAGTTATTACGGAACGATCGCAATCATGTTTCCAATGATCATCTCGGTTGATGAAGTTCATCAGATCAAAGCGATCATTGCAGAGGTTAAGACAGAACTGGATGAGGAAGGAATTCCATACAAGGATGTCGAACTCGGTGTCATGATCGAGACGCCGGCAGCGGTTATGATCAGTGAAGATCTTGCAAAAGAAGTCGATTTCTTCTCGGTTGGAACAAACGATCTTACACAGTACACGCTGGCGATCGACAGGCAGAATCCGAAGCTTGATGCCTTTTACGATTCACATCATCCGGCAATCCTCAAGATGCTGCAGATGATCGTGGACAACGGTCACAAGGGCGGCTGCTGGGTTGGTATCTGCGGAGAGCTTGGTGCAGACACAACATTGACGGAGACCTTCCTTAAGATGGGATTTGATGAGTTGTCTGTCAGTCCATCTATGATTCTTAAGGTTCGTCAGAAGATTCGCGAGATCCATCTTTAAAAGAAAGGGCAGTATAAATATACTTCATCATATAGTAGTAAACCGAAGGGAACGTCAGGAGAATTTCTTGACGTTCTTTTCTTTATCCTCTATCATAAATCATGAATAGGCAATGATTGCAAAATAAGTCTTGTGACTTTCGATAAAATATGTCAGAAGGATGATGTAAATAAGCTGACATACAAGACAGGGGAGAAATCTATGGAAGAAAAAAATCGTATCGGAGAGAAAACAACCGGTACTTTATATCTGTGTGCGACACCGATCGGAAATCTGGAAGATATCACATTCCGTGTGCTGCGCACCTTAAAAGAAGTGGATCTGATCGCGGCAGAGGATACGCGTAATTCGATCAAGCTACTGAACCACTTTGAAATCAAGACGCCGATGACCAGTTATCACGAATATAATAAGATTGAAAAGGCGTATCAGCTTGTCGATAAGATGCGTGCCGGCAAAGACATCGCACTTATCACAGATGCCGGTACACCGGGGATTTCGGATCCGGGAGAGGATATTGTAAGGATCTGTTACGAGGAGGGAATTCCGGTGACCTCGCTTCCGGGAGCGGCAGCATGTGTGACCGCACTCACGATGTCCGGAATGCCGACGAGACGTTTCGCGTTCGAGGCTTTTCTGCCGAAGGACAAGAAAGAGCATCAGGCGGTACTTACGGAATTGGAGCAGGAGACGCGCACGATCATTATCTATGAGGCACCGCATCATCTGGTAAAGACGCTGACCGAGCTTTCGGAGCATCTTGGCGGGGAGAGACGACTTACAATCTGTCGGGAGCTTACGAAGAAGCATGAAGAAAAAATGCAGACCACCCTTGCGGACAGTCTGCAGTATTACGCGGTCAATGATCCGCGTGGGGAATATGTGCTTGTGATCGAGGGACGATCCCGCGAGGATATGATCCGCGAGCAGCAGGCAAGCTGGGAGAACATGAGTGTCGAGGAGCATATGCAGCATTACGAGTCGCAGGGAATCGACCGCAAAGAAGCGATGAAGCTTGTTGCGAAGGACCGCGGTGTCAGCAAGCGCGACATCTATCAGGCATTGTTGCAGTAATTATTGCAGCGCTTTCTCAATTTGTTCATCCAGAATTGCAAACGGCGACGGTCCGGTACGAAGGATTGCCTCATGGAAGGCAACGGTATCGAACCGGTCGCCTTTTTTTTGTGCGTATTTGTCATGAAGCTGCCGGAACTGTAGGTAGCCCACATAATATTTCAGATAGTTTCCCGGATCTTCGAGGACGAGATCCGTGATCGCATCGATCGTTTCCTCGTCACTGATGCCGTAATTACTCCAGAATTTCAGCATTTCCGGCTTTTTCCACCCATGATAATGAATACCGATATCGGAACTGGCGTAGAGGCTCAGCGTTGCCGCCTGATTGTGCTGCAACAGGGCAGCCACATCCTTCGGGAGGTCTGCGTAGTAGTACGCCTGCATCTCGACATATGTTGCCCAGCCTTCCGTGTAGGCAGGATAATTTAAAAGAGCCTGCACCTTTGGATCACCGGCCGCGTAGGAAGAGATCGTCTGATAGAGGTGGCCCGGAAAGCCCTCGTGGGCAAGTGTTGTAAAATAGGATACATCGTTGTATTTATTTGCATCGTTTATATAGATACGATTGTAGGAATAATCATCGATCGGTGCGGTAATATAGAATGCCGGTGCGAGATATTCCGATAAAGCAGGATCTACGTGGCAGACCTCGTAAGTGGTATCCGGTGCAGCAGGGAAATCGGCAAGCATGGCTTTTTTCAAGGTTTCTATCATCTCATTTTCATCGGTCATCGTCCATTTTGGATCGGAAGATTCGGCAAGCAGCTTCGGGTTCTTTGTCAGAAGATCGGAGCAGAAAGCGGTATCTTCCTCACGCGCATCCGTAATCTGCTGTTCAATTTCTTCGATGGTAAGATCAAGCCCGGTATTGTAAGAAACGAGAGCCTCATAGTAGGCTTTGCCATCTTTATACTGACAGAGTCCCCAATCGTTTCTGCCGCATCCGAGCAGTTTGGTCAGCCCCGAGATCATTTGTGTGTAGGCAGGAATCACATGGTCTGCGATCACTTCCTGATTGCGTGTAATATAGGTTTCTTTGTCGGACGCGCTCAGTCCGTCCATGGAATCGAGTCGGTTTGCAAATGTTTCCAATAGGAAATTGTCATCCGGATGTTCCGTAAACACTTCACATCCATCGATCACTTTCATGCAGCTTTTATCCGACATAAAGAGACCGGCGTCTGCCTTTTTCTGCTCAAAGGTAAGAATATCCTTGAAATATTCCTCCATCTGGGAGAGCAGAGTCAGATAATCTTCCACATCCTGTTTATCATAGAATGGATATTCCGCAAGAAGAATCGGAAGCTGCGAGGTCACACCGCTCGATGGTGTTAAGACTTCCTCGTAGAGAGGATATTGTGCGATCGCCTGTTGGCGCTTGAGCGAATCGGACAGAAGCGCATAGGTCAGCTTTCCTTTTGCATCGAGAGAGCGTTTGGAGTAAGAATCAAGCTTTTTTTGCAGGTTTTCAATCTTGGAGAGGGCATTCTTTTGTGTTTCCCAGGAAAAGTTGCCGAGTCGTACTTCCGGGGAGGTGATTCCGGCGGACTTGAGGTTTTTTAATGTAAAGTGCAAATTCATGGTATTAGCTGTCACCTCGTCCTCAAAAAGCTGGTCTACAAAAGTGTCGAATGATTGATAAGTTCCGGCATGGGAAAGCCCCGAAAAACCTCGGGCGCATAGAAAGATCACAAGCAGCAGTGTAGCGGCAAGCAGGATGCGATACTTTTTCAGAAAGGATTTCATAAGAGAGCTCCTGTGAGCGAAATTATTATATGGTATGCGAAAGCATGCGCTCTCATGCGAAGTAAGGAGTGGGGATTGGGGATAAATGATTTGCCCAAAAGCAGGAATGTGGATAAAAATAATATGAAAATAAAATAAGACATATCGTATACATTACAGGCATATATTGTAAAAAATTGGGTCAGATTTTTCATGAGACGGGGAGAAAAAGCATGAATTATCTATGGGGTGGAATGATGGTTGTCGGAGTTGTCTATGCGGTGTTGACCGGCAATCTGGATGCGGTAACGGAGCAGGCACTTGTGTCGGCAAAAGAAGCGATCAGTCTCTGTCTTACTATGGCTGGTGCGATGGCATTCTGGGTCGGAATCATGCGGATCGCGGAGCGTGCGGGAATGATCGAGCGGGCGGCACAGCGGATGGGACCGCTTCTTACGTTCCTTTTTCCGTCGGTACCGAAATCCGGCAAGGCGCGCACACAGATTGCGACAAATATTGTTGCAAATGTATTGGGACTTGGATGGGCCGCAACACCGGCAGGGTTATCGGCGATGAAGGAGTTACGAAAGCTTGAGGCCGATACGGGGCAGGCAACAGATGCAATGTGTGACTTTCTTATATTGAATATATCATCGCTTCAATTAATTCCGGTCAATATCATCGCGTATCGGAATCAGTACGGATCGGTATCTCCGGCATCTATTATCGGACCTGCAATCCTCGCGACGTGTGCATCGACCGGGGCGGCAGTTGTGTTTATCAAAATAAGGCAGTTGTTCGGACGACATAGGTTGCAGAGTTGATTGAAGAAAAGGGGAGGAACAGCATGCACATGATCATGTTTATATCCAAGGCAGCAATTCCGTTTATCGTTCTGTTTATTGTTGGAAACGGTTTGCTTCGCCGTCAGCGAGTGTACGAGGATTTTCTTGATGGTGCGAAAAGCGGTGTGAGGACAGTTGTGGAGATAATGCCAACGCTTGTCGGGCTGATGGTTGCAGTGGGAATCCTTCGTGCGTCGGGTTTTCTGGATTTTCTGTCGGATCTTCTTGCAAGAGGAATGGCATTTCTGCATTTTCCAACAGAACTTGTTCCGCTTGCAATTGTGAAAATGTTTTCCTCATCTGCCGCAACCGGACTGCTTCTTGATCTATATAAGACACATGGGACGGATTCCGTGATCGGATTGGCGGCATCGATCATGCTCAGCAGTACGGAGACGATCTTTTATACCATGTCCATTTACTTTATGTCTGTGAAAGTTAAGAAAACGCGATACACTTTGGCAGGGGCTCTTATTGCAACACTGGTCGGAATTGTGGCATCGGTAATGCTGGCACAGATGGGGGCATGCTAAAATTTGTGCAATATTTACAGAAATTTGGTGGAAATTAGCAAAGAAGAACAAAGATTGACTAAGAAGTTGTGAAGTGATACTATCAAAATAGTACGGATGTTCAAGATAAGGGGGTACGTTATGAAAAACTTAAAAGTAAGAACCAAGATGTCACTTATCACGATTTTGGTTGCATTTTTGGCATTCGCAGCGTGTTTTCTCTCATTAATCGGAATGCTGCAGATAAAGCAGAAGTCATTGGACACGCTGGAGACTTCTATCCGTGAAAACTATGATGTGACGATCAAGGATCAGGTTGACGTTGTCATGTCGTTATTGTCAGAGATTAATGATCAATATAAAGCGGGTGTTTTTGCATCGCTGGATGAGGCAAAAGACGTAGCAGCAAAGGAAGTACGTCAGATGCGTTACGGAGATTCCGGATATTTCTGGGTTGATACATCTACCGGAACCAATGTGGTACTTCTTGGAGGTGACTCAGAAGGAACCAATCGTATGGAGGCCAAGGACGGCAACGGATTTCAGATGGTTAAGGAGATCATCCGTGTTGCTGTAGAAGATGGCGGAGGATATGTTGATTATGTGTATCCGAAGGAAGGCGAGACAGAATCTTCTCCGAAGAGATCATACAGCGAATATTTTGAGCCATTTGACTGGGTTGTCGGAACCGGTAATTATACAGACTATATTGATGATGAAGCGGCTGCAAAAGAAGAAGAATTTACGGCTTACGTAACGAGCAAGATGACAGGGCTGATTGGAGCATGTTTTGTGCTTCTGGTGATCGTCGGGGTATTGGTTGCATTGATTGCGGTTGATATCATTCATTCAGTAAGGAATCTATCGAAAAGTATTAACATTATTGCAGAAGGTGATTTTGTTCAGAAAGTTCCGAAGAAGCTGGTCAATCGCAAGGATGATTTCGGAAATCTTGCAAAGACGCTGGAAGGCATGCGGGATTCGCTGAGAGGTCTTTTGGCACAGGTTAAGAATGAATCGGTTAACATTGATAATGTGGTTGAAAACATTGACGCAAATGTATTCACGCTCAACAGTGAGATTGAGGATGTATCCGCAACAACGGAAGAGCTTGCCGCAAGTACCGAGGAGACGGCAGCTTCCGCAGATCAGATCAACAGTATGACGCAGCAGATCGATGATGCGGCGCGTGAGATCGCGACACGTGCACAGGAAGGTGCAACCGAAGCGGAAGATATTCATTCACGTGCATCACAGACGAAAACCAATGCGGTTGAGATTCGACGGAAGATGGAGCAGGTACAGAAAGAAATACGAAGCAGTCTGCAAAAAGCATTGGAGGATGCAAAGGTTGTTGAACAGATCGGTATCCTTGCGGATTCGATTTTGACGATTACAGGACAGACTAATCTGTTGGCACTCAATGCTTCCATCGAAGCAGCGCGTGCAGGCGATGCAGGACGTGGATTTGCAGTTGTGGCAGAAGAAATCAGAGTATTGGCGGAACAGTCACAGGAAGCGGTTGCAAATATTCAGTCAGTGACAGAGAATGTGAATCGTGCAGTCGGAAATCTTGCGAATGATTCCAATCGCCTGCTTGATTTTGTAGATAAGGATGTTGTCGCAAGCTTTGATATCTTTGAGAAGATGGCGGACGACTATAATGAAGATGCTACGAAGATCAACGAATTGGTATCTAATTTTAGTGCAACATCGGAAGAGTTATTAGCGTCCCTCAACAGTATTTCTGAAGCAATCGATGGAATTACACTGGCATCCAATGACAGTGCTGCCGGAACAACTAATATTGCACAGAAGACGGTATCCATTGTAAACGAATCAGCGGAAGTTATGAAGAGTGCGAAGGCTGCGGAACAATCAGCAGAGGAACTTCGTAAGAATGTGAATAATTTCAAGATTGGTGAATAAACTGTATTATAACAAGTGATGTTAGGAATGGGGATGCTCCTTGGGAGTGTCCCCATCATAGTAATCACGAATGGATTGACAGATAGAGTTGACTTTTGGTGATAAGAGAACTATAATATATGCGTTGACGCGGGATGGAGCAGTCTGGAAGCTCGTCGGGCTCATAACCCGAAGGTCACAGGTTCAAATCCTGTTCCCGCAACTATAGACTATATTCCGCGGAATATGGTCTATTTTTTCTATTCAAGGAAAATCCTTGTGAGCAACAGTTGTATACAAAATGAATGAGGATAGAGAATGAACGGCCTTTTTGAGAGACATCGTTACCATCGGTTGAATCAGGTGCAGTACATTGCACTTGGTTTCTTCTTTATTATATTGGCGGGAAGCCTGATACTGACGCTTCCGATCGCATCGCAAAGCGGAGAGTGGACGCCTTTTTTGGATTCCATGTTTACGGCGACCAGCGCCACCTGTGTGACGGGACTGGTCGTATATGATACATTTACACATTGGAATGTGTTTGGGCAACTTGTAATTCTTCTTTTGATCCAGATCGGAGGACTCGGATTCATCACGGTCGGAGTCGGATTTTCGATGGCACTCCGGCGCAGGATTGGTCTGCGGCAGAGAGATCTTTTAAAAGAAAGTATCAATGCAATGGAGATCGGTGGAATTGTAAAGCTTTTGCGCAAGATCTTTATCGGAACGGCATTGTGTGAAGGCGTGGGAGCGCTGCTTCTTGCAACGCGTTTTATTCCGGAGTTTGGTCTGGTAAAAGGCATCTATTACAGTATATTCCATGCAATATCGGCTTTCTGTAATGCCGGATTTGATCTGATGGGCGGACAGCAGCAGTATGCTTCATTTACTGCATATGCAACGGATCCGGTGATCAACATTACGCTTATGCTTTTGATCATTGTCGGAGGACTTGGATTTGTTGTGTGGAGTGATGTTGTATTGAAGCGATTTCGCTGGAAAAATTATTGTCTGCACACGAAGATGGTCATTTCCGTGACGCTGCTCCTTATTTTTGGAGGCGCACTGTTTTTATTCCTGTTTGAGCAGGGTGGAACGATAAGTGGGATGTCAACGGGGGATCAGATCCTGGCATCGCTTTTTGGTTCGGTGACAGCACGTACCGCAGGTTTTAATACCGTTGATACCGGTGCTTTGCAGCCGGAGAGTAAGCTTTTGACGATTGCGTTAATGTTCATCGGAGGAAGTCCGGGATCTACCGCAGGCGGTGTCAAGACAACAACGATCGCGGTTATTTTAATCTATGTGATCTCAAATCTGCGCGGAGAGAGCGGATGTAACGTATTTCATCGCAGGATCGGAGACGAAGTCATCAAGAGGGCAAGTATGGTATTTTGTCTGAATCTGTTTTTGGGACTGATCTGTGTGACCCTCATTCTTGCAACAAGCAATTTGCGCATGAGTGATGTGCTGTTTGAGGTGTATTCGGCGATCAGCACAGTTGGTATGACGACAGGAATTACGAGAGATCTCAATGTGGTGGGACGTATTGTGATCATGATATTGATGTATTGCGGACGAATCGGCAGTATGACGTTTGCGTTGTCTTTGGTGGCAAAGCCTGAGGCGAAGGGCTTGTCGCTGCCGGAAGAGAAGATAACGATTGGGTAAGGAGGAAACCATGAAATCAATCTTAATTATAGGAATGGGTAAATTCGGACATCATCTTTGTGAGAATCTGTTAAAGCTCGGAAATGATGTGATGGCGGTCGATATTAGCGAGGACAAAGTCGCAGATATGATTTATCAAGTAACGAATATTCAGATCGGAGACTGCACGAATCCGCAGGTGGTCAGAAGCCTTGGTGTTGGAAACTTTGATATTGTTTTTGTCTGTATCGGAAGTAATTTCCAGAACAGTCTTGAGGTTACCAGCCTGGTCAAAGAAATGGGCGCAATGCATGTGATCAGCAAGGCGAATCGAGACGTACATGCGAAGTTTCTGCTCCGAAATGGTGCGGATGAAGTCATCTATCCGGATCGGGATATTGCGGTCAAGCTGGCGAAACGCTACAGCATTAATCATGTGTTTGATTACATAGAGTTGGATGATGAATATTCCATCTACGAGATTCCGTTGAAAAATGAGTGGATCGGTCATTCCATCATGGACTTAAATTTCCGTCAGGCCTACGGGGTAGACATCCTTGGTGTGAAAAAAGGCACCGAGATGCATATTTCACCGTCTGCTGATTATGTATTTTCAGAGGGAGAGCATCTGATGATCCTGTCGAATCAGGAGTGCGCGTCCAAGTTATTAAAACAGATGTAACGGGGGTAGCGAAATGGAAGCAGTTGAGCAGTTTTTGCAGTGGGTAAAAGAATCGGATAATATCGTATTCTTTGGAGGTGCAGGTGTATCCACAGAAAGTGGAATTCCGGATTTCCGAAGCGTGGACGGGCTTTATAATCAGAAGTATAAGTTTCCGCCGGAAACGATTTTAAGTCATACATTTTATCGAAATAACCCGGAAGAATTCTATCGCTTTTACCGGGATAAAATGCTTTGTCTGGATGCGGAACCAAACATCACGCACAAGAAGCTTGCGGAGTTGGAGAAAGCTGGAAAGCTCAAAGGTATCGTGACACAGAATATTGACGGATTGCATCAGAAGGCGGGCAGCAAGAATGTGATGGAGTTGCATGGAAGTGTGCTGCGCAATTATTGTGAGCGCTGTTATGAGCCGATGAGTGCGGAGGATATTTTGCATTCTGAAGGTGTGCCGAAGTGTCCGGTGTGCGGCGGACCGGTGAAGCCGGATGTCGTACTATATGAGGAAGGGTTAAATCAGAAGACGCTGCAGGATGCGGTCTATTACATCAGTCATGCGGATATGCTGATTGTCGGAGGCACATCGCTTGCGGTCTATCCGGCAGCCGGTCTGATCGATTATTATAACGGAAACAAATTGGTCGTTATCAACAAGAGTGCGACGCCGCGTGATAAGCAGGCGGATCTTCTGATCCAGCAGGGACTTGGCAGCGTGTTCTCTCAGATCGAACTTTAATTTGGAATATTCATAGAAAGGACGAGGAATCATCCATGAATCAGTATCATTATGAAGTAGGGGATATCGTAAAGTTAAAAAAGCCGCATCCTTGCGGCAGTAATGAGTGGGAGATCCTGCGCGTTGGTGCGGACTTTCGCCTGAAATGCATGGGCTGCGGACACCAGGTGATGGTGGCACGCAAACTTGTGGAGAAGAATACCCGTGGACTTCGCAAGCCGGAGTAAAAAGTTTGAAAAAAGGCTTGAAATACTGGGGAAAAGATGGTATAGTATATCCTCGTGATAACTATTTTTTCCTTGTTCGCAGGCAGATCCTGCGAGCCAGAGACCAAAAGGAGGTAAAATTCGCATGAACAAGTATGAATTAGCACTCGTAGTTAGTGCAAAGATCGAAGATGATGCGAGAACAGCAACCGTTGAGAAGGCAAAAGAGTACATCACTCGTGCAGGCGGTACTGTAACAGAAGTTGAAGAATGGGGTAAGAAGAAGTTAGCTTACGACGTTCAGAAAATGAGCGAAGGTTTCTACTACTTCATCCAGTTCGATGCTGCATCTGATGTTCCTGCAAAGGTTGAGCAGGATGTTCGTATCATGGACAATGTTCTTCGTTTCTTATGCGTTAGAAAAGACGAGGCATAGTATAAGAAAGTAGGAGATCGTATGAATAAAGTTATTCTTATGGGAAGACTGACCAGAGATGCTGAAATCCGTTACTCACAGGGGGAGAGTTCAACCGCTATCGCAAGATTTTCACTTGCAGTTGACCGTCGCTTCCGTCGTGACAATGACGAGCAGACAGCGGATTTCATTAACTGTGTTGCCTTTGGCAGAACAGCAGAATTTCTGGAGAGATTCGGCCGCAAGGGAACGAAGTTCGTTCTCGAAGGTCGTATACAGACAGGCAGCTATACAAACAAAGATGGACAGCGTGTTTACACGACAGATGTTGTAGCTGAGAATGTTGAGTTTGCAGAGAGCAAGAACAACAGCTCGGCAGGCAATGATTTTGGCGGGGCACCGAGTGCTCCATCACCAAGTGGAGCTGCCGGAGATGGTTTTATGAATATTCCGGAAGGAATTGACGAAGAATTACCATTTAACTAAAAGATGTGTTAAGTTTTCGCAGAAAACTTAACATGCAGCGCCACCCCTCGCTGAAAGCGATTTGAATGGGTTGGTGTTCAAAAAATAAGGAGGTAATAAAGATGGCTTACAATAAGACAGCTGATCGTGAAGGTTCTTCAATGAAGAGAAGACCTATGCGTAGAAGAAAAAAGGTATGTGTATTCTGTGGCAAGGATAATGTCATTGATTATAAGGATATCAATAAGTTAAAGAGATACATCTCTGAGAGAGGAAAGATCCTTCCTCGCCGTATCACAGGAAACTGTGCTAAGCATCAGAGAGCTCTTACAGTTGCAATCAAGAGAGCACGTCATTTAGCAATGATGCCATACGTTTGCGAGTAGACCTAGTAATACCAAGGGTTTCAGCGTTTGGAGACGTAGAGTTGACACAAGTTTGACACAACATTTGACCAACGATTCAGAAGATGGATCGTTGGTCTTTTTTTATTTGTATAGGTAGTGAAGAATCCGGCACTTTGCCTATTGAACCCCAGACCCCGAGCGTTATAATCTCCCTGCTAATTAAGATATGGAGGTTAGGACGCTATGAGATATGAGGAATACTTGGAAAAGTTGAAAAATGCAGTGGAAAAGAAATTAGGTTGCCCGATAGAGATAAAAGAGATTAAAAAGAATAATGGATATACTTATCGGGGTCTGGTGGTACATGATGGGGCTTCAATAAAACCAGTGATTGCGGTACAGGAGTATTATCATGCTGACATGGATGAAAAAGAAATTATGCATATTGTTTGTGAGATTGTTAAAATGTATGAGCACTACAATGTGGCATATGATGAAAAGGACGCTTCCTGCAAATATGAGTTTGAACATTTTGAAGAAATAAGTGACAGGATTGTTTATAAACTTGTCAGCAAAGAGAGAAATCTGGACTTATTGAAAGAAGTGCCGTATACAGACCTTGCCGGAACGGATCTTGTAAAATTGTATTATATACTCTGGGAAGCAACACCGGATGGTACAAGAATGACATTATTGAAAAACATTCACCTGCAGATATGGGATGTGTGCGTGGATCAGCTCTATGAGCTGGCAGAGGAAAATACACCCCGACTTCTGGAACCGAATATTGTTACAATGCGTCAGATCGTAGAATGCATGTATGGAAAGAATGTAAGGTACAGGGAAGGCGTGGATGATATGTTGATATTGACAAATATCTTTAGAATAAATGGTGCAGGTGTGATCTGTTATGATGGACTTCTCAAAATTATTGCAGACATGGCAGGTGGAAATCTTATCATTATACCGTGTAGTATACATGAAACAATTGTCATGTCAGAAAAGACATGGCTGGATGAACAGGTGCTACAGGAAATGGTTTATAGTGTCAATCGGGAAGAAGTTCCAGCAGATGAAATTCTGTCGGATCATCCGTTTCGGTATGAGAGAGAAATGAACAGACTTTGTATGATTTGAAACTGCATGGAAGGGTGTACAGACTGCACCCTTCCTTATTTTTCGTACATGATCTTGTAAGCGCATACACAAAAACGGACAGTATGAAATTGGCTGTGCACATGCAACAGTATCACTAAAATAAAGAGTATATCTCTGTTTATTAACACCACAGTAATTCTAAAGAATCAGCGTTATGATTGGTTCAGTAAAGAACAGGAGGACAGAGTGATGTTAAAGAATATGCAGGAAGTATTAGAGTATGGCTTTGAGGTTTTGAACAGGGTTTATTTTGATGGGGAGTTACCTCCGATTGTAATAACAATTATGAGCAGTCCGAGAACAAATGGACATTATACGGTAAATGAGGTGTGGCGCAGTGAGGAAGATTATCTGCATGAGATAAATATAAGTGCAGAGCATTTGAACAGACCCATTGAAAATATAATGGCTACCCTGTGTCACGAAATGGTACATTACTATTGTGCATTACATGGAATACAGGATACTTCACAGGGTGGAAGGTATCATAATAAGAATTTCAAGAGAGAAGCAGAGACACGGGGACTTATGATTCAACAGGCAAAATATATAGGCTGGAGCGTTACAAGCCCGAGTGATACGTTTATACAGGTGCTTCGGACAAATGGAATTGAAAAGCCATTGGATATTAACAGGGATGGAGAAAGAATGTACATGGGATTCGTTGGTGGTACAGGTGCTGGTCAGACAGGTACAGCAGGAATGATGCCTGTGGACACTAAGAAAAAGAAATCATCCACGAGAAGATATCAGTGTCCTTGCTGTGGGAACAGACTTCGGGCAACAAAAGATATACGTGTTATGTGTATGGACTGCAATGAGCAGTACATCAAAATTGACTGACCGGACTATGGAAAATTGCCAAATTGCCATTTTT
>OBLI01001581.1_pt1 | contig 21683 bp, 21 predicted proteins | sample 1519701 | NCBI WGS metagenome assembly OBLI01 (sample SAMEA3663005, study PRJEB22513) | pig gut metagenome | biome: pig gut; feature: pig-associated habitat; material: faeces | place: France | collected 2012
TCACAGCCTTGCGGATGGTGGGGAAGTTGGTGAGCATACCGCCCGGCCAACGCTCTGTAACGTAAGGCATGTTGATGGCGCCTGCTTTGCTCTCGATTGCCTCTTTGGCCTGTTTCTTGGTCGCTACGAAGAGCACCTTCTTGCCGCTCTTGGCAATCTGTTTCAGAGCGTTGGCTGCCTCTTCGATCTTAGCTGCCGTCTTATATAAGTCAATAATGTGGATGCCGTTGCGCTCCATGAATATGTAAGGAGCCATTGCCGGATTCCATTTGCGCTTGAGGTGGCCAAAGTGACAGCCTGCCTCAAGAAGTTGTTCAAATGTCGGTGTTGCCATTCGTTTTTTTGAGTTTTGTTTACGTTCTTTGAAATTCAATCTCATGGTAGGGAACGTGTCCATCCATGCGATTTAGATACTAAACACTATGCGGCATTCGCATAAATTCGATTAACGCTTGGAGAACTGGAAGCGCTTGCGTGCCTTGGGACGTCCCGGTTTCTTACGCTCTACCTCGCGTGCGTCGCGGGTCATGAAGCCCTCTTTGCGAAGTGTTGCCTTGTCTTCGGGATTGATCTTTACAAGTGCGCGGGCGATAGCCAATCGCAGTGCCTCTGCCTGACCCTTGTAGCCGCCACCATCCAAGTGCGCTACAATGTCATATTTCTCTGCTACCTCAAGCTTGGTGAGAGGTTGCTTTACTACGTACTGAAGAATCGAAGAGGGGAAGTAGACGTCGAGAGGACGCTTGTCGATAATGATGTTACCGCTACCCTCGGTGAGATATACTCTCGCCACTGCTGCCTTGCGGCGGCCTATTGCATTTACTTTTTCCATCTTCTTCCTTATTTCATTTTATTGATGTCTATTTCAACCGGATTCTTGTCGCTAAACGGATGCTCTAATCCATTGAATACGTGAAGGTTGGTCAGCTGCTGTGCCCCAAGTTTGGTCTTGGGAAGCATACCCTTTACCACCTTGATGAACAAGGGGTGCTTGCCCTGCATGGTCACCTTGTGAGACTTGTTCATTAAGTCCTGTGGTGTGAAGGTGCGTTGTCCACCCGGATAACCTGTGTAGCGGAGATACTCATGCTTGGTCATCTTGTCTCCGTTCATCACTACTTTGTCGGCATTGATCACAATTACACAGTCACCACAATCCAAGTTGGGAGTGTAATCTGCTTTGTTCTTGCCTCTGAGGATCTTTGCTATCTTGCTGCAAAGACGACCAAGTACCTGGTCGGTCGCATCAATTACCACCCATTTCTTCTCTGAGGTGGCTGAGGTTGTTTTGTAACTTAAAGTATCCACTTTATTGCTTGTTTTTGATTTGTTAAGTTCCACTCTTTCAAAGCTTTAGTCGGCCAAAACTCTCTGCTTATCCCCGAGCGGGTTTGTTAACTGGATATAATCGGCTCGCAAAATTAATAAATTTTTCTGACTTTTCAATGATTCTTTCTATTTTTTTTAAGTTTCACTTTTCACGCGCTCTAATAGATCTCTTCGTAGCGCTTCACGATGTCGCTCCAGCGATAGTCGCGCTCGGCTATCCTGCGCAATGCTTCTCCTTGCAAGTCGTCGCGCTCTAATAGCTCCTTGAGCTCGGTCGAATCTTTGAAGTAGTAGGCGCTGCCGCGAGTCGTCGCCCGATTGTATTCTACATCGTATGCCAAAATCGGATGCCCGAAGAACATCGCCTCGACCAGCGACGGATTGGTGCCCCCGGCGCTGTGTCCATGCACCGATAGACGTGCATTCTTCCTTATTGTATATAAGGTGTCGCTGTCGTAGATGCTATCGATAAGATGGATGTTGTCATATACCCGGTATTTCTCTCGCAATTTCCTGCCGTAGGCACTTCGATCCCAGTTGCCGATAAACACAAATTCCTGCCCATTGCCGGCATACGCCTCCAGAATAATATGGCAATTGTTCTCCGGCTCGACGCGGAATATCGACACTCCATATTTCTTCGGCTCGAGTCCATATCGATCCAGAATCTCTCGCTGCCGGTCTTCAGGCACTCCGCGCAACACATGGTCGCCACCGTAGGCTATCAATTCGGAGTCGCGACCATAACTCTCTGTTACATAGTCGCGGATGATCTCCGTGTCAGCGATGATCGTGTCGGCATATTTTACGGCTATCTCTTCACTTTTTTTCAGAAATCGGCGGGCTCTCTTACCCCACTTGGCGCGTGTGTGCTCTCTGCCATCTATGTGGACTATCACCTTGCCATGACACATCCGCTTGAACACCGGCAGAAAGATACACCCCGACACGCCAAGGATCATCACCGTGTCGTAGCCCTTGGCACTCCGTATCATCGAGATGATGTCGTAGGGCATACTCTCTACTCCATTGGCATGAAATAGTGGTATATATCGCAATCTCGCACCCTTATACCTCGCCATCTTGACGCTATAGTCGCGTGCCGAGCAGTAGACGGTGTATTCGATCTCCGGGTCGCTCTTCTTCTCTATGAGATTTTCGACCAGTGTCTCGAATCCGCCATATTGGGCTGGCACTCCCTGGATGCCGACTATTGCTATTCTCTTCATGACGCGTTAGGTTCCTTACTTTTTCTTTGTCTATAGTTGGCTATGATCGCCGGCTTGCACTATTCCCCGAAGATTCTCTCGATCTCAGAGACCATATTCCGGACATCATAACGATATGCTCGTTGTCGCGATTTGCGCGACATATCTTCATATTTCGCCCTATCGCTGAGTATCCGCCGGATCTTCGCTTCGATCTCTGTCGGATCTTGCACGTCGATCTTATAGCCGGTCTCACCATCCTCCACCAGCTCGGCGATACCCCCCTCGGTGGGCACGATCACCGGAAGTCCGGCATACATCGCCTCGAGCATCGTCAGCCCGAAGGTCTCGATGGCTCGATTCTTGTCGGTGAGATTGATCACTATCGAGGCTTCTCGATAGAATCTCACCACATCGCGCTGGCGTGGGTAGATGGTCAGATTGCTCTGAGTGCTCCCATCTATCTTATGACTCTTGAAGTATCGGGCTATCTCCTCTTCCGTGTCGTTAATCACCAGCGCAAAGTCATATTCAGGCATCCGCTTCGAGAGCTCCACAAATTCTCCGATCCCTTTATATTCTCGCAGTGAGGTGAGCATCATCACTCGCCTATGATCGAATGTGCCCCCTCCGATCTGTGTCAGATCTTTCACATATTCTGCCGGCAGGGTGTTGGGAATCACCGTTACTTTACTCTGTCGGGGGAGACGGCCGGCCTGATATGCCGACACACAGATGATCTCATCTGCCAGCTGCTGCATCATCCATGCCAGTATCCGGTAGATCCTCCCTTTGCTGCAAGCATTCTCATGATAATGATACACCACTCGCTTACCCATCATCTTCCCCGCCAAGGCCGGCCCTACAGGCAGGATAGTGTTGATGTAGAACTCTACATCTCGCTCGAACATCCATCTTAATGACATGAAGAATGTATAGATCTGGATTATGGCATATCTCGCCATTGTCACTATCGCTCGCGAGGAGAAGTGATAGTTGTAGCTGTGTCGCCTGAGTCGGTCGCTCGATTCGATCGTGTCGAGGATGCCCCCACGGGAGGTGATAAGGTCTACTCGATGTCCCCCTTTTAGGAGGATGTCGAGCACTATCTTCAGCACCTTCGGACTCCCGCTGAAGTCATTGTATAAATGAAAACATGCTATATGTTTTCTCTCTCTCTTCATATCGGTTTCATCGATCGTGAGCATTTCGTCTCAGGTTATCCCTTATCTTTCTTAAGAATGTCGGGGGCTATCTCCAAGACATATTGCCAGGCTGCATCATGTTCGTATGGTATGCGCCCCTCGATGATAGCCTCTTTGACCGCCCCCTTGATCTCGGCGATCTCTTTGCCCGGCTCGATCTTGAAGTAGTCGATGATCTCGTTGCCATTCACCGGATTCTTCCAGTTGCGTAGTGCATCGGCATCGCTAAGTTCGCTCATGCGCTTGCGCAGACGGGCAAACCCTTCCAATTGGCGACGCACTTTGGCAGGATTCTTCGAAGTGATATCTGCCTCTGCCAATATCATCAAGTCGTCGAGATCTTCGCCGGCGTCTGTGATCATCCTTCTCACTCCCGAGTCGGATACTCCATCTTCGCCGACGCTCTGAGGCCGCATGTGCAGCCCCACGAGCTTCTCGACATATTTCATCTTTTCATTCATCGGCATCTTCATCTTGCGGAAGATCCGACTTATCATTTTCTCTCCCACAAAGTTGTGATTGTGGAAGGTCCATCCCAATTTTTCGTCATATCGCTTGGTCTGTGGCTTGCCGATGTCATGGAGCAATGCTGCCCATCTGAGCCATTCGTTGTCGCTATGTGCCGCCACGTTGTCGACCACCTGAAGGGTGTGGTTGAAGTTGTCTTTATGGCCTTTGCCCTCCATGATTTCTACCCCCTTCAGCTCGCAGAGCACCGGGAAGATCAGCTGCAAGAGCCCACACTCGTCGAGAAGCCGGAATCCGATCGAGGGACGTGCCGATCGCATGATCTTCCCCAATTCGTCGTTGATCCGCTCGCGTGTGATGATAGATATCCGCTCGCGATTGCGCCGAATAGCCTCAAAGGTCTCGGGATAGATCTCGAAGTTGAGCTGGGTGGCAAAGCGGATGGCTCGCATCATCCTCAGCGGGTCGTCGCTGAAGGTGATGTCCGGATCAAGTGGTGTGCGAATGATCCCCTTATGCAGGTCGGCTATGCCGCCAAACGGGTCGACCAATTCGCCATATCTATCTGCGTTAAGACATATTGCCATGGCATTGATGGTGAAGTCGCGGCGATTCTGATCATCTTCGAGTGTGCCATCTTCTACTATCGGATTGCGGCTCTCCCGATGATAGGACTCCCGGCGTGCTCCCACAAATTCCAACTCCAAGTTGCGATATTTGATTTGCGCTGTGCCATAGTTGGCATATACCGTGAGATGGTCGCCTCGCCCTAAGGCCTCTGACACCTCTTTGGCCAAGGATATGCCACTCCCCACAGTCACAAAGTCGATGTCATTGACCGGCCGCTGCAGAAATATGTCGCGCACATAGCCCCCCACCACATACACCTCGCGGCCCATGCTGTCGGCTATCTCTCCTATCCGGCGTAACACCGGCTCTTTATTTAGATCTTCAGCTAAGTTCAATATATCGTTCCTCTCTTTCTTTTGATTGTTTATCGTTCCTCTGTTTTTCCATCAAGTCGGGTCATCTCTTCCGGATGGCAAGTCAGATTCTCGAGTCGGTCGGCATGCACCACGTAGGTGTTCTCCACACCCACGGCGCCGACGCCGGCAAACACGAACTTCGGCTCTATCGCCAAGGTCATCCCTGCGGCTATCGCCTCTTTGTTGCGCTCCATGATCACAGGCATTTCGTTCAATTCGATGCCTACTCCATGGCCTATGAATGCCACCTTGTTGACGTGTCCCATAAAGTATTCTTCGAGTCCGGCCTCTTTGACTATCGCCACTGCGCGTCGATAGATCTCTCCGATCTCCACTCCGGGGCGGATGAAGGCTTCGCAGTCGCGAAGTATGGCTCGCGAACATTCATGCCCTCGCTTCACTATCTCAGGCACTTCACCCACCATGCGACAGCGTGTCATGTCGGTCTGGTAGCCGTTGTAGCCACCATTCATGTCAATCATCACGGTCATTCCCGCTTCGATACGTGTCCCATTGGCACCCACAGGCAGCGACGGGTCGATGCCCTCTCCTCCCATGGTGAAGTCGTAGGGCGACGCCACGTCGGCATTCCCACCGGCGATCAGACTCCCAAGGCTTATCTCCATCCGTGAACCTGCCGCACGAAGATATCCCAAACACCCCTCTCGGCGCATCTCTCGCTCTATTTCGGCTTGCATCTCTATGTCGGTCATGCCCTCACGATAGAGACTGTCGATGCGCCCGTAGACACGACTCTGCTTGATGCCATCTTCACGCATCTTCTCGATCTCATAGTCGGTCTTGAGCATCCTCGCCCGGCGCATCGGTGTCGATCCATTTACGATCTTTGACCCTTCGAATACTCGCTTCAGACGATCCACCTCTCCATAATAGAGATCATCATATTCCAATCCTACACTCTCCGGAAGTCGGTAACCTCGATCTTTCAATACTGCCGATATCTGCTCCGGTTTGCGTATCTCGACCTCAAAGTCATGTTCCGGACGCGCCGGTGCTACCTTGAAGAAGAGGGGCTCTCCCTCTGCCGGAAGGTAGTAGTAGCCTCGACACACTCCCCCGGTGAGGTAATATAGATTGACTGAACTATGGATCAGGAGCGATTCGACTCCCTGTTGTCTCATCTCTGCGCGCACCTTCGAGATCCGCAGTGATTGTTCTGCTTGGTTTTCAGGATAGAGTAAGGGAAATTTCATTGTTGTTCGGTTGGGCTCATTATCAAGCCTATGTTGAGTATTCCTTTTGATATATCTTGTGCCACGAGTGGCGTTAATGTCACAGCATAGCCTTCGCTCAGGGTGAATGCTCGTTCCAAGGGGATGCGGACTTCGTATGTGCCGGGCATCTCTTTGACCTCCTCTGCCTGTGGAGTCTGCATACCCACATCTATAGTGTCTTGGCGCAATGTGCCTCGCTCATCTTCATAACTCACTGCCAAGGGTATATGCATCCCGCGGCAACTTCGCTTGTTATATCTGACGATCATATCGAGGTTGTAGTGCTGTCCCGGCGACAATATGCTGTCTGCCGGCATCGGCTCGAACACGATGATGTCGGTCGATGCCCACCCGTCGAGTCCGATCTCTTCGAAGTGGGTATAGACCACACGTCGGGGCTCATTCTGACATGATCCCATCATCAGCAGCAACGCTGCGACCGAGATTATTCCAATGAGCCTGATCCCTTTCATCCCTCTTTTGGTTCGGTGTTCTTATTCCCTCCTCCCGGACGCCGACGCTGTTTGCGCTTGCGTTCCTGGTGATCGGGACGCTTTTCCCCTTCTTGTCGATGGTCGCCCGACGGCTTGGATTTCTTCTTTTTCTTCTTAGACTTGTCGAAGCGGGTCAATGAGTCTTGTCCCACCAGGTTGACATATTCCGTGGCTTGTGGCTTCTCTTCCGACTTGGTGTTGTCGAGGGCTTCGACTTTTACCCCCTGCTTGTTGAGGGATATCACCTCGATGGCTCGCTCGGCGCTTATGGTCACTAAGTTGGCGGGTATCTTCTTGTCGGTAGAGTAGGTCACTATGCCTGCCAATACATCCTGCTTGAAGAAGTAGTAGTCGGTGTCCATGGTCTGGAGCACTGCATCTTTGGGTGGCATCTTGTGCTGGGCTTCGCTATAAACATCGGTCTCGAAGTTGAGACAGCATTTCAACTTGGCACATTGCCCGGCAAGTTTCTGTGGGTTCATCGAGAGATCTTGTACGCGCGCCGCACCGGTGCCCACTGACACGAAGTGGGTCATCCAGCTGGCGCAACATAGCGGACGGCCGCAAGGACCGATACCCCCGATGCGCCCCGCCTCTTGGCGTGCTCCGATCTGCTTCATCTCCACCCTCACCTTGAAGGTGTCGGCAAGAATCCTGATCAGTTTGCGGAAGTCCACTCGCTCGTCGGCTATGTAGTAGAAGATGGCTTTTCCCCCATCTCCCTGATACTCCACGTCGCCGATCTTCATGTCCAGACCAAGTTCTTCGGCTATCTTGCGCGTGCGGATCATCGTGGAGTGCTCTTTCGATCGGGCCTCTTCGAATTTCTCCATATCAGCCTGGGTCGCCAATCGATAGACTCGCTTGAGCTCTTCTTCATTCTTCACCCCATTCTTGCGCATCTGTAGACGCACCAAGCGACCCACCATGCTCACTCTGCCGATGTCGTGACCCGGATTGCCCTCCACTGCCACGATGTCGCCGATCTTCAGCGTCAGCCGCGATAGATTGCGATAGAAACCGACCCGGGTGTTCTTGAACGATACCTCTACGACCTCATTGTCGTTGCTGTCTGAGATTCCTTCAAGCCAATTAGTGGCATAGAGGTTGCCTCGCGGACATCCCCTCTCCGAGCAGTATCTTTTTTTTGTCTTATCTTGTTCCAAAGTTGTTCCCCCTTACTTATTTGGCGAAACTTACGGCTCTGGTTTCGCGGATCACGGTTATCTTCACTTGTCCGGGATAGGTGAGCTCGTCTTGGATCTTCTTGGCGATCTCGGTGCTCAGCTTCTCGGTCTCTTGGTCGGTGATCTTGTCGGCGCCGACGATGACACGAAGTTCTCTACCCGCCTGGATGGCGTAGGTCTTAAGCACACCGGGGTAGGAGAGTGCCAATTGCTCCAAGTCGTTGAGACGCTTGATATATGCCTCTACGATCTCGCGACGTGCACCGGGACGTGCGCCCGAGATGGCGTCACACACCTGCACGATGGGTGCCAAGAGGGTGGTCTGTTCCACTTCGTCGTGGTGCGCACCGATGGCGTTGCAGATGTCGGGCTTCTCTTTATATTTCTCCGCCAATTTCATGCCCAAGAGTGCGTGCGGCAGTTCAGGCTCGTCGTCGGGCACTTTGCCGATGTCGTGCAGAAGTCCGGCACGTCTCGCTTTCTTCGGATTCAGTCCCAATTCCGAGGCCATAACGGCACATAGATTGGCTGTCTCGCGTGAGTGCTGAAGCAGGTTCTGACCGTAGCTCGAACGATATTTCATCTTGCCCACCATGCGGATCAATTCGGGGTGTAGACCATGGATGCCCAAGTCGATGGTGGTGCGCTTGCCGGTCTCGATGATCTCTTCTTCCACTTGCTTGCGCACTTTTGCCACCACCTCTTCGATGCGGGCAGGGTGGATACGTCCATCGGTCACAAGCTGATGGAGCGCCAAGCGGGCTATCTCGCGTCTTACAGGGTCAAAACCCGATAATACGATCGCTTCGGGAGTGTCGTCGACGATAATCTCGATGCCGGTGGCAGCCTCGAGGGCACGAATGTTGCGCCCCTCGCGACCGATGATGCGTCCCTTGATCTCGTCGTTGTCGATATGGAACACGGTCACTGAGTTCTCTACCGCGGTCTCGGTGGCTACGCGCTGTATCGATTGGATTACTATTCGCTTTGCCTCCTTGCTGGCTGTCATCTTCGCATCGTCCATGATGTCGTTGATATAGCCGGCTGCCGCTGTCTTCGCTTCGTCTTTGAGCGATTCGATGAGCTTCTCTTTAGCCTCTTCGGCTGAGAGCCCGGAGATTTTCACCAACTCTTCTTGTGCCTGACGATACATGTGCTCCACTTCGTTGCTACGGCTCTCCAACAACTGCTCGCGATTGTCGAGCGAGTTCTTCATATTCTCAAGCTCTTTCTTGCGGCGTGATTGTTCTCCTTGCTGCTGGTTGAGCTGGATCTCGCGCTGCTTGGCTCGCGCTTCGGCTGCCTGCACCTTCTGAAGACGCTGGTTGGCGGTGCGCTCGGCTTCGTTGAGAATCTTCATCTCCTCTTCTTTGGCCTTGAGCATACTCGACTCTTTCATTACATCCGCTTTGCGGCGAGCATCATCTATGATGCTGTTGGCCTTGGATGTGGCGTTGCGCTTGCTAATCATCATCGCTGCGATATATCCTATGATCATTGTCACTACAGCGACTATGACCCATATTATGGGTGTTATATTATTCATCTCTGTCGTTTTTTATGGTTTTGGTTTATATTTGGTTTATATTTGGTTTTATCAGTAATTTAGTGTTTGTCGAATATAATAAGAGTCCGCCTCTGTCCGGCGCTTGCGCCGATCGGAGGTTCGCTTCTTCTTTCTGTTGCCGAGATGTCGTGGAATTGTCGGTAGGCTTGATGCCCGATTCGTGGTCAATCTTCGTCGATCTCTGATGCGACGGGATCTTCCTCTATCTGCTTGAGACAATCGATCGCTATGTCGGTCGCTTTCTCATATCTCTCCTTGAGCTCGTAATAGAAGGAGGCAAACTGATAGGCTACCATAGCGAGGAGCTCGTTGTCGTCTTTTGCCGGAAATTTCTTCCTCCATTTGCGATAGAGACCATCCACTTCCGACTCTACAACTCTTACAAATTCCTGGCGGGCGAAGGGCGAGGACATCTGTATCCGCTGATCGCCTATATTGAGAGTCATTATTATTTTGTCCGAATCGTTCATCTTATCATTCCTTTAACATTGCAAGGCAACGATCGATGTTGCGAATTAATTTGTCAACATGGCGGCGAGTCTCCACCAGAGTTTCCGGATTGTCTGCCAACTTGTGGGATACTGCCAAGTATTCTGCATCCAATTCGGCTCGCCTCCTCTTTTCCTCCGATTCGCGCATCTGTCGACGCATCTCTTCACACTCCGCCGTGATCTCTGCGTCGCGTGCCCGCAGTCGCGCATTCTCGGCGGTCAGAACTCCGATGCGTTGTCGCAATCTTTCCAGTATCGAGGTCAAGGATTCTGCCATCTTGCCAAATTTTTACAAATTTACAAAATTTTTTGTCAATCCGCAAAATTTGTTCGATTCTAATACCATTTTACTCCATTTTGTGTTCTGGATCGCTGGTCGTATTTCAAGTCTTTGAGTATCGATGACTTCACCGCAATGTGGAAGTTGTAGGATTTGTATGGCCCTAATGGCACAAATGATGCAGTCATCGTGAAGCAGTGTAGGTCGCGACTTATGCTGCAGTTCATGTAGGCTATCTTGTGGGCGGTGAAGTCGTAGCTCGCCGAGAAGGAGAAGTTCCAGTTCTTGGTGGGACGTATGTTGCCGCTGAAACTTAGGTTCTGTGTCCATTTACCCTTGTAGTCCATCTTTTCGTAGTCGAAGTCGCCATAGCCGTAATTGACTGAGTAGTTGATCGATAGACTCCAGGGTATGCTCCATGAGGAGTAGCCATCGGAGTCGGAATTCTTCTCTTCTCCGTTGTCTTTATCTTTCTCGCGCTTGCGCCGCGCCTGCTCGGCAAAGTCGCCCTGTTCTTCTTCTTCGCCCCAGTCTTCGTCGTCGATGTTGCTCTGATTCTGTTCATTGTTTTTTTTGCGGCGGAAGGTGTCGTTGTTGAAGGTATAGGAGAAGCTGGTGCCTGCCGATGAGAGCTTGTAGAGCCCGCGACCCTCTTGGATGCGTAGCCTGTTTACGCGGACCGGCGACCCTGAGGAGTTGAGCTTGTAGACGTAGGGATCCCATGTCGTGTTCAGGTTGAGGTTGAAGTTCTTGACCAGTCGCAACATGATGTTGGCTTGCAAGTTGCTAAGCCTCAGCGAGTCTGCTGCAAAGTTGTAGCTCTGTGACAGTGTCAGATTCTCTATTAGCGAGATTTTCTTGACTCCGGTGGTGTCTTTGTCGCTCTTGACTTTCATCTCCAGGTTGTTGGCAAGGCTCAATGTCACCAGACCACTCTTGCCACTGCTCGGCGCACCGAAAATGCCATGCTGGAACATGGAGTAGTATTTCCTGATCTGGTTGCCATTCTGATCGGGCATCAGATAGTAGTCGTAGATGCCCCAACCTTTGGCTCCAAAGTCGGGATGCCACCCCACGGAGATGGTTGGCGTCATGACGTGTCGGATCATCTGAACTTTGTCGCCCAGAAATTTCATCGGTTTCCAGAATCCATAGATTTTCGTGTCGAATCCCATGGAGATGTTGAAGTCGAAGAGGTTGTAGAATCCGTAGGTGGTGTCCTGGATTTCGCGTGATGCCTGTGTGTCCCATTGCCTGCGGACTTTGCTGGTATACATGCGGTCGTTCAGCGAGATGGATGGCGATATGTTCAGGTATTTGAATAGGGAGAAGGTGGCGGAGATGGGCACTGAGTGCTGCATACCGTTCTTCCAGTCTTTGATCAGACTCTTCTTGAAAAATTCATTCTGTGGCGAGGTGAGTGAGTTTTGTAATCGCCCTGTATATGAGAGTTTTATCTTCTCGTACCAGCGTTCGCCTCCTACCGATTTCTTTCGCTTGAAGGGTGCCGTCTGCGACATGGTCACTGTGACGTTGGGGAAACTTACCGAGAGTGTCGAGTCTTGACTTCGCTGTGAGATGCTCGCAGTGGTCGATAAGCTCCATTTGCTCCCCGGAAAGCGGTAGGTCAAGTTGATCGTACTCGATTTGGTGTTCTCGGTGAAGTTGGAGTTGTAGTAGGAGTTCAGATCATTGCGCGAGTAGCCGGTGGTGGCAAAGTTGACTGAGGCTGAGAAGGATAGGTTGGGGTTGGCTTTTGCATCCTGGGTGTGACTCCAAAGCACCTGGAAGTTGCGCATCTGCTGATAGTCGGGTGCCCCTTTGTCGCCATAGACGGTGTTGAGGAAGGAGATGTCGAACGATCCTTTGAATTTGTAGCGCTTTACATAGTTGGAGTGTGCACTTACTCCCCACGACCCCTTGGTGTAGATCTCGCCCCTTACCGCCAAGTCGATATTGTCGTTGATCGCAAAGTAGTAACCACCATTACGGATATAGAATCCCTGGTTGTAGTCTTCGCCAAATGATGGGAAGATGACTCCGCTGGAGTATTTCTTGGAGAAGGGGAAGTAGCCGAAGGGGAGCGCCAAGGGGAGGGGCACATCTGCAAGCACCATGTAGCCGGGGCCGGTCACTACATCTTTCTCGGGACGCACTTTGCCTCGGGTCAACTGGAAGTAGAAGTGGGGATTCTCGTGGTCGTCGCAGGTGGTGTATCTGCCATTTTCCATATAGAAACTGCCATCTTCCATGCGTTTGGCTTTACCTCCTTGCAGGAATCCCTCTCCCTGCTCGGTGATTACTCCGGTGATGTAGCCTCGTTCGGTCTTGAAGTTATATTTCATCGTCTCCGACTCATATTCTCCCGATTTGTCTTTGAACACCGGCTTGCCCTCCACCACTCCGGTGGTGTCTGCCATCCCCTTGGCATAGACCAAACTGCTGTCCATGTCCATGCGAATCTCTGCGGAGTTGAGCTTGAAGTCTTGATATTCTACGGTGCTGTTGCCATATAGACGGGCATTGTTGAGCCCTGATAAGACCAAGGAGTCGGTGGCGGTGAAGTTGACTGATGTCTCTAAGTCTACTTTCTGTCGGTTGATGCGTGTGATGCCGCTTTTGCCTCGGACCATCGTGTCAAGTGGACTTCCCCCGACTCGAGAGTCTCGGTCGAGTAGGGTGTCGGTGGCTGTCGTATCTGCCCCGGAGAGTAGAAAGTCCGGTATGTCAATTCCACTCCTACCGCTGTCGGACGGTGTGCCGCTGTCGGTACGCAACGCCTCTGACGCTGCCGCTGCGACAGTGTCTATGACGTCCGAACCTCGTGTCATCTCCGGATGGCTCCGAGACGTTTGTGAATAGCCGATGCCTATCAACAGGGCACCAAGTATGTAGAATAAAAGTTGTTTCAATTCTTGTGTTTATGCTCCCGCATAACATCCTTTCGAGACATCTCGAAAACGGTTTTTCTCGCGGTCGCTTTCATTTCAACCTACAAAGTTATATTTATTTGTACAATCTTCAAAATCTATCACCCACTCTTTTACTCTCTTTTACTCTTTTCCCCCTCGTTTATTAATATTTTTTTACCCTTTTTTTAATATCTTGCTTTAATCTTATCCTTTTTATCATTGTCTTATAAGTAAAACAGAATTTTTTATGAGGCTTTTCTATCCGATCCATTTACGTGTCGAAGTCTCTTCTTTCCTTTTATATTAATATGAATTTCAAACATCTTTTGACAGCTTCTTTGCTGTTTATCCCTTTCTTTGCTTCGGCCGATGGCTCGGTGACGGGTCGTGTCGTCAACAAAGGAAGCGGTGAGGCTATGGATTATATCACGGTGCAGGTGATCGATTCGAAAACCAACAAGCCGCTGAATCTAAGTGTCTATACCGACGATAATGGTTATTTTACGATCCCATCTCTGGCGGATGGCAGTTATGTAGTGAAGGTCTCGAATGTGGGCAGCATCGATCAGGAACGTCCTGTGGTGATAGCCGGCAAGGACCTCAATTTGGGCACTATTCGCCTGGCTGATGATGCCAAAATGCTTCAGGAGGTCGTGGTGGAGGGTGTGCGCAGCCAGATGCGCTTCGAATTGGATCGTAAGGTGTTCCAGGTCGATGCTAATATCGCTTCTGCCGGTCAGTCCGCTTCCGAACTCCTCGAGTCTATCCCTTCGGTTGAGGTCGATCAGGATGGTAATGTCTCGCTTCGTGGAAATGAGTCGGTGACCGTCTGGATCAATGGCAAGGAGTCGGGCCTTACCGCCGACAATCGTGCTCAGATCCTCGAGCAAATCCCCGGCGAAAGCATCGAACGTATCGAGGTAATCACCAATCCCTCTGCCAAGTATAGCCCCGAGGGATCTGCCGGTATCATCAATATCATCCTTAAGAAGGATCGCCGAGGTGGCTATTTCGGTAGCGCCGAACTCTCTGCCAATAGCAATGGCGGCGGCAATGCCTCAGTCAATATCAATTATAACTCTTCGAAGTGGGATACTTACGCCGGCATCGGCTTCCGTATGCGCCATAATAATAATGGTGGCAGCGAGATGAGACGTCTTTTTAATGATGGCTCGTTCACCAATTCTGATGCCTCTTCGCGCCGTCATGGCAATAATATTTTCATCCGCCTCGGTGCTACTTATCACCTCTCGGATCATGATGATTTCTATGTCAATGGCTTCGGCATGTTCGGCCATCGTTGGGGAAAGACCTTGACCGACTATCAGAGCAATGTGCCGGGACAATGGATCGCCGATCAGCAGATCTCTCGCAATCGTGGCGACAACCGTGGCGCTCACGCTGAGTTGGGCTATACCCATAAGTTCTCCGATACCCATACCATCGATGCCAATGTAAGTTACAACCATTGGGGCGGACCAAGTTGGAATTCGTATCTCGAAGATGAAACTTGGACCGACCTCGAGGCTGAGGAGGGTGTTCGCCATAATTCCTCATATCGCGAACAGACGATGCCTATCAATGTCAATTCTTGGGAGGCTAAACTCGATTATTCCAATGTCTTTAATCAGTATCTGAAACTCGAATTGGGTTATGACGGTAATTATTCTCACGAGAATACTCCCAACACTACCTGGCGTGGCTCCTCTTACCAAGATATGAGCCTGGCTACCGAACTCTATAATCGCTTTATCTATACCAACAATACCACCGCTTTCTATTTTACTCTCGGTGGAAAGGTGGGCAATTTCAGTTATTCCGGCGGCTTGCGTGCCGAGGCTTGGCAGGTAAGAGCCCGTTCGCTCGAGTATGGCCAAACCAAGGAGGATGTCGAGGAGTATAAGCGCGATCGTTTCTCGCTATTCCCCTCGGTGTACTTATCTTACGCCTTCCCTCATGACAATGAGTTGCAGATTAATTATACTCGTCGCATTCGTCGCCCATTCGGCGGTCAACTCAATTCGTTCCAAGATATCTCCGACCCGACTGCGATCTCTTATGGTAATCCCGAACTCGAACCGGAGTTCTCCAATTCGTTCGAACTGAATTATCTGAAGAGCTGGACTTATCACATGATCTCAGTCTCGGCTTATCTCCACCAAGCTTCTGATGTGATGGATCGCCTCAGTTATTTCGAGAATGAGGTGCTTTATACCACTTGGGCTAATGCCGCCAAACGTCTCGATGCCGGTGTCGAAATCGTCGGTAAGAATCAACTCTTCGCCGGGTGGCTCGACCTGACCACTACTGTCAATCTTTATAACAACCATATCTCGGCATGGACTTATCAGATGCCGACTCTCTCCGGTGGTGTGACTGAACTCTCCAATAAGAGCCAAAATTCTTTCGCTTGGGATCTCCGCGTTATGGCTAATGTGAAGCTCCCTTGGCAACTCGCTTTCCAAGCCACCGGCCGGTATGCCTCGGAGCAAAAGAGCGCTCAAGGTTCTCGTCAGCCCGGTTGGAGCATTGACCTCGGCCTCCGCAAAACTGTCGGTAATTGGTCGTTTTCGCTCAATTGCCGTGACCTCTTTGATTCCCGTAAGTTCATGAATACTACGGTCGGCGAAAATTATACCCAATCCAATAAGCGTTGGCGCGGTGGTCGCCGTTTCGGCTTGACCATCAAGTATTCTTTCGGTAATATCAAAGGAAAACAGAAACGCTCGCAAGATGCCGAACCAATGGATCAATCCGGATACGGAGATTCCGAAATGTAAGAGGTTTCTAATAAAATGAATAAAAAACTGCCGCAGAGGTTCGATTCCCGACCTCTGCGGCAGTCTTTATTATCTTTTAGTAAGGCTGATCATTAGCGTTACGGCTCCTATGGCTATGCTGATACCCATGATTATCCCCATGGTCAAGGGTTCTCCAAATATTAGCGTGCCGACAAGCACCGCCGTGATCGGCTCGAAGACCCCCAGCACCGACGCTTTTGTTGCCCCTATGTTGCGGGTCGCTACTGCCAATGTGGCTGTCGATACGATAGTCGGCAAGATGGCAAGTCCGATCAAGTTAAGCCATGACCCCACCCCTTCGATCCCTGCCATCATCTCAGTCTCCGAGATCATCATCTTGCTAAGAAATATTATGGTTCCTACACTCAGTGTGGCGAAGGTCAATAACGTGTTGGAGATATCGGCAATCTTCCGATTACGGTTGATGATGACGATAAAGAGAGAGTAGGAGAGTGCTGACCCTACCGACAGAATTACTCCTGTCGGATCGATCGCATGCCCTTCGCCCCCTTGTGTCATCATGATAACGCCCCCAAATGTGGCGGCTATCGCAAGCCATACCGGCCATGAGGGCACGACTCCCAAGAATACCATGATCAGAGCCACTATCACCGGATAGAGAAATACCAACGTCGTGGCTAAGCCTGAAGCTATGTAATGATATGACTCGAACAGCAATAGACTACTCATCGTGTATAGCACTCCGAGCGCAATCAATACCCCGGCCTGCTTCCAAGTCACCCCAAAACTCGCCTTCCGGATCAGAAGGTATGCCCCAAGCACCAACACCGCTATCGAATATCGAAAGAATAAGATAGTCTCGATCGCTGCCCCTTGGGCTATCAATGGCATGGCAAAGAGCGGGTTAAGTCCGTATGTGATACCGGTGATAATCCCCGCCGGATATCCGATTATCGCATTCCTACTTAGTCTCTTCATATCAGATTGGCAAAGAGATGACGTGATGTCAGTTGACTATGGACTATCGAACTGTGGATGCCTTGTGACACACCTCGAGGCTTCAGTAGACTCAAGTAGAATGGTATGCCACCAAATAGCATATAGCACTGCATAATCTGATATTCATCCCAATCAAATCCATATTTGTTTGCAAATATACATATTTTCTTTTATTGTACAAAATGTATTTTGCCCAAAAGTGGGGTAAAAATAGTAGATTTGGGCGAAAATTGATTGGTTTTTGCCCAAATGTGGGGTAAAAAGGGTAGATTTGGGCGAAAATATGAGATTTTGACCCAAATCTCGTTTTGTGATAATTTTGGATATTCCCCGATATTTTTCTATATTTGTGGAGAAATGATAATTTATAAATTCTAACCCTATACCTGAAGCCTATGAAGAAATTGTTGTGTGTGGCACTATTGGCCCTGTGGGCATCTTCGGCTGCCAATGCTACTGTTTTGTTCTCTTTCTTTACTGATTTGGCTCCCGAATATAATGTGTTGTTCGAAAGTAAGGAGGAGAAGAATGTGCAGATCGTGCTCAAAGGAGACTCCGCTTGGGGCGGTTTGGATGCTTGTCAGAGCTTCCTGGATGATGTCATCCCCGAGGATGTCAGCAAGCATCTCGGCAGTAACGGCATGATCGTATACACCTCTACATTCCACGATGAGGAGGTAGATACCATCGGCACCGAAAGCAATATGGTCTCTGCAATCTACCTGGTCGGCGATAGCAAGTCGGTCACGGTGTCATATTCCGAAAGCTCCGGCACGCAGCAGAAGGAGTGGGAAGCCCAAATCGCCGGCGGAAAACTCTAAGAGCGCCTGGCTTTAACGTATCTTGAGTCTTGTCCATATCGGTCGTGGTATCATCTGCCAGAAGAATACCACGATCCGATAGAACCAATTGATTGTGACCACCGATCTCCCTCTCTCGATGGCTTTTACGATGTCATACGCTACTTTGTGTGCTTCAAGTTGCATGGGAAAGTTGCTCCCCTCTATCAGTGGTGTCCTCACAAAACCGGGTCGTATGTCCGTGATATGTATGTGGCGTAGTCCTTTGATACGTATGAGCTGACTCAAACTTTCAAGATAATGACTTGTAAATCGCTTTGAGGCTGAATAGGCGGGTGCCGCACCCAATCCTTTGGTGCGAGCTATGGAACTTATCACGGCGATCCTCCCCGGTTTCGTTACATCTGCTTCGAAGTAGCGAAACACCTCTCCCACCATGCGTGCCATGCCAAGACAGTTGGTCTCGACGGTCTTTAGCTCTTTGTCCGCTTCCAAGGATATGTTGTAGTATCCGATGCCGGAACTGTGAATGTAGAGGTCGATACCTCCAAGTCGTTCGATCAGCCGCCGGAGACTCTCGGTAGCCTCGGGTATGGTCACATCGATTACTTCGTATGATACGATGCCGGCTATTTGTGTCGTCATCTCTTTGAGCTTTTCTTCTCGTCGCCCGGCGATGCCGACTCCCCACCCTCTTGATGCCAATATTTTTGCCACCTCATAGCCTAATCCGGAGGTGGCTCCCATCACTATCGCTCGCTTTTTATCTGTTTTCATAAGTCTTCCTCTATTTCTATATTTTAGGAACGCGCTCTTAACTACCTCCTCTATTAACTCTAAGAAATGTCTTTGACTTCTGTAGGAGATAAAACTATTCTTTTTCGATGCCTATCAATCGCTTTTTTGCTTCTAATCCACCGGCATATCCGGTCAGTCTCCCGTTGCTACCTACCACTCGATGGCAGGGAATGAAGATGCTGATGCCGTTAGCACCGATAGCTTGAGCCACTGCCCTGACTGCTTCTGCCTTGCCCATCTTTTCGGCTATCTCTTTGTAACTCCGTGTCTCTCCATAAGGGATATCCGTTAGCTCATCCCACACACGCTGTTGAAATGTTGTGCCCAACGGCAGAAGCGGAATGTCAAATTGACGACGATGCCCCGCGAAATATTCCTCAAGTTGCATGATGGCATGATGTAGAATCGGTGTGGACTTCTCTCGAAAATCTACTGAGTGTGACTCTGTTAGGCGCCGTAGATTGAGCCCCAAACGACGATTCTTGCTCCAGTCGCATAGCGAAAGTTTTCCCCCACTATCGACTAATACCATCTCTCCGCATACACTCTGATAGTATTGTATAGCCATCTCTCTCTTCATTTGTGCCCCCTATCCTTCTAATGAACTTTTTCCCTTGAATAGTCGGTCTATAAGAGCGCGTTAATGCGCTCTTATATAGTGTGGATGGTTTCCTTCCGATTCTGGCATATACTCGAACCCTTCGTATGCGAACGATAATATTTCTTCCGGTTTCGCTATCTGACGCTCAAGGATCATCCTTACCATAGCTCCTCGACAGGTCTTAGCCCATACAGCTTGGATCTTTATCTCGCCATCTTTCTGCCTGACATAAAATTGGGGCTGTATCACTCTGACTTCACGACATATTCGCTTCCAGTCAAAGAGATGCTCATACTCTTCGGTGGCAAGATGCACCAAGATCCCATCATCTTCCTTAACACTCTCTATCAATACATCAGTCAATTTGTCTCGCCAATAACTCCCCACCGGTTTCTCTTCTGTCAGATCCAACCGGACGTTGTGTTCCATGCGATATGCCACAATACCATCCATAGGACGGAGCATCCCATATAAGAAACTTGTGATCCATAGATGTTCTTGACCGAATCTTAGAGCATCTTCATTGAGCGTGTCGGCTCGTAGATGCTTGTATGCCTGACCATTATAGGCAAGTATCGCCGGCATCTTTTTCGACCTCTTAAATTCATGATATCGTCGCCACACCTCTGCCGCAATCCTATGATTGCATTTCAGTTGCCGTGACAATTCTTCGATATCCATACATGCCATCTCTTCTGCTATCATGTCGGCATAGACCTGAAACCGAGGTTCTGTCCGGGGAGATCGCCCCGCCTCTTCTCGCATTATCTTGGCATCTGCTAATAGTATCTGCATCTTTCGTTCTCTCTTTTTCCCTTCCTAAGGTATTGTTCCCATTTTCCCTATCTTGTCTTTTTTGAATATGCTCTTTTGCCTCCTCTTTTACGACGTATCATGTCCAACTCATCCATGGTGTCAAATTTTGATGCACCGAATAGATTGCGAATCTCTGATGTATAGCCTAATGCCATGGCTAATTTGATCAGTGATTCTAAGGCTATCAGTCCTCTCTGCTCAAAGCGAGCTATTGAGGATAACGGCACTCCTGACATCTCCGATATCCGTTGACGTGTAATATTCTTCTCCACACGCCGCTTCCGAAAATCATGTGAAATCTGCTGTGCGATATCCTCTGCATTATCTAATGTGAAGTTGTCCAAAATAGATAATAGATTATTACTATTTGGGTATTCTGCCATAATACAACTAATATAATAACACAAAGATAACAATTATTTCTGACATATCCAAATCATATTACCCTAATTCCGGGGGGAGCTACACGGCCTTCATCTCCCAACTATAAAAGTTTTATTTTGTGATTGCGGATATTTGGGCTATCTTTGTCTTGGATTAATATTATCGAGAGGATGAAAAAGTTGAAAAAGAAAATATTGGATTCGTCGACGTGGGATGCTGTCAAGGCGATGAGACGTGGAAACCGCGAGGCGGAAATGGATCTCCTCGGACCCGGATTCCATTCCCGAAGCAAAGTCCATAAATCTGCCAAGATATATACCCGAAAGTTGAAACATAAAGGTAATTCTTAACAATGAAACATAATCTAACGATGAAACGTGCACTAAACATTTTGTTATTGCTGGCTTGCTCTCTGCTGGTGGCTTGCCAGGGTGAGAAAAACAACACTCCGACTCCGGCTAAGAAGTCGGAGCCAAAGGCTCCAACCGCTAAGACTTCCCTTCCCCGAGAAATTACGCTATATCTTTACGACGATTTCTCCCCTTCGAAAGCTCAAGTGCTGGCTGATGCCCTCAAGAAGGTCTATCCATCTGTCTCCATACAGAAGGCTCCTATCGCCTTGCCCCGAGATTGTTATAACAAGGAGCGTAATCGCTACAACGGTGGGGGATTGCTCAAAGACCTTACCAAGCGCCGTCGGGATAATGTAGTGCTGGGATTGACCGACGAAGTAATCTATCAAGCTAATGAGATTTCTCCCACCTACGGCATATTCGGCTTAAGCCCTGTCGGTGCTTACGTAGCGCTGATATCATCCACTCGCCCCTCCGGCAAACCCCACACCACCGACCATCTCGTCAAGCTGATGCTTCACGAACTGGGGCACTCCTTCGGTCTCAGACATTGCAAAGACCAGCACTGCTTCATGGTAGATGCCGAACATGGCAACAAGTTCTCCCAAACACCCTCATTCTGCCCCAATTGTAAGCAATTCCTAAACCAAAAAGGCTGGAAAATCCCCTAATTATGCTCTAAAAATATGTTTTCACGGCGAAGAAGAATTGATCGATGAATACCACCTCCCAATCCCGACCTCCCCACACCACACCCTCCTGCCGCCTCGTAGCCACCACCAGCCCGAGGCGGCAATCGATTCTTCGG